>Ga0315339_1000923_pt1 | contig 30029 bp, 23 predicted proteins | sample ASW17metaG_FD_204514 | JGI IMG/M metagenome (GOLD analysis project Ga0315339, IMG submission 204514) | Ammonia-oxidizing marine archaeal communities from Pacific Ocean, United States - ASW #17 | ecosystem: Environmental > Aquatic > Marine > Oceanic | place: USA: California | collected 2016-12-05 | reverse complement strand
CAAGCCGCGCGCTCATGTCTCATCCACCTGCAAGGCCGCCGCCAGATCGCCGGGATGCACCATGCCCAGCAGCTTGCCGTCCCGGTCGCGCACCGGCACCGGTTCATACAGCGACATGCAGTTGGCCAACGCGGCCTCTAGCGTCATGTCCGTGCGCAGCCCCGGATCATCGGGCCCCACATCAGGGCTCACCGGGCGCATGACGGATGCCACCCGCGCGTGCCGCCCCTTGGCGACATCCTTGGAAAACTCGCGCACATAATCGTCGACCGGGTTCAGCACAATTTCCGTCGGCGTGCCGATCTGAACGATGACGCCGTCGCGCATGATCGCAATGCGATCCGCCAGCTTTAGCGCCTCTGCAATGTCATGTGTGATGAACACAATCGTGGTGTTCAGCTTCTTGCGGATATCCAGAAATTCATCCTGCAATTGCCGCCGGATCAGCGGGTCCAGCGCCGAGAACGGCTCATCCAGAAACCAGACCGAACAATCGCCAGCCAATGACCGCGCAATACCAACCCGTTGCCGCTGGCCACCGGACAATTCACGCGGAAACGCATCTTCGCGCCCCGCCAAACCGACCATCTCAATGATCGGCATCACCTTGTCATAGCGCGCCTTACGCCCCATGCCGCCGACCTTTAGCGGAAAGGCAACGTTATCCAGCACCGACATATGCGGAAACAGGCCAAAGTGCTGAAACACCATGCCCATCTGGCCACGGCGCATTTCGATCATGCGTTTCTTGCTGGCGGCAAGAATGTCTTCGCCTTCGATGTCGATCTTGCCCGCCGACGGCTCTACCAGCCGCGAAATCCCGCGGATCAACGTCGATTTCCCAGACCCCGAAAGCCCCATGATGACAAACAATTCGCCGGGCGCGACCTCAAACGTCGCGTCGCGCACGGCAGGGATCAGACCCTGATCCAGCAATCGCCCGGCAATTTCGTCTCTGCTGCCGCCCAGTGCCTTGGCGGCCTCCAGCGCGGCAGTCGCATTCGCGCCGAAGACCTGCCACAGGCCCTCGACGCTGATCGCCGGTTTTTCGCTCACGTGCTTAGTTTGTCGCGGCGTCGACGACGGGCTTCCAGGTAGCCTCATTCGCGGCCATCCACTCGGCAACCACGCCCTCGACCGTGCCGCCATCAACATCCACAGCCCCCATCATCGGCTGCTGATCTTCGACCGCCAACTGATAATTGCTGAGGATTTCAAACGCCGCTGGCCATTTCGCCTCAATACCAGCCCAGCCGCCCTTGAAAATACGGGTCGGCGCAAAGTCACAGTCGTTGACCGCGTCAGGGTTCGGACCCCAGGCCGGATCCTCAAAGCACGCGGCCTCGCCCAACGGCAGGTCCACGAATTTCACGTCATAGGCCGACATCGCCCAATGCGGCTGCCAGAAGGTGATCAGCAATGGCGACTTGCGTTCGGTGCTTGACCGCAATTCGGTGATCAACGCGCCTTCCGACCCGGCAGGAACCGCCTTGAACGGCAGCGCAAGGCCGGTCATCCGGTCCGCCCCCGGCGTGCCCCAATCGGCGGGGTAATCAACCAGACGGCCCATCGGAATCGTCTCAGCACTGGCAAAGACCTGCGCGCAATCCTTTAGCGCCTCCCAAGCGGGCAAACCGGGGCACAGTTCAGCAACATGCGCCGGATAGGCGATGCCCTCTTTGGCGTCCAGACCCAGATCACCAAGTTCGACCACTCCGCCGGCCTCGACCTGCTTGGCGTACTCATCCGACACGTTGGACGACCAGATTTCCAGCGCGGCGTGAACTTCGCCGTCGGCCATCGCCTGATACATATTCATGTAGCCAGCCGTGGTATATTCAACGGTATAACCTGCCTCTGTCAGCATCTGCCCCACGACATGCGTGCTGATATGCTGGCCGGTCCATTCATTGATCGCCAGCTTGATAGGGTCACCCACGTCACCCATTTCGGCCGCCATAACCGGCGCGGCAAGCACTGCCGCAATCGCTGCTAGGCTAAGATTTTTCATCTGTTTTCTCCCTGTCATTTTATATTGACTGCTCAGTCAATAAACCGTTTTGTATTTCATAGCACCAGATATGCAGCATAGCGCCAAAGTGGCAACAGCCGGACGCCGCAAATAGACAAGACAATGTCGCTTTTCGCGCCGATACCCGGCTTAGCCAAACGCTCTGTCACTTGAAACAAACTGCAATCCGACCGTTTTGGCAAAGGGAAAGGCGACATTACGATGAAAGATCACCTCGAAACGCCGATTTCTGACATTCGTGCCGGATATGACGCCGACCCATCCAAATCACTGTCGCTGAATGCCCGCGCCTATACCGACACTGCGTTTTTCGCCGCCGACACCAACGCGATCCTGACCCGCAGTTGGCAGTGGGTCTGCCACGTTGAAAAGCTGCGTGATCCGGGCAGTTATCTGGCCACGCAAATCGCCGGGCAGCCCATCGCCATCGTGCGCGACAAAACCGGCGAGCTGCGTGCGTTCTACAACGTCTGCAAACACCGCGCCCATGAACTGCTGTCCGGCAGCGGCACCACCACGCGCATCATGTGCCCCTATCACGCCTGGGTCTACCGTCTTGACGGCAGTCTTGCGCGCGCACCGCATACCGAAAACCTCGACAGCTTCAACACGGACGAAATCTGCCTTGATCAGGTACAGGTGCAGGAATTCTGCGGCTTCATCTTCGTCAACCTTGACCCGGATGCCACATCACTGGCGGAACAATCCGGTGATCTGGAAACCGAAATCCGCCACTGGGCCCCGGACATCGACGGGCTGACCCACGGCCACCGCCTGACCTATGACATCAAATCCAACTGGAAGAACGTCGTCGACAACTTCCTTGAATGTTACCACTGCCCAACCGCGCACAAAGACTTCTGCGACCTCGTCGATATGGACACCTATAAGGTCACGACCCACGGCATCTATTCCAGCCACATGGCCGACGCGGGCACAGGCGCAAATTCGGCCTATGACGTCAGCAACGCCACCGTGCGCACCCACGCCGTTTGGTGGCTGTGGCCGACGACCTGCCTGATGCGTTATCCCGGCCGCTCCAGCATAATCGTGCTGAACATCATTCCCATCGGCCCCGACCGCACGCTGGAAACCTACGACTTCTTCCTTAAAACACCCGATGCTGATCCAATGGAACTCGACGCGATCCGCTACCTCGACGAAGTTCTGCAAGTAGAAGACATAGGCCTTGTTGAATCCGTGCAGCGCGGCATGAACACGCCCGCCTTCACCCAAGGCCGCATCGTCAACGACCCCGACGGGTCCGGCAAATCGGAACACGCCGTGCATCACTTCCACGGCCTCGTGCTTGACGCATATCAGGCACAGACCTGATGCGCGGCTCGCAAAAACCGATGCATTTTCAACCGCCTCCGGAATGACCCCTGGGCCGCGATCTGCGGTCCGATGAAAGTCCGATAGTATTCCGATACAATTCCGATAGGCAGAAAATGACCAATCCACCCAATATTGTCCTGATCATGGCCGACCAACTGGCCCCGCAATTTACCGGCACCTATGGCCATCCGCTGGTGCAGACCCCGCATATGGATGCCCTCGCCGCACGTGGCACGCGCTTTAACGCGGCCTACTGCAACTCGCCGCTTTGCGCACCGTCTCGCGCGTCTTTCATGGCCGGCCAACAGATCAGCCGCATCCACACCTATGACAACGCCGCAGAGTTCCCCGCCAGCATCCCCACCTTCGCGCATTACCTGCGAAGTGCCGGATATCGCACGGCTTTATCCGGAAAAATGCACTTTGTCGGCCCCGACCAATTGCACGGATTTGAGGAACGCCTGACCACCGATATCTACCCCGCCGACACCGCCTGGACCCCCGATTGGCACACCCCCGACCAGCGTATCGCACATTGGTATCACAACATGGATGCCGTCCGGCAGGCCAGTCAGGCGACCAGCACGTTTCAGTATGACTATGACGACGAGGCCGTGTTCTATGCCCGCAGAAAATTGTTTGATTACAAGATGTCAGGCGATGATCCCTTTGCCATGGTCGTCAGCCTGATCCACCCCCACGACCCCTATGTTGCCCGACCAGAGTTCTGGAATCTCTACGACCACGACGCCATCGACATGCCCGATGACACCCCAGCCACAGATCCGCATTCCGCGCGCATCTCGATGGGAATAGAGGCGCAGCAAGGCACTGTAACGGAAGAACAAATCCGCCGCGCCCGGCACAATTACTACGCCAACGTCAGCTATTTTGACAGTAACGTGGGCAAGATCGTGCAGGCCCTGAAAGAGGCTGATCTGTATGACAACACCATCATCGTCGTCACCGCCGATCACGGTGATATGCTGGGCGAACGTGGGCTGTGGTACAAGATGGGCTGGCTGGAACACTCAGCCCGTGTGCCGCTGATTATCTCCGGCCCCGGCGTGCAGGCGCAGACCTCTGACGCGCCCTGTTCCCTCGTCGATATCCTCCCTACTTTCAGAGACATAGCAGGCGACACCACGCCGCTTGGCGCGCCCATCGACGGCGTGTCCCTCTGGCCGACTCTGGCCCAGGGCCAGCCCAGCCAAACCGAAGCTATCGGCGAATACTGCGCCGAAATGGCACCGGGCTACCCTGTCTTCATGATCCGACGCGGCGACTATAAATACATCCACTGCCAAGTCGACGCGCCACAACTTTTCAACCTTGCCGATGACCCCGGTGAACGCCAGAATCTCGCCGATGATCCCGCCCATGCCGACATCGCCGCCGCCTTCGACGCCGAGGCCGACGAACGCTGGGATAGCGACGCCATCCGCCAATCTGTTCTGGTCTCGCAAAACATGCGTCGCGTCGTTCAACCAGCCTTGGAAACCGGCAGGATGACCAGCTGGGACTACAACCCACCCCGCGACGCATCCAAGGAATTCGTAAGAAATACAGTCAGTTGGGATGACGTCCTGCATCGCATGCAATACCCCGCACCGAAGGCACATTGATGATCTTACAAGGCAAAGTGGCCCTGGTCACAGGCGGGCGCGGCGGTATCGGCCGCGCCATCTGCGATCGTTTTCTGCGCGAAGGCGCGACAGTTTATGCGGCGGACTTGACCGAAACGGGATCACTCTCCGCGCCTGACAGCGCGTCTCGTTTTCTACATCTCGATATCACCCGCGAGGCGGACGTGCAGGCGGTCATGGACCGCCTAGAGGCCGATGAGCATCACCTTGATATTCTGGTCAACGCCGCCGGGATTGAGATCGAAAAAACCATTGAACACACCACGTTAGACGAATGGAACCGCAGCTTTGCCGTCAACGTCACCGGCACTTTCCTGACCAGCAAATACGCCCTGCCCCTGCTGCGCAAATCCGCAGGTGCGAGCATCATCAACTTTGGCAGCTACGATGGCTTCATAGCTGATCCTGACCTTGCCGCCTATTGCGCCACAAAGGGCGCGGTGCATGCCCTGACAAAAGCTATGGCCTGCGATCACGGCCCCGAGGGCATCCGCGTCAACGCCATTTGCCCTGGCTACATCGACACGCCGATGCTGCAAAGCTTCTTCACCGGCGAAGGCTCTGGCGCGGGGGGCAAATCCATCGACCAACTGCAACAGGCTGTACGCGATGTTCACCCAATGCGCCGCTATGGCACGCCCGACGACATCGCCAATTTGGTCAACTGGCTGGCAAGCGACGAGGCACGCTATGCCAGTGGCCAGCTTTGGGTACTGGATGGTGGTCTCAGCGCTCAAGTGCAGCAGATGCGGCTATAATAGGGGGGAACGCCATGCGACTGGCTGGAAAACGCGCTTTTGTTACCGGCGGACGGCAGGGCATCGGCCGCGCAATCATCCGCGCCTTCGCGGCAGAGGGCGCTGCGGTCACGACCTGCGGGCGCGGTCCAAGGCCCGACGACATGCCTGACACTGTGACTTGGTACACATTGGATGTGGCCGATACAGCGGCAGTAGAAGACAAGGCCGGTATGACCGATGGCACCGACATTCTGGTGAATAACGCCGGGGTACAGGTCGAAAAGACGGTGACCGAAAGCAGCGATGCCGATTGGGATCTGGTTATGGGGGTCAACGCCAAGGGCGTCTTCAACATGTGCCGCGCCTTCATTCCGGCGATGCCTGCGGGGGCGTCGATCATCAACATCGGGTCGATTTCCGGCAATGTCGCCGACCCCGGCATGGCGCTGTATAATGCATCCAAAGCGTTTGTGCATGGGCTGACGCGGTCTATTGCGGTGGATCACGGCCCGGATATTCGCTGTAACGCGATCTGCCCCGGATGGATTGAAACCGACATGCTAGACGCCGGGTTCGATGTGGCCGCCGATCCGCAATCCGCCCGGCAGGACGCCCTGCGCCGCCATGCGATGCGCCGCTTTGGCCTGCCGGAAGATATCGCGCAGATGGCTGTCTGGCTGGCGTCAGACGACAGCAGCTTTGCCACCGGGCAATGCTATGTCGTCGACGGTGGGCTGACCGCTGCCTCGTCGTTGCGACCGGCGTTTTTCTAACGATGCCCCGGCCAGCGCCCCGCCGAATCGTTTGCCGACAGGTTGCGCCGCCGATTTGCGGCTCAAATCCTAACAAAGTGTTAATTTTTTGATCTCAATCTGCCGTCACTTAGGCAGTCTGTTTTCGCGGCAGCTTTCAGTCACAAAAAAGCCCACAGAAAGCGGCGCAAATAGCGGCCCGACGAGAGTTTTCAGCCCTCGCATGGAACCGACACGAAAGAACCGGCAGAGGAATGCAGCAGAGAAATGAGGCGCGGATCAAAAATACGGTGACGATCGAAAAGTCTAAAACTCAGGTGGAAAATTCTTCATTTTTAAGTCGATGCGGGGGGCGAATTGAAAAAAGGTCATTTTCCGATACACCTATACCGTTAACACAATTGCGCGATGACTCCGCAGCGCGCTAAGGTTGAGGAAGTCATGGTCAAGGTTACCCACAGGTAAAATTTCCCCGCCACATTTTGGCCTCGTCAGGTACAATTTCAAACGAATCTGGTGCGAATCCTTAGTATCCGATTCTGTGTTTGGCTGGGCAACAGTTCTCAAAACACGGACAAACTGCGTGATATATGCAGTTTGTCGACGTATATTCACACATGACCTAAAGTTAACCACCGCATACGCGGCGGACCAAAATTGTCGCAAATTTCGTACTTAGTTATCAACAATCGGGGCCGAATGGCAGGTGAAAAGGCTGTATTTAGGGGCCCACACCCCAGTTATCCACAAGAAAACTGGTTAATTATCCCCAAACGCGTAACAATGCCACAATCTGTACATCCACGAATGCGGCGAAAATTAGAACAAAATTGTGTCTAAGCTCCCGTCCACTTTAACAAGGCCGCCACAAAACCGTTTTTTTGCACGCCATTATTTCGCATAGTAGTTCGTGTTTGGTGGGGGTGTCGCGGCGATGGCGGCATGGTTCGACAGCGACATAAGGGCGGGGGCCTCTGTGTCGGCCGAGGGTTCAGATTGACGAGCCCACGGTTAAATCAAGGGGAGAGAGCTTGGGGGAGCTTTCATTCGTCTTGTGTCAGAGCCATGCCTGCCTCGTTCGCTTGGCGCGGGGATAAAGACCTGATGTCTTTGTTACCGCCCGAACAAGTGCCGCAATGGGCGGTGGTAAGGAGACGGTGATGCGAACTGACTTTCTGTTCCTGACGGCGCGAAGACACGCGGCGTTAACGCTTTTGCCACGCCATTGCCTTTGCAGCAGCCCATGATCGCCATTCTCTTATCGTCCTCTGCGAAATGACGTTTGACATATACATTTCCGCACTAAGCGGCAGCCGGAACTCGAAGGAACTTACCGATGACTTTATTCAACCTTTTCGGTCTTCATAGTCAGCAAATCTTCTACACCGGCTCGCACGGTGGATCGGGTAGCGGCACAACACCACCGGTGGTCGATACGGCCGTGGATGGTGAGGCGACGGGTGAAGTCATGGGCCTAGGCTATGACGACTCTAATGCACCGACCGACCAGGGCGGCCAGGTCATCACCGAGAATGCCGACCTGATCTACGGCAACGGCGGTGACGATACGATAGATGGCGCGGGCGGCGACGATACCATTCTGGGTGACAGCGCGGGCCCGTCCGGCACCGATACACATGAGATCTTCAGCTGGGCCGATGCGCCGGGCTTTGGCAACAACAACAGTGCTGGCAGCTTTACGCAAGACACTGGCAATGCCAACATTACCTTCACGATCTTGGCCGGCGACGCAGTCAACGAGTACGAAACAGACACGCAGAATACCAGCAACCTCGACAGCGAAGTCGCTGAGAACGCGTCGTTTGAATCCTTGCTGGACAGCAATAATGACTCTGCCGAATACACTTGGGAATCCGACGTCACACTGGAAAACGTAGAGTTCCGGATCAATGACATCGATGGCGACGGCGTTGTTCGTGTCGTGGCCTTTGATGCCGATGGCAACGAAATCGAAGTGATCATGTCCAGAGAGGGCTCTGGCCTGGACTTATCCAGCAGCAATGGCCTTCCCGGGAACGACACGGCAACCAGCAACGACGACAACTATGCCAATGACAATGCCTATGAGCATTCGGTGCTTGTCACGATCCCTGGCCCGGTCAGCGAATTCCGCGTGATCCACGAACAGGACGGCTATGATGACTCTGGTATCAACATCACTGACATCACCTATGACGTGATGGCCTTTGATACAGGCGCTGCTGGCGATGACAGCATTGATGGCGGCGATGGTGCCGACCTGATCTATGGTCAGGCTGGCGGCGATACAATTAACGGCGAAGCCGGCAATGATACGATTTATGGCGACGATGGCGATCTTGGGGATGACACCGATCTGATCGTCAACGGGTCGTTCGAAGACACGACTGGCATGACCGACACAGGCTATGGCTATGTCAGCACAGGTTCGATGGTCGGCTGGACCACGTCCGACCCATCGCATGAGATTGACGTTCATGACGATGATCGCGGCGGCGTTGCGCCCAGCGATGGCGACAACTGGGCCGATCTGGCGGCGACACCCGGCGATATTCGCATCGGTCAGGACGTCGCGGGCATTCAGGATGGCGAAGAATACACGCTGACCTTTGACGCCGCAGACGGCGCGAGTTCCCCCGGCGGCGAAAACACCATCGGCGTCTACTGGGGCGGAGTGCTGATCGACACCATCGACCCGGCTCAGGGCACGATGAACACCTACACCTATACGCTGATTGGCGGCGCGGGTGACGGCTCTAATCGGTTGGAATTCTCTGGCACACCAGGCGATTCCGACAATTATGGTGCCTCAATCGACAGTGTCAGCCTGGTGGGCCCTGGCCCGGTCTCTGGTGTGGCTGGCGACGATTCCCTGACCGGCGGCATTGGCGACGATGAAATCTATGGCGAAGCTGGCGACGATACCATCGTGGGTGGCGCAGGGGCCGACAGCATTTCGGGTGGCGATGACGCCGACCTGATCATCGGCGGCAACGGCGGCGACACAGTCGACGGTGGCACCGATGGCGACGACAACGACGTGCTGGACCTGACCGGCCTTGGCCCGATCGAATTCATCAGCCAAACCACAGACGCCGATGGCGACAGTACCTCTGGCGTGCTGCGCTTCATAGACACCGGCGAAACCATGGAATTCTTCGAGATTGAGGAAATCCTGCACGATGCTGGCCCGGTTGACGGTCTGGACACTGGCGAAGACATGGCACCTGGCTACACCGATGCCGAAGGCGACCAGATCGACGGCACCGATGGCGACGACGATACGATCTTTGGCAATGGCGGCGATGATACCATCGATAGTGGCGTTGGCGATGACACGGTTGATGCCGGTGACGGCGACGATGTCATCGAACTGACCGGCGGCATCGACAATGACGTCCTGATCGGCGGCGAAGGCGATGAGGACGGCGGCGGCGATACGCTGGACTCGTCTGGCATAACCGACGACCTGACGCTTGACCTTACTGCGCCCGAAACAGGCACGCTGACTGATGGCGTGAATACGACCGACTTTGAGGAAATCGAAAACTTCGTTCTGGGGTCCGGCGACGACACCGTCACGGGGTCCACCGGCGACGATAATGTCAATGCTGGCGAGGGCAACAACACCCTTGACGGTGGTGAGGGCGATGACACGCTGCTTACCGGCGGCGGTATGGATACCATCGACGGCGGCGACGGCGATGACAGCATTGACAGCGGCAATGGCGACGACACCGTGTTCGGTGGCTCTGGCAGCGACACGGTTGATGGTGGTCACGGCGACAATGTCATCGACACATCCGGCGGCGACCCGCGGCCTGATATCGGCTTCCCAAGCTACGGTCCCTTCCCGGCGGTACCTGCGGACACCGACCCGGATGATGACCGCGATCTGGTCACCACCTTCTCGGGCAATGATAGCATCACCACGGGCGACGACGCCGACACCATCAGCTCTGGCGCGGGTCACGACACCATCGACTCTGGCATTGACGACGACGTTGTCGAAGCTGGCGGTGGCAATGACCTGATCACCACGGGCGAAGGTAACGACAGCGTTGACGCCGGGTCTGGCAACGACACGGTCTATGGTGGCCTTGGTCCAAGCGTTCCTGACGGGCTCAACATACCTGACGCCCCCGGCACCGGCCCCTTCGGCCCCGATCCGGTGGATTACAACGGTCAGGACACCATCGACGGTGGGTCCGGACATGACGTAATCTACGGCGAAGACGATGATGACCTGATCTACGGCGGCACCGGCGCTGATACGCTGGACGGTGGTATCGACGATGACACCATCTTTGGCGACGAAGGTCAGGACGATCTGATCGGTGGTCAGGGTGCCGACAGCATGTCCGGTGGCGATGATCGCGATGAATTCATCATCGACAACCGCGAGGATGCCTTTGGTGACACCATCGACGGCGGCACCGGCGGCAATGACGTCGATACGCTGGATCTAACTGGATTTGGCCCGTACCAAGTCTTTGACACTGACGGAGTCACACCGCTTGACCTGACAACGTTCAATGATGCGGACGGCGATTCCTTCTCGGGTGTGATCAGGTTCACAGATGGTGCTGGTACTGTCGAAGGCACGCTGGAATTCAGCGAGATTGAGAATCTGATCATCTGCTTCACCCCCGGATCGCGCATTGCGACACCGCGTGGCGAGGTTGAGGTTCAGGACTTGCGCGCCGGAGACCGGGTTATCACCCGTGACGATGGTGTTCAGGAAATCAACTGGATCGGCAAAAAGAAACTGTCGGCGACTGATCTGATTGCAGACCCCAAACTACGCCCCGTCCTGATCCGCAAAGGGTCGCTGGGCAACGGTCTGCCAGAACGTGACATGATGGTGTCGCCGAACCACCGGATGCTGATGGCCAACAGCCAGACGCAGGTTCTGTTTGACGAACGTGAAGTTCTGGTTGCCGCCAAGCATCTGGTTGGTCAGCCGGGCGTTCATCAGATCGACACGCTGGGCACCGAATATGTCCACGTAATGTTCGAACGTCACGAGGTCATTCTGGGCGACGGCACCTGGACGGAAAGCTTCCAGCCGGGCGATCACTCGCTCAGCGGCATCGACGTAGAACAGCGGGACGAAATCTTTTCGCTCTTCCCAAGCCTGCAAAATGCCGAAGGCCGCCGCAGCTATGGCGCGGCGCGCCAGTCGCTGAAAGCACACGAAGCCAAACTGCTGCGCCAAACCATGGGTTCCGAATAAACCCCTGTTAAGGCTTGGCAATAAGCCCAAGAATTGAACAACGGCCCGTCACTTTGGTGGTGGGCCGTTTTCTGTGTTGGGCAGGTCGGGAATTCACCCTGAAATCGTCGTTGTTGGGATGACAGTGGCGCGCGCCAATGCCAAACTTGTCCCGACTCTCCTTGTTTGATGGCATCCCTGCATGACGACTCAACCTGACCCGATATCGCTATGGAACGCCTCGGCGGTCGAGGATGACTTCACCGCGACCACCGCCCCGGTTTCGGAAACCGATGTGGCCATTGTTGGCGGCGGCTTTACCGGCCTGTCCACCGCGCTGCATTGCGCCCAAGCTGGCATCGCCTGTCAGGTGCTAGAGGCCAACCAAATTGGTTTTGGCGGATCTGGCCGCAATGCAGGGTTGATCAATGCAGGCACATGGGCACCGCCGAAAGAGCTGCGTGACAAGCTCGGAGAAGCAACCGGCGGACGCTTTGTTGAACGTATGGGGGCCGCCCCCGCCTATGTGATGGAACTGATCGAACAGCATCAAATCCGCTGTGAACTAACCCGCACCGGGACCATCCACGCCGCCCATTCCGCCAGCGGTCTGCGCGATCTACAGGCCCGCGCGCAGCAATGGCAACAACTTGGCGCGCCTGTCGATTTGCTCACTGCGGATCAGACCCGTGAAAAAACCGGCAGCGCAATGTTCCACGGTGGCCTGCTGGATCATCGCGCCGGTACGCTTAACCCTATGGGATACGTGCGTGGCTTGGCCCGCGCGGCCTACAGCGCCGGTGCGAAAATCAGCACGGGTGTCCGCGTGACCTCGTTAAGACAGGACGGCGGTCAGTGGCTGATCGGCACCGATGATGGTGTGATCCGGGCGCGTCATGTGGTATTGGGCACCAATGCCTATACCGACACGCTCTGGCCGGGTCTTGATCAAAGCCTGATGATTATTCATTATTTTCAAGTCGCTACAAAACCAATGACCGATCGCCTGCAAGGTATTCTGCCCGACCGGCAAGGTGTCTGGACGACCAACCAGATCATGTTCTCCGTCCGTCGCGATGCCTTTGACCGGCTGATCATCGGCTCTATGGGAACGGTGATTGGCGGGCCGAATGGCCTGACGCATCGTTGGGCCGCGCGGCAGTTGCGCCGCCTGTTTCCCAGCCTTGGCCCAGTCGAGTTCGAAGAGGCCTGGCACGGTAAGATCGCCATGACGCCCGACCATCTGCCACGCATTCATCGGCTTGCACCGGGGCTATACACCCCGATCGGCTATAACGGGCGCGGCATCACCACCGGCACGATTTTTGGCCGCGCCATGGCTGAACTTTTGGCGGGCGGCAATGAGGCCGATCTGCCGATGCCAATCACAGACGTCGCCCCTGCCCCGCGCCGCGCTTTGACTGGCCAATTCTATCAGGCCAGTTTCACTGCGAACCAGTTTTTCCGAAGCTTCTAAGAACAACCCAAGGATGCATCCCATGACGACCGCACCAAAAGACCGCCCCATCGCCCTTGTCACCGGAGGCGCACGCGGCATTGGATTCGCCTGCGCCCAGGCGCTGGCAGAGGATGGCGCGCGGATCATCGTTGCCGACATCGACGCCAAGGGGGCCGCCGAAGCCGCCGCAAAGCTGGGCGGCGATGCGGTGGGCTATGGCTGTGACATCAGCGACCCCGCCGAGGTCAGCGCGCTGTTTGAAAAGATAGAATCAGAGGTCGGACCTGTCGCCATATTGGTCAACAACGCAGGCATCGGTCGCCCCGGAGACTTCCTTGAACAACCGGTTGAGGATTTCAAAAAGGTCATCGACGTCAACCTGACCGGCACGTTTCTGGTGCTGCAACGCGCGGCAAAAACCATGGTCGCGCAGGGCATTCAGGGTGCCGTCGTCAATATGTCGTCGGTGAACGCGCAGATTTCCATTCCAACGATTGCGGCCTACTGCGCCAGCAAGGGCGGCGTGATGCAGTTGACCAAGGCGGCATCGCTGGCGCTGGCTCCGCACGGTATCCGCGTCAACGCCGTCGGCCCCGGCTCTATCGACACGGATATGCTGGCGGGTGTGAATGCCAGCCCCGAGGCGATGCAAACCGTCATGTCGCGCACCCCGCTGAAACGCATCGGCACGCCGCGCGAGATCGGCGATGTGGTGGCGTTTTTGGCCAGCCCCAAGGCCAGCTACATCACCGGCGAGACGATCTATGTCGACGGTGGGCGGCTTGGGCTGAACTATACCTGTTGAGGGTATGTATCGGATCGCCTAACGGCGACCCGACCGATTGGGGGGCCAGCCCCCCCAAACCCCCCGGGATATTTCAGAACCGAAGAAGTCCCGGCACATCATTGCCGACGCGGGCAATCCCGATTAAAATACTCGACTGTATGTATCCCCTTTTCTGGGGAAGCACCGGAGACCGCATGGAACTTGCCCGCGTAACCCAATCCGCATCTGGCCGGTGGCTGGCGTTGATCGCTGTTCTGGTGGCGACGGTCTGCGCCCTGCCCTATGTCGCCGTGTTGCTGGCGGCGTTTTCTGGCGGGTCCGACACGTTGATACATCTGCTGAATACCGTGTTATGGCGCTATGCCGCCACCACCGGAGCCTTGGTGGCGCTGGTTGGCATCGGTGCTTTTGCGCTGGGAACCGGTGCCGCTTGGCTGGTGACGATGGCCGAATTTCCCGGTCGCCGATGGCTGGAGATCGCTCTGGTGATTCCATTGGCCTTTCCGGCCTATGTGCTGGCCTATGCTTATACACATTTGCTGGATCACCCGGGCATCGTGCAGGCCACCCTGCGGGATGTCACCGGCTGGGGCCCACGCGATTATTGGTTTCCGGAAATCCGCTCGCTTGGCGGGGCGGCGACGATGCTGACGCTGGTGCTTTATCCCTACGTCTACCTGCTGGCCCGCGCCGCCTTTGTCGGCCAAAGCGCAACGACGTTCTTTGCCGCCCGCGCGCTTGGCCGCACGCCCTTGCGAGCGTTTCTGTCGGTATCGCTGCCGATGGCGCGCCCCGCTGTCGCCGCCGGTGTGCTGCTGGTCGCGATGGAAACCATCGCCGATTTTGGCACCGTCAGCTATTTCGGCGTGCAGACCTTTGCCACCGGTATTTACACCAGCTGGTTCACCCTGGCCGACCGGGTCGCCGCCGCGCAGCTCGCGCTTGGCCTGCTGGCCTTTGCGCTGTGCCTGGCGCTGTTGGAACGTAGCAACCGGGGCGACGCGCAATACCACAGCGGCAAACGACAAGAGGCGATGGCCCGTATCACCCTGTCGCCCCGTATGCGGTGGCTAGCGACGGTCCTGTGTATGGTGCCTGTGGTGCTTGGCGTCGTGATCCCGGTGATTTCGCTGACCGCCATGGCGCTCGGGTCGGAACAAGACCTGCTAAGTCGACGTTATATCGGCTTCATCACCAATTCACTGACCTTAGCGGGCACGGCCGCGCTTGTGACGGTGACTGCCGCACTGACGCTTGGTACCTTTCATCGCATCCGACCGGGGCGGTTTTCAACGACCACGTTGTATCTGTCGCGCCTTGGCTACGCAGTGCCCGGCGGCGTGATCGCCGTGGGCCTGATGGTGCCCTTTGCCGGGTTTGACAACGCGCTTGATGCCTTCATGCGTGAGCGGTTCGATATTTCGACCGGGCTGCTGTTCACCGGGTCGATCTGGGTGCTGGTCTGCGCCTATATGATCCGGTTTCTGGCCGCCGCCATCGGGGCCTATGAGGGCGGAATAGCCGCCATCAGCCCCAACATGGACAGCGCCGCGCGCGTGCTGGGCCACGGCGTCTTCAGTACGATGCGCCGGGTGCATATCCCGATCCTGACGCCCAGCCTGCTGACCGCCGTGCTGATCGTCTTTGTCGATGTGATGAAAGAGCTGCCCGCCACGCTGATCATGCGTCCGTTCAACTTTGATACGCTCGCTGTGCAGGCGCATCGCCTTGCGTCGGACGAGCGGCTAGAGGGTGCCGCCGTGCCCAGCCTTGTCATCGCCGCAATTGGTCTGGTGCCGGTTATCTTGCTGTGTCGCCAGGTGGCGCGGCGACAACGCTAGGGCCATTGACCCAACACATTATCATGAAAAAAGGGGCGCAGCAAAAGACCGCGCCCCTGTACAGAGTGATGACATATACAGCCATGATCATCAGCCTTCTATAGGGGCTGAATTCTATCCAGACACCGAGGTCAGAGACGGTTCGCCCCTGCCCTCGCCGTGTCCAGGTGCTCTTTACTCCCAGCCAACCTGATCAAAGATTTTCTGCGCTGTGGGGATATGTTTGGCCACAGCACTCAGGTCGACGCCATCGGGCTTGAACTCTCCGAGGGTTGCGATGGAATCCGCCATCGCGACACCCTCAACCGATGGGTATTCGTCATTACCGCCAGAGAAATAGACCTGCGCGGAATCACTGGCCAGGTATTCAAGAAATTTGACCGCGTTGTCGTAATTCGGCGCGTGCTTCGCCGCCCCGGCACCCGACAGGTTCATATGTGCACCGTTGCCGTCTTGGTCCGGGAACACCCAGCCAATCATATCACGCTCTGCCGATAGGCCCTTGACCTCTGTCCGGATCGATCGGGCGAAATAGTAGGTGTTGGCCACAGAGATTTCACATTCTCCCGACACGATACCGCGTAGCTGGTCGGTGTCACCGCCCTGTGGGTCACGCGCCATGTTGGCCACAATGCCAGTCGCCCAGGCCTTGGCGGCTTCTTCGCCCTCATGTTCGACAATCGACGCCAGCAGCGTCTGGTTATAGGTGTTGGTCGACGAGCGGATGCAAACGAGGCCTTTGTATTCCGGCTTTGCCAGATCGGCATAGGTTTGCGGCGGGTTTGGCACGTCATTCTTGTCATAAAAGATGATGCGCGACCGCTGCGAAAAGCCGAACCATTCGTTTTCAGCATCCTGAAGCCGACCCGGAATCCGCGCCTCTAGCACATCGCTATCCACAGACTGCAGAACGCCGGCATTTTTAGCGCGCTCTAGCCGCGAGGTATCGACGGTAATCAGAACATCGGCGGGCGAATTCACGCCCTCTGCCTGCATCCGCGCGACCAGCTCATCGGCCTTGCCTTCGATCCGGTTGATGGTGATACCGGTCATCTTCTCAAAGTCCGAATACAGCTGTTCGTCTGTGTCATAATGCCGGGCTGAATAAATGTTCAACTCGTCCGCAGTGGCGGCAGAGCCGATCACAGCCGTCAGGGCAAGCACAGAGGGAATGAGTTTCGATCGCATGGCACCAAGGTCCTGTTCGCTATTTCCGATAGATTTAGTCAGATACCTGAACTCAAGGAAATTGCAAGCTTAACCCACGAAATTAGTCAGGTTTCTGCGTGCGGTCTGTTAACAACGCCAATGTACACCACACGTATGCACGCGCGGTGTACAGGTTGTGTACGCTCTGTGTACGGCTTGTGTACGCAGGTTTTTCAATAAAATCAGACGTTAAGACACGATTCGCCCAAATTTGGCGGCCTAGGCCTGAACCGCCTCCATGAACCGGTCACGAATAGACACCGGATCGCGGGTGATCACCGGCACCTTGATGTTGCCGCTTTCGCATTTGCAGACGATGATCGTCATCTGATCACCTGCCAACGCAGCCTCTAGCGCCACCTTGGTATCCTTTGCCTGGCACTCGACCACATTCTCGCAGCCACAGGCCGTCGCGACCGCCGACAGGGACGTTTTCTTGCCCGCATAGGTCGGCTGATCGCCGGTCGATCCATAGCTGCCATTATCAATGATCAACAAAACAAAGTTGTTGGCGACATTATTCGCGATGGTTGGCAGCGTGCCGAAATTCGTCAGAACAGACCCGTCCCCATCAATCGAAATCACCTTTTTTCCTTGACTCAAAGCCAGCCCTAGCCCGATTGACGACGACAGGCCCATCGTGCCCAGCATATAGAAATTGGTCGCTTGATCGTCGATCATATGCAGCTCTTGGCTGGGCAAACCAATGTTGCAAACCACCAGATGATCCCGAATGACCGGGGCAATGTCGCGAATGACTTCAGAGCGGATCATGGCTTAATACCCCTTCCAGAACGACGCATCCGTCAGGATTGCGACCGGCTTGTTGCACATGAATGTGTGTTTCAGAATGGCGTCGAATTCCTTGACATCATCCTCGTGGTGAAAATGGTAGGTCGGGATATGCAGCTGGTTCAGCAGCGCCTTGGTATGCACCGCCATTTCCACCTGACAGGCCACCGGCTCGCCCAATTCACCGCGATAGGAAATCAGCATCGGCAGCGGCATACGGTAGAATTGTGTCAATGTTACCAGCGTGTTGACCGTCACACCCAGCGCCGTGTTCTGCATGATGATCGCTGGGCGTTTGCCGCCCATAAAGGCCCCGGCGCAGAGGCCGATCCCCTCATCTTCCTTGTTGGCGGGAATGTGGTAAATCTCGTCCCGCGCCTCGACTTCCTCGATGACTCCACCCAGCTGTTTGCAGGGCACGGTCGTGATGAAATTGACGCCGTTGGCGACGAAATCATCTGCGATTTTCTTGCTGACTGACACGTTTCACTCCTCGTGTGCGGGGATCAGAATAATCTTGGGGGCGGCGGTTTTTCCGGCGCGAATATCGACAAAACCGGCCTGACCAAAGGCCAGCGGACGCGTCTCTAGCCAGTCCAACCGGCCCAGACGCCCATCAAAAATCGCCTGAGCCGTGGCGCGGAAATCTTCGGCTGTATAGGTGTAAGTTCCTATAAAGGTTATCTCTTGCAAGGTCATCCGCCGAATATCCAAACCGCCCTCGGCCTCTCCAAGACCGATATGCACGATCACACCGCCCGGCCGCGCCAGCGCGCTGGCCGTGGCCCGCGTCGCACCGTAGCCGACGCCGTCGATAACCAGATCAATACTGCCAGCGGCGGGCGTTTTCGCCGGGTCAACCGCATGAAAACCGTCGATCTTGTCCAACGCCGCGCGCCGGGTCGGATTGGGCTCCAGCACTGTGATGTCATCCGCGCCAAACGCCGCCAGCGACAGGGCCGCACCAACCCCAATGGCCCCGCCACCAATCACCACACAGCGCAAACCCGTCAGAGAATCACCCAGCACCGCCTGCCCGCGCCGCACCGCATGCCAGCCACAGGCCAGCGGTTCGCATAACGCCGCGATCTCTAGTGAAATATGATCCGGCACCGTTACCAGATTACCCGACGGCATGGTGACATATTCGGCAAACGCCCCCTCTCGGGGTGGCATCGAAATGATCTGCCTATCTGCGCAAAGATTCGTATTTCCAGCTGTGCAATCGCGGCATTTCCCGCATGTTACCAGCGGGTTGATCGTGACACGGCGGCCCGCATCCGCCCCACCAACAACAACACCCGCCGCCTCATGCCCCAGAATCAGCGGGGCGGGGCGGCGTTCATCGTGGCCCAGATAGGCGTGCATATCAGAGCCACAGATGCCCGAGGCATCGATGCGAATTAAATCCTCGCCCGGTCGCGCAACGGGGCGTGGCACGGTGCTATACTGCAGCCTCTCGACGCCAATATAGACAAGCGCCTTCATTTCGGGGGCCGTCACCGGATCAGCCATTTGCCGACAGGTCAAAGACCTCGTCAGGAAAGTATTTTTGCAGCCGAATATCGGCGGTTCGCGCGTGGCCCTCCATGCCCTCCAGCCGCGAAATTCGCGCGGTTGCTTCGGCCACCGGCTTAGCCCCCTCACGGGTGGCGCGCTGCCATGTCACGATTTTCATGAACTTATGCACGCTAAGCCCGCCCGTATAACTCGCCGCACCCGAGGTGGGCAAAACATGGTTGGTTCCGCTGGCCTTATCGCCAAAGGCCACGGTGGTTTCCTCGCCCAGAAACAACGACCCATAGCAGGACAAACGACCCAGCCACCAATCCAGATCACCCGCCTGAACCGTCAGGTGTTCTGGCGCGTAATCATCTGATGTTGCAGCCATTTCTTCGCGATCCCCGCATAGGATCACCTCTGCATAATCGCGCCAGGCGGCGGCCGCATTGTCGCGATTAACTTCTGGCAAATCCGCAATCAAATCAGGCACAAGGCGCATGACATCCTCGGCCAAAGCCCGGTCATCCGTCACCAGCCAGACCGGCGAATTATAGCCATGTTCTGCCTGCCCGACCAGATCGGTGGCCACAACTTTGGCATCCGCAGTGCCGTCAGCCAGGATCAAACTATCGGTCGGCCCGGCGATCATATCAATGCCGACACGACCAAACAGAATGCGCTTGGCCTCTGCCACGAACTGGTTGCCAGGGCCGACCAGAATGTTCGCCTTGGGCAGCCCGAACAGGCCAAAGGTCATCGCCGCAACGCCCTGCACCCCCCCCATCGACAGGATCGTGTCGGCCCCACAAATATGCGCCGCGTAGATGATCGCCGGCGCGATACCCACGCCCGGATGCGGCGGCGAGCAGGCGACAATGTGGCTGCACCCCGCGACTTTGGCAGTGGTCACGGTCATGATCGCGCTTGCAATATGACTATAGCGCCCGCCGGGAACGTAGCAACCAGCGGCCTTGACCGGGATGCTTTTCTGGCCGGCAATCAGCCCCGGCACGACCTCTAACTCTATGTCGCGGAGCGTGGCTTTCTGGGCCTCAGCAAAGCGACGCACGTTGTCGGCAGCAAAGCGGATATCAGCCTTCAGCTTGTCAGGAACATTGGCGCAAGCGGCCTCTATCTCCTGCGGACTAAGGACGATGCTGCCATCGTAGCGGTCAAATTTCCTGGCATAATCCAGCGCCGCTTGATCTCCGCCTGCCTCAATGTCGGTAAGAATATTCTGCACCGTTTCATGCACATCCGACGCATCGCTTTTTGACGTCAGGGTCGCCTTTTTAAGGTACTCGCGGGGCATCTGACATCCTTTTTACAGTCGCTCGGTAGGCGGGCAAGCACCGCCAATAAAGTCAAATGTAAGCGCTTACATGACTTCTTGCAACCGACTATATTGGCAAGTAGCTTACCGAACCAAAGGACCGGAAATTACCAGATGAACGCAAAACCAACGGGCCCTGTTCCGACGCTTGCCGATGTGGCGCGGCACGCGAATGTGTCGACCGCGACGGTTTCGCGCTGCTTGAACTCGCCGGATCAGGTCGTTGAAAAGACCCGTGTGAAGGTGTTGCAAGCCGTTCGAGACTTGGGTTATAGCCCAAATTTCGGCGCACGTGCGCTGGCGGCAAAGCGCACAAATACCATCGGGGCGATCATTCCGACGATGGAGAATGCGATATTTGCCAAAGGGTTGCAGGCCTTTCAGGAAGAGCTTGGCAATCACGGCCAGACCCTGTTGGTCGCAAGTTCTTCCTATCGACCAGAGCTGGAAGAAGAGCAAATTCGCACCCTGACGGCACGCGGTGCCGATGCCTTGTTGCTGGTCGGCTTCGATCGAACCGAGGCGATTTACGACTTTCTGGCAAGCCGATCTATGCCCGTGCTGATTGCCTGGGCCTATCGCCCGGATGGGGCGCATGTGTCGATTGGTTTTGATAACCGAGGTGCCATGCATGATTTGGCCCTGACAATCCTCGGGTTGGGGCACCGTCGCATTGGCTACATTTCGGCCCCCCAAGCTGGCAACGACCGGGCACGTGAACGCATTTTGGGCGTGCAAGCGGCGATCAAAACACACGGGGCGGATGCCGATCTAAAGGTGGTGGAAACACCCTACTCTATCGACAATGGCAGGGCCGCGTTCGGCCAGCTTATGTCTGGTGAAGCCCCCCCAACCGTGGTGATTTGCGGCAATGACGTCTTGGCCGTCGGGGCGCTGCATATGGCCAAAACGATGGGGCTGCAGGTGCCGCAAGATGTCTCCATCACCGGATTTGACGACATGGAGCTGGCCCAAGTCGCGGACCCGGCGTTGACCACCGTGCGGGTGCCACACGGTGAGATGGGGCAGAGTGCGGCACGAATGCTGGTGGGTATGGTGCGTGGCAAGGCTATGCCGCAAAGCGTTCGGTTGGACACAGAATTACAGTTTCGCGACACGCTTGCGCCGCCCTCAGGCTAAGGCAGGCACCGGTAGCTCTGGCGCAGGCAGGGTACTTTGTGATTGATTGCACGAAAGTGGGCGGCGCTTGGCCCCGTCAAACGAAAACGAGGGTATCACCATGGCAGTTAAATATCTGAAACAGGGCAAATCCGAAGCCGACCGTGCCGAGGATGACGCCAAGGTGCGCGCCGTGGTCGAAACGACGCTGGCAGACATAGAGGCGAATGGCGACGCTGCCGTGCGCAAACTGTCGGCGAAGTTTGACAACTACACCCCCGACAGCTTTCGCCTGACAGATCAGGATATCGCAGAGGCGATGGCCAAGGTCAGCCCGCGGGATCTGGAAGATATCAAATACGCCCAAACCCAAATTCGCGCCTTTGCCGAAGCACAGCGCGCCAGCATGACCGATATTGAGGTTGAGACCCAGCCGGGCGTCATCTTGGGGCATAAAAACATTCCTGTTCAGTCAGTTGGCTGCTACGTGCCCGGCGGCAAGTTCCCGATGGTGGCCAGCGCACATATGTCTGTACTGACGGCGTCTGTCGCAGGCGTGCCGCGCATTGTCGCCAGCGCGCCACCGCAAAATGGCGCACCGCACCCGGCCATTGTGACGGCCATGCATCTGGGCGGTGCCCATGAGATTTACTGCTTGGGCGGCATTCAGGCAGTCGGGGCCATGGCGATTGGCACCGAGACGATTGAGCCGGTGCACATGCTGGTCGGCCCCGGCAATGCGTTTGTCGCCGAGGCAAAGCGCCAATTGTTTGGCCGCGTCGGTATTGACCTGTTCGCCGGGCCGACCGAAACCATGATCATCGCCGATGACACCGTCGATGCCGAACTTTGCGCCACCGATTTGCTGGGTCAGGCCGAGCACGGTTATAACTCGCCCGCCGTTTTGCTGACGAATTCGGAAAAGCTGGCGACGGAAACCATGGCAGAGATTGAGCGTATTCTGCAAATCTTGCCCACGGCAGAGACCGCCAGCGCCAGTTGGCGCGACTATGGCGAGGTGATCCTGTGCGAAACCTATGAAGAGATGTTGCAGGTAGCCGATGATATCGCGTCCGAACATGTGCAGGTGATGACGGCGCATGATGATTGGTTCCTGGACAACATGACCAGCTACGGCGCGTTGTTCCTTGGCCCGCGCACCAATGTGGCAAACGGTGACAAGGTGATCGGCACCAACCACACGCTGCCGACCAAAAAGGCCGGGCGTTACACCGGTGGCTTGTGGGTGGGCAAGTTTCTGAAAACGCATAGCTATCAGCGGATCACCACAGATAAAGCCGCAGCGGAAATCGGGGCCTATGGATCACGGCTTTGCATGCTAGAGGGCTTTGTCGGCCATGCCGAACAATGCAACATCCGTGTGCGGCGCTATGGCGGGCGCAACGTTGCCTATGGCACGGCGGCTGACGGTGATTGATCCGGCGGCGCGCCGATCTGGGTGGAGACTTCGGCGGCGGCGGTTCTGACCTTCTCGGCCAGCGGGGCGATGTCATCCGGCGTGATGCGGCTGCTGGGCCCGGACACGGATATACCCGCCACGGCCTCGCCATGCATATTCAGAATGGGCGACGCGATACAGCGCATGCCGGTCGCCTTTTCCTCATCATCCAGCGCGTAGCCCTGTGCGCGGATGGTCTCCATCTCAGCGCGCAAAGCATCAGGGTCGGTGATGGTGTTTTCGGTGAACCGGTCAAGCGTGGCGCCGGCCAGATACCGATCAAACCTGTCCGCAGGAAAGCACGCCATCAGCGCCTTGCCAATTCCCGACGCATGCAGCGGAGACTGCGTGCCCGGCGGGAAAAACGCGCGGATCGCCTCGTGTGTTTCGACCTGACTGACGAAAATTACCGCGCCGTTCTTTTCGATACCAAGATTCGACGTCTCGCCAGTCGCCTCGGTCAACCTGCGCATCAGGGGGCGGCTGCGTTCCACCACATTGGTGCGGCGCAAAAAGGCCGCCCCCACCTGAAACGCCGTGGCCCCGATGGCCCAGCCTTGGCTTGCCGGATCAACCTCTACCATGCCGCGCAGTTCCAGAGTTGTCAGCACACGATAGATCGTCGCCGGGGATTGCCCCATCTGGCTGGCGATTTCCGACAGAGTCATCATCCCGCCGCTGGCGAGCGTCTGCATGACGTCCAATGCCCGGTCGAGCGACTGGATGACGTTTTGCCCGGTCTTGTCATTAAAGCTTTTGGGGCGGCCGCGATTGCGATGATCCATGGTGATTGCCTTGGTGCTTGATGTTAGAAAAGCATGGTTTGAAAATGCTTTTCAATCAATGAAAAAATGTATCTTGCTGATTTATAATCTATTTTCAGAATTTTTCACCTATCAAAATAATTTTTCGAAAAAATTGCCCCTAGTGAGAGCATCCCCTATCAAGCCCCAACACATGCTTAAGGAGGACGAGACATGAGCTTTCAGAACCCGGTATTCATCCCCGGCCCGACCAATATGCCAGAGGCGTTGCGCAAGGCCGTGGACATGCCAACGATGGACCATCGCTCTGCGCAATTCTCTGATATCCTGCACCCGGCGCTGAATGGCGTGAAGCAGGTTCTGAAATCTGAACACGCCGAGGTTTTCGTGTTTCCCGCCACAGGTACCGGCGGCTGGGAGACCGCGCTGACCAATACTCTGTCTGCTGGTGACAAGGTATTGGCCGCGCGCAACGGGTTGTTCAGCCACAAATGGATCGACATGTGCAACCGGCACGGTCTGGACATGACCGTCGTCGAAACCACTTGGGGCGATGCGCTGCCGGTGGATCGCTACGCCGAAATTCTGGCGGCAGACAAAGATCACGAGATCAAGGTCGTGCTGGCGACACATAACGAAACTGCAACTGGCGTTCGGTCTGACATTGCTAGCGTTCGACGTGCACTTGATGCCGCAGGGCATCCGGCGCTGCTGTATGTCGATGGCGTTAGTTCTATCGGATCGATGGATTTCCGGATGGACGAATGGGGCGTCGATATTGCCGTCACCGGGTCACAAAAGGGCTTTATGCTGCCCGCCGGTCTGGCCATCGTTGGCTTTTCGCCCAAGGCGGTCGCGATGCTGGACACGGCCACCCTGCCCCGGACCTATTTTGACATCCGCGACATGCGCGCTGGATATGCGGTGAATGGCTACCCTTATACGCCCGTCGTCGGGATGCTGAACGGGTTGAAAATGTCCTGCGAAATGCTGTTGGGCGAAGGGCTGGACAATGTCTTTGACCGTCATCACCGCATTGCCGAAGGCGTGCGCGCTGCGGTGCAGGCTTGGGGTATGCCACTTTGCGCGACTTCACCTGAGGCCTATTCAGACACTGTCAGCGCGATCTGTACGCCCGACGGGTTCGATGCGGGTCAGATCGTGTCGCTGGCATCGGAGAAATACGGTGTCGCCTTTGGCGCGGGTCTGGGCGACGTTGCTGGCAAGGTGTTCCGCATCGGCCATTTGGGCAGCCTGACGGACGTTATGACATTGTCCGGGCTGGCCACGGCAGAAATGTGCATGGCCGATCTGGGGTTGGACATAACGCTGGGATCCGGCGTCGCGGCAGCGCAGGAATACTATCGCGGCAACAAGGTAAGCGCGCTGATCCAGGCCGCCGCGTGATGAAAGACCAAGCAGCCATGACGGTCCCGACGCTTGGCGATATGCTGATCGCGCATGAGCGTGTGAAACCCTATATCCACCGGACGCCTGTTCTGACCTCGTCGTTTCTGAATGACCTGACGGGGGCCGATCTGTTCTTTAAATGCGAGAACTTTCAGAAGGCGGCCGCCTTTAAGGTGCGCGGGGCGTGCAATGCGGTCTTTGGGCTAAGTGACGCTGAGGCTGAAAAAGGCGTCGCGACGCATAGTTCCGGCAACCACGCGCTTAGCCTGGCCTATGCGGCAGGTCGGCGGGGAATTCCCTGTCACGTGGTCATGCCGCGCACCGCACCACAGGCCAAAAAGGATGCGGTGATTGGCTATGGTGGGCAGATCACTGAATGCGAGCCCTCAACCAGCAGCCGCGAAGAGGTCTTTGCCGAGGTTGCCGCCCGCACCGGTGCCGATTTCGTGCACCCCTATAACGATCCGCGCGTGATCGCCGGGCAAGGCACCTGTAGCAAAGAGCTTATGGAACAGGTCGAAGGTCTGGATGCCGTAATCGCCCCTATCGGTGGCGGTGGCATGGTATCGGGCACATGTTTGACGCTGTCCAACTTGGCCCCGCACGTGCAAGTTTTCGCCGCCGAACCAGAACAAGCCGACGACGCCTATCGTAGCTTCAAGGCCGGACACATCATTGCCGATGACGCGCCAATAACGGTGGCCGATGGGTTGAAAGTACCGCTGAAAGACTTGACCTGGCATTTCGTCAGCACTCACGTCACTGACATTTTGACCGCGTCCGAACAGGAAATCATCGATGCGATGCGCCTGATTTGGGCGCGCATGAAGATCGTAATGGAACCCTCGTCAGCGGTGCCGCTGGCGACTATTCTGAAAAACAAGGAACGCTTCGCGGGCAAACGCGTTGGCGTCATCATTACCGGGGGCAATGTCGATCTCGACAAACTACCCTGGATGCAAAGCTAGGAGAGCGCCATGAACGTACAAACCGATTTCTCGAAGCTTGAAGTAGGCTTTGATGTCCCAGCCATTCCGGGGATGGATGAAGCCGACATTCAGACGCCCTGTCTTGTGCTGGACCTTGATGCGCTGGAACGCAACATCAAGAAAATGGGCGACTATGCAACGGCGCACGGCATGCGCCATCGCGCGCACGGCAAGATGCATAAATCCGTCGACGTGCTGAAGTTGCAGCAGGATTTGGGCGCGGCTGTTGGCGTCTGCTGTCAAAAGGTCTCCGAGGCCGAAGTCTTTGCCCGAGGCGGTATCAAGGACGTGATGGTGTCCAATCAGGTGACAGAGCCGGCCAAGATAAAACGCCTGGCTGCGATGCCCAAATATGGCTGTCGGGTTCTGGTTTGTGTCGATGACCCAGAAAACGTCAAAGACTTGTCTGATGCGGCGGTTGCCGCTGGCACGCAGATAGAAGCCTTGGTTGAAATCGACTGCGGCGCGGGGCGTTGCGGCGTGAACACGACGCAAGACGTGGTGAATATCGCCAAGCTGATTGATGCGGCTCCGGGGCTGAAATTCGCTGGCATTCAGGCCTATCAGGGCGCGATGCAGCACATGGATCTCTATGCTGATCGTAAGGTCAAGCTGGACGCAGCCATCGCGCAGGTCGCCGACGCGGTTCAGGGGCTGAAAAGCAACGGGCTGGACTGTGACATCGTTGGTGGCGGCGGCACGGGGTCGTATTACTTTGAGAGCGCGTCGAACGTTTATAACGAGCTTCAGTGCGGGTCTTATGCCTTCATGGACGCCGATTATGGCCGCATTCTGGACGAGAACGGCAAACGGATTGATGATGGCGAGTGGGAGAATGCGCTGTTTCTTCTGACCACGGTGATGAGCCATTCCAAGGCGGATAAAGCCATAGTTGATGCCGGTTTGAAAGCCCAGTCGGTGGATAGCGGGTTGCCGTTTATCTATGGCCGCGACGACGTCGAATACCTGAAATGTTCAGACGAGCATGGCGTGGTTGCCGACCCGAACGGAGTCCTTAAGGTGAACGACAAGCTGCGCCTGGTGCCCGGCCACTGTGACCCGACCTGTAATGTGCATGACTGGTACGTCGGGGTTCGGAACGGCAAGGTAGAGACAGTCTGGCCGGTATCCGCACGCGGCAAGGCCTACTAAGACACAGACGCCAGACAATGATGTTCGTGTGCGGCCTAGACAGGGTGGCACACGGACGCACGAACTTCCAATTCCGAAAGAATGCAAAATGCTGATCGTACCAGAGCGCGAAATCGCTGACCTGATGACCCGTGAAGCCGCCTTTGACGCGGTCGAAAAAGTATTCGCTGCGATGGCCGCAGGCGACGCCTATAACTTTCCGGTGGTGCGCGAGGCGATTGGCCATGAGGACGCGCTTTATGGCTTTAAGGGCGGGTTTGATCAGGCCGGGCTGACGCTGGGCTTGAAGGCCGGGGGATACTGGCCGAACAATCTGGAAAAGCGAAACCTGATCAACCATCAATCCACCGTGTTTCTGTTCGACCCTGACACGGGCAAGGCCATGGCCATGGTCGGTGGCAATCTGTTGACGGCCCTGCGCACGGCGGCCGCGTCGTCGGTGTCGATCAAGCATCTGGCGCGCAAAGACGCCAAGGTCATGGGCATGGTCGGCGCGGGGCATCAGGCCACGTTCCAACTGCGCGCCGCGCTGGAACAGCGCGAGTTTGAGAAGGTGATCGGCTGGAATTATCACCCGGAAATGCTGCCCAATATTGAAAAGGTCGCCAATGAGGCCGGTCTGCCGTTTGAGGCGGTAGAACTTGACGGTCTCGCCGAGGCAGACGTTGTGATTTCCATCACCTCAACCTTTGCGCCGACTATTATGGCAAAACACATCGCGCCGGGCACACACATCGCCTGCATGGGCACCGACACCAAAGGCAAGCAAGAGGTCGAATCCGCCCTGCTGGCCCGCGCCACGGTGTTCACGGACGAAGTCGCGCAATCTATCAGCATCGGCGAAGCCCAGCATGCCGTCGCAGAAGGGCTGATTGCCGAAGCCGACGTGCACCAACTGGGCGCCGTGATCAATGGTACGCATGCTGGGCGCAGCTCTGAAGATGAGATCACATTGTTCGATGGAACCGGCGTCGGCCTGCAAGACCTTGCCGTTGCCGCAAGCGTAGTTGACCTTGCCGTCAAAAAAGGCGTCGCGATAGAGGTCGATTTTTAAGTCAGCCAATCATTGGTCTTGCCGGGTTCGAGCGCGGCAAGACCACCGAATTCTGATTTCCTATATCGCAGAAGTCGCCGCGCCCGCCAGGACCGGGAACAGTTGCAGCATCGCGCGGCCCCATTTGGTGATCTGCTGTTCTTCGATAAAGACAATATCATTTGGCCGCATCTGCAGACGCGTCGCCAAGACCATATTTGCGGCATTTCGGGCGTTGAGGTGATAGGCCGTGATTACATTCGAATTATCAATAGAACGCAGTACATAAATCTGTGCCGGATTGCCGGTGGTTGTATCAAAGCCGCCCTGGTCATACAGAACATCAGCCAGCGTGGCGTGTCGCCCATAGGGCAACGCGACGCGGCTTTGTTCTTCGACCTCACCAGTCAGATAGACATAATCCCGGGCCTCGGCATCAAAGTCAGCGCGGGCTTTAAAGTTGCTGCGGCGTTCTTCCAACGCTTCGCGCTGTAGCCCAATCTCTTGCTGAAGCGTACTGAGGGCAGCACCGCGCGCAGAACTACGCAACGAAACAACATCCAGCTTTTGCTGGTAGAACTGCAACGCACGATCCAGGTCATAGCTGGAGTCGAAAAAAACAGCATCGCCGTCCAGCAACAACTTTTACTCAGCTCTGGCTGCGCGCGATATGTTTCCAACGGAATCTGATAAAGCGTGCCATCGCGGTAAACCCGGATTGAGGCGAACTCTGCGTCCTTGATGGCGATGCCACCGGCGGCGGTCAGCGCCTCGCCCAATGTCAAAGGGCGCAGGGTAATAGGAACCAGGGCAGTCTTGTTGACTGCCCCCCGACGGCCACCTTGCGGGCGTTAAAACCTGCAACTTCCAAGCTGAAGGAAGGGTCAATCTGCCCTTCTACAAGTGCTTGAAACAGCTTGTCTTCGGCCTGCTCGATCGTCATCCCGGCCAGCGCAGCCGTTCCGACTTCGGGGATCGCGATCGCGCCATCGTCGCGGACCGTGTAGCCTTGTCTTTGGTTTTGAGCTGCAAGAAACCCGGATAACTGTTCTATGGTCGAGGACGAGCCACGCGTCGCTAAAAGCACCACATCGCCAACACCGATTTTATAGGGCGAAGGCTCCACGTCTGGCATTGGCCGACAGCCCATACGTTCCCGGCGTTCTTCCGGGACATAGGGTGCGACAGGCAACGCGCCTGCCCCAATCAGACTCCCACCACCCGCCGTTGCGTAGAACTCAGCAGGCAAACTGCGCGGAGAATAACTGGATTTGTTGGCGACCGAAACGCTTGCGGCATCAAGGACTACAACGTTTACCGGGGTCGTTTCATCATGGGGCCGAACCGCCGGGTTGGTATAGGATACTCCGCAGCCTGCCGTTGCAAATACTAGCCCTATCGCCGCACGCGCAGGAAAAAACCTTGGCTGAGACGCGGTGAATGAAAGCCATTTACA
>Ga0315339_1000922_pt1 | contig 30096 bp, 26 predicted proteins | sample ASW17metaG_FD_204514 | JGI IMG/M metagenome (GOLD analysis project Ga0315339, IMG submission 204514) | Ammonia-oxidizing marine archaeal communities from Pacific Ocean, United States - ASW #17 | ecosystem: Environmental > Aquatic > Marine > Oceanic | place: USA: California | collected 2016-12-05 | reverse complement strand
CCAAAAGCACCCATCTCTCTGCCTTCAGGCATTTGAGCCCAGTTATCGACCATTCGATATGGGTTAGGTAAGGACTGAGCCCGAGTCTCGCTGCTAACATTCACTAAGGTCAGTGCAGCGAATACCAGAGACAGTCCCAAGCGGTTTATTCGTGTTGTTACAGACATCGCTCTCTCCTCAAGAACATAGCCTTCGTTCTTATGATTGTGTCTTCGCCAACGTTGAGCTAACGCTCTATGCCTGAACTCGATTCGAGACAGTCATAGGGCTGGATCGTTTCACCGGGGACCCATTCCCAGTTTCTTCGCGTGACGATTGAGTCGGTCAGGTATACCGGGTCCGAGATGGTGGCTTCCCAGCTCAATGAGTTGCCGTCTGCACCTAGTGTAAACTGCTCTTCGATCTCCATTGCGTCACTCTTTGGGTTGCCGTCGTCGTCAAGGAAGGCGTAGTTCGTGTTGCGAGTCGTTACGATTAGAGTGCGACCTTCCCAGCGACCTGAGGAGTACCCCATGATCGAGAGGGGCTGATTCGCTGGATCTAGATTTGAATTCAAACGGATGACCCGTAAGGCGTCGTTCTGCTCCAGGCGCATATGGATTTCGTTACCGTGGTCGGTGAACTCGACCGGCGAACCGGTATCCATGACGACTGGCATTCCGACGGGGTCGCAGTTCCACATAGGGTGATCCACGAGCTCGTCGAAGTCCTCCAGACGCGCGAGCGCCGCGGCCGTCAACGGAAGCTCCCCCGGTCCTTCATTGTCGACGCTGCTCCAGACGCGGAACAATCCCAGGTTAGAGCCACTCGTGCCGCTTTCGTTCGCGCTCACTAACGGCTCCACGTTGCTCCCGAGTACCCGCTCACCAGGGAAGACAGGATCGAGGCCCGGTCTGAACACGGCCTGGGTGCCGTCGCCAAGCGAGACGCTTTCACCCAGCAGGGTTCCTGGTCGCCGGCTGGAGAGTCGGACGGCGGCCCTCACGGTCTGACCAATTTCGAACACCTCGCCCACGACGCCCTTGCGGGCCAGCGCGTTGGCTGAGGACCATGATTCGACTTCCCAGAGTTCCTCCTCGCCAGCGTCGTTCGTGGCGCTCACCGTTAGAACGGGATGCGGATTACGCCAGGCGATCTCGACGATCTCTCCTTCGATCTCCTGCACGTCATCCGCGAACTCGGCGCGGGAATGGTGAGCCGATCCAGTCGTCGGCAGTACCAGGAGCGACAGTGTGAACGTTAGGTATTTCATAACTCCCCCTGACAAATAGGCTGCTCTGCGTGGGCGCTGCCCGCGAAAGGAGCATTCGTTCCAGATTTCACGGGACCCGGGTCCTTCGACCGAGGTAATGTTTTTCATTCATGTCTTTAGCGCACTCCGCATATTATGGATTAGGCCGGGGCTAAGTACGAACCCTGTGGCCGGTTTGAATGAGTGGTGGAATCACCAAAAATCTCTAACCTTCCTTGAGCGGATGAGAGTTCCTATAAAATCGGGCCACATGATTGCCCGATGTGCGTTAGTTTGATCTAACTCTGGCTTCTGCATCGCGGGGGAGGCATGGCTGAAGCTTAATCGGCGCAACGTCCCCAAGGCTGCGGTGTTCGGTCTAGAAGTAATTTTCCCTAGGCTTCTGCCCCGGGTCAGTGAAGTCGCGGGAACCCCTTGATTACAAGGCGTTAACAACTCCCGCTCTGGCTTGACACTCAGCCCCCTAAAAGCCACAGTTACCCGGCTAATACGCACGTTTCTCACATAACAAGCACCATAGGGGGGCAATATGAAACGTACCCTAACTCTTATCGCATTCACGGCTTTCGCGAGCCCGGCGCTGGTATCGGCGCAGAGTGCGATGAGCAGCGTCGAGCCGTTCAAGCTCGGCACTTTCGAAATTAACGGCGAAGGCGACAAAACGATTGGCATAGTTCTTCGGGACGACCTTGTGGTTGAACTTGACGACGCTAATCAGGCGCTGGAACAGAGTCCAGACTATCCCGCCATTCCCATGCCCGAAGACATGACGGAGCTTATCAGTCGTTATGACTATGGCCTGAAATATCGGTTGTACGAGATCGTAAACTCGGTTGTGAACAATGACCGGTTGAGTGGTCGTAACCGCGCCGACTTCGTCCATGATGTGGATGACATTCGTACGCTGCCACCGCTCATGCCGGGCAAGATGTTGAATGCGGCTGTTAACTTCTACACCCACGTGGAGGAGCAAAATACGCCCGAGGGCCAGAGAGCTGCTGCTGAGGAACGCAGAGCGCAACGAGGCATCCCGTATCTCTTCATTAAGCCTGTCGAGGGCGCGGTCATTGGTCAGGGTGATTCCGTGGTAATTCCCCACGGTCGGGATCGCATTGATTGGGAAGTCGAGCTGGCTACAGTCATCGGGCGCACGGCCAAGTATGTATCTGCCGATAATGCGCAGGACTACATCTTCGGCTACATGGTGAGCCTGGACATTTCCGATCGTGGTGGGCGTCCGCCGAATTCACGGCCTGGTTCGGACTGGCTGGTGGGCAAGGGTCATGACACCTTTGCGCCGCTGGGACCTTGGATTGTGCCGAAGGAGTTCTATGGCGATCCCATGGAGAACCTCGAGCAGGTCCTAGAGGTCGATGGCCAGGTCATGCAGCGAGCGAGTGCGGGTGACATGATTCATTCGATCTATGAGCTTATCGAATACGGCACCTCGATCATCACGATGTACCCGGGCGATGTGTTGAACAACGGCACCTCCGGTGGCACGGGCGCTGGCACAGCGGCTCGTGGCGAGCAACGGTTCCTGCAGCCGGGAGAGACCATCGAAGCCAGCATAGCAGGCATCGGCACGCTGGTTTTGCCTGTGGAGGCGGAGGAGATCCCGCCGCAACGCACGGGTTCATACCTGCCGCCAGTGGCGAGTTACAACCCGTAAGGGACGTTTTTTCGCTCACGTTCAGGCCCCGAAAGGGGCCTGATCTTTTTGGGGGATTAGTCACGGTAGCGCGCGGCCCTTCCCAGTAGCGCTGCGTTCTCTTGCCGGCGTTTAGTATCCGGACCCGATTGGGTCGGCACGGTACTTAATTCCTCCACGTAGTCGGTGGGGCAGTCCTCTTTTGTGCCAGGCAAGGACCGCTTCCCCTGACCGTCACTGGTTTTGGTATCAGATCGCGCGGGAAAAAAGGGTTATCCCCATTTCCTGAGTAAACGTGTACCCTAGGCCGAACACAAACTACAAACAGAGGAGACACGTCATGGCAGTGACGGTTGCTCTAACTCTGAACGGCGAGTCGGTTTCTGCGGAAGTCGAGCCTCGTACGCTTCTGGTCCAGCTTATCCGCGATCATTTTCGCCTCACCGGCACACACGTGGGTTGTGACACGAGCCAATGCGGCGCCTGTGTGGTGCACGTGAATGGCCAATCGGTCAAGAGTTGCACGATCCTGGCTGCCCAGGCCGAGGGAGCTGAGGTGAATACAATCGAGAGTCTTGCGGACAAAGGCCAGCTGCACCCAATGCAGCAGGCGTTCAAAGACAATCACGGACTGCAGTGCGGCTTCTGCACACCGGGCGTGATCATGAGTGCTCTGGATCTTGTTGCGAACAATCCAGAGCCTACGGAAACCGAGATCAGGGACTGGCTCGAAGGCAACCTCTGTCGCTGCACGGGGTATCACAACATCGTCAAGGCGATCAGCGCAGGCGCCGAGGCGATGAGGAGTTAGCATGATGGATACGGGAATTGGTGCATCCGTCACCCGGAAAGAGGACTACCGCTTCCTCACGGGCCAGGGTAATTACACTGACGACATCAGCCGGCCCAAACAGGTCTACGCTGTGTTTCTTCGTTCGACCGTTCCTCACGCCAACCTCAAGGCGGTGGACACAGTGGCGGCAAAGGCAGCGCCGGGGGTGGTCGCGGTGTTCACTGGAGATGACCTTGAAGGCGTAGGGGGCGTGCCGTGCGGGTTTGCGCCCGACGGCGGTCCGATGAACGAGCCACCACGACCGGTTCTCGCGCAGGGCAAAGTCCGTTTCGTAGGCGATATGGTAGCGCTCGTCATCGCCGATACACTCGAACAAGCGAAGGATGCGGCCGAGGCCATCAGCCCCGAATACGAGGAGCTGCCGGCGGTCATCAACATGGAGGAAGCGCAGGCCGATGGCGCTCCCGTTCTGCACGATCTCCCCGACAATAGCTGCTTCAGTTGGGGGATCGGCGACGCCGACACCACGGATGCTGCGTTCGCGCAGGCGGAACACGTCACTACGCTGGAGCTGGTTAACAACCGCAAGTGCCCGAACGCCATCGAGCCTCGTGCCGCGATTGCCGAGTACGATGCGGGCACCGAAAACTACACGCTTTATACCACCAGCCAGAATCCCCACGTGATTAGGCTCCTTATGGGCGCTTTCGTGCTCAATATCCCTGAGCATAAGCTGCGCATCGTCTCACCGGACGTCGGCGGTGGCTTCGGCTCGAAGATCCCGCACTATCCCGAGGAGGTCGCGGTCACGTGGGCCGCGAAGCAGGTGGGTCGACCGGTGAAATGGACGGCGGAGCGCACGGAATCTTTCCTCTCCGACACTCATGGTCGCGATCACATCACCCGTGCGGAGCTCGCTTGCAATAAGGACGGCAAGTTTCTCGGCCTCAGAGTGAACACGACCGCGAACATGGGCGCCTACCTTTCAACTTTCGGTCCGCTAATTCCTACGTATCTGTACGGCACGTTGATGGCGGGTCTCTACACCACGCCCGCGATCCGTTGCGAGGTGCAAGCGGTCTTCACCAGCACTGCGCCTGTGGACGCGGAGCGCGGAGCCGGTCGGCCCGAAGCGACCTTCGTAGTGGAACGCCTGGTGGAGAAGGCCGCCCGGGAGCTAGGCATCGACCCCATCGAGCTACGGCGGCGCAACTTCGTGCCGGCAGATGCTTTTCCATACCAGACGCCCGTGGTTGTGGAATACGACAGTGGTGACTATGGCCCGATGGTCGACCGGGCGCTCGAGCTGGCCGACACGGCGGGCTTCGCCGCACGGCGCGAAGAAGCCAAGAGCCGCGGCCGGCTGCGTGGCATTGGTTATTCCGCCTACATTGAAGCCTGCGGGGTCGCGCCCTCAAAGGTGGCGGGCCTCATCGGCGCTCGAGCCGGGCTCTTCGAAGCGGCGGAGGTCCGTGTGCACCCGACAGGCTCAGTCAGCGTCTACACTGGCTCTCATTCCCACGGCCAGGGTCACGAGACGACCTTCGCTCAGGTCGTATCCGATCGACTCGGTGTGCCCTTCGAGAACGTGGAGATCGTGCACGGCGATACCGAGAGGATTCCCTTCGGAATGGGAACCTACGGGTCGCGGTCGCTTGCTGTCGGCGGTTCGGCTATCTCGAAGGCGCTGGACAAGATCATCGACAAGGCTAAGAAGATTGCGGCGCACGCGTTGGAAGCCAGTGAGGCTGACATCGACTTCGACTCAGGTGAGTTTCGGGTCAAGGGTACGGACAAGAGTGTTGGTTTCGGCGACGTGGCGCTTTCCGCTTACGTCCCCCACAACTATCCACTGGAAGAGCTTGAACCTGGGCTCGACGAGAGCGCCTTCTACGATCCCGCGAACTTTACCTTCCCGGCCGGGTGTCACATCTGCGAAGTAGAGGTGGATCCCGAGACCGGCGACACGACGATCGTCGACTGGTCGGCCGTGGACGACTTCGGCCGGGTCATCAATCCCATGATCGTCGACGGCCAGGTCCACGGCGGCATCGCCCACGGGGTCGGCCAAGCGTTGCTCGAGAGCTGCATCTACGACGAGGAAACTGGTCAGCTTCTCTCAGGCTCGCTGAATGACTACTGCGTTCCCCGAGCGGACGATCTGCCGAGCTTTAAGGTGGACATGACTGAAACGCTTTGTCCTCACAATCCCCTGGGAGTAAAGGGTTGTGGCGAGGCAGGAGCAATTGCGGCGCCCCCAGCGCTGATCAACGCCATTACCGACGCCATCGGCGTGGCGCATCTGGATATGCCGGCTACTCCGGAGAAAGTCTGGGCCGCGCTGCAAGGCGCACAGGAGAGTTAGCTATGTACGAGTTTGCTTATCAGCGGCCGAGTTCGCTATCCGAAGCGGTTGAGCTGTCGGCTCATGCGGATGAGGGATCTTTCCTCGCCGGCGGCATGACACTGATTCCCACATTGAAGCTCCGCCTGGCGAACCCCTCGGACTTGATTGACCTTTCCGGCCTCGATGATCTCAAGGGGATAAAACAGGAAGGCAATGCAATTGTGGTGGGCGCGATGACGATCCACGCCCAGGTCGCATCGGCGCCTGAAGTCAAAGAGCATCTCCCGGCGCTCGCCGATCTCGCCGAGTCCATTGGCGATCCTCAGGTGAGAAATCGGGGTACGATCGGTGGTTCCATCGCCAATGCGGATCCCGCCGCAGATTATCCTGCGGCCGTCGTCGGTCTGGGTGCCACTGTGCACACTAATACGCGCACAATCGCGGCCGATGATTTTTTTACCGGTTTCTTCGAGACGGCGCTCGAGCCGAACGAACTAATCACTGCGGTGAGCTTCCCCATCCCGAAGCGCGCGGCATACATGAAGTTTCCCAATCCAGCGTCTCGCTATGCCATTGTCGGGGTAATGGTGTCCGAGGGCGCCGACGGCGTTCGCCTCGCAGTCACCGGTGCGGGATCGAGCGTCTTCCGTGTGGGTGAAATGGAGCAGGCGCTTGCGGGAAACTTCGCCCCAGAGGCTGTGGAGCGAATCGCCGTGTCCGCCGACGGGTTGAACGAGGATCTGCATGCCTCCGCGGACTACCGTGCGCACCTAACTACGGTCATGGCGAAACGAGCCGTAGCGGCGGCCGCCTGAACGCGATCGGGATTAGGCAGGGCTTCGGGCTCACGCGGCGGTGTCTGGAAGCTGGCGGGCCTCGCCGCTAAGGTTCGCCCATGGAGATCCCGAAGAACATCGACCAGACTGAGGCAATGCTCGCTTCTGGACGCTATATGGCCGACAGGAGCTTGGCCACGGCAGTCTTTCTCGCGCTGAAGCTTAATCGGCCACTGTTTCTTGAGGGCGAAGCGGGGGTGGGTAAGACCGAGGTCGCTAATGTCTTGGCGGCCACGCTCAGCCGTCGTCTCCTGCGTCTGCAATGTTACGAGGGGCTTGATGTCGCCGCGGCGGTCTATGAGTGGAACTATGCGCGGCAGATGATAGAAATCCGCCTCGCCGAGGCTACGGGGGAGGAATCGAGAGAACGCCTGGCCGACGATGTTTTTGACCGGCGCTTTCTGATCGAGCGTCCATTGTTGCAGGCGTTAGAGCCCCATGACGAAGGGCCACCTGTGCTGCTCATCGACGAACTCGATCGTGCCGATGAACCATTTGAAGCCTATCTTCTGGAAATACTGGCCGATTACCAGATCTCCATTCCCGAGATCGGGACCATCAAGGCCAAGGAACCGCCGGTCGTGGTCATTACCTCCAACCGAACGCGCGAGATCCACGATGCGCTGAAACGGCGTTGCTTTTATTACTGGATCGATTATCCGAGCGCACAGCGGGAGCTAGAAATCCTGAAGGTTAAAGTGCCGGATGCGGAAGAGGCATTGAGCCGCCAGGTGGTTGGGTTCGTGCAGCGGCTGCGCGAAGAGGACCTCTTCAAGGTGCCCGGTGTCGCGGAGACGCTTGACTGGACTCGGGCGCTGGGTCAGCTCGATGTCATTAACCTTAACTCGGATGTCGTGAGCAATACGCTTGGTGTGCTGCTGAAGTATCAGGACGATGTCGCTAAGGTGGCAGGCGCGCCCGCCGCGCGCCTTCTCGAGGAGATCAAGGCGAAGGCGGTATTGCCGGTGGCGAGAGGGTAGTTCTATGAAGGCTGAGCAAGTCGGGGCTCGGGGCGATCGACTGCTCGCGAACGTGACACACTTTTCCCGCGCGCTGCATCGTGTCGGATTGCCCATCGCGCCAGACAAGCTCATGCACGCGGTTAACGCCGTCCGGGTGGTGGGTATCGATCGGCGCAGCGACCTTTACTGGACTCTGCATGCGGTCTTCGTCAATCGTCCCGAGCAGCGGGAGCTTTTCGACCAGGTCTTCTATCTCTTTTGGCGAGACCCGGGTGTGCTGGAGCGCCCCCCCACCGGCACGCCGGCCTCGGAAGAGGATGGCGTGCGCCTCAGTCGCCGGGTAATCGAGTCCCTGTTGCCGGATCGTGCTGGCGGCTTGCGGCAGGAGCCCCCGGAGGTTGAGATCGACGCGCGGTTGAGTTGGTCTCGGGACGAGCGCCTAAAGGCCAAGGATTTTGAGGCCATGTCGGCGGAGGAGATCGTCGAGGCGCAGGCCGCGGTGCGCGAGTTGGCGCTGCCGATTAAGGCGCTACCGAGCCGCCGTTTTCGCGTCCACCCGTGGGGTACGCGCATCGACATGCGCAGGACGTTACGCGCGTTGCTCCGGGCGGGCCCCGATACCATTCCGCTGGTTAGGCGCCGTCGCCGTGAGCTGCGTCCGCCCCTGGTCATGCTGTGCGATATCTCGGGTTCAATGGCGACCTACACGCGTGTATTCCTGCATTTCGCCTACGGCATGATGCACCAGCATCCCCGAGTGAGTACCTTCCTCTTTGCCACCCGTCTCACCAACATCACCCGCCTTCTCCGTGAAAGGGATGTCGACATGGCGCTGGACCGAGTCGGCCGATTCGTCGAGGACTGGGAGGGTGGTACGCGTATCGGTGCCTGTCTGCACGAGTTCAATCGAGATTGGTCCCGGCGTGTGCTCGCGCAAAACGCGATCATGGTTCTGTTAACCGACGGTCTAGATCGTGACGCCGGTGAGGGGTTGGCGAACGAGATGGAGCGTTTGCGGAAATCTTGTCGGCGGTTGATTTGGCTGAACCCACTTTTGCGTTTCGACGAATTTCAGCCCTTGGCGCTGGGTGTTAAGGCCATCTTGCCCCACACCGACGAGTTCCGTTCCATCCACAGCCTCGAGAGCGTGAGCGAGCTGGCTACTGCGCTGAGTTAAAGGGGGCATTCTTGGTCGTTTGCACGGTCCCCTATCCCTGGCAGCCAGAGATTCTTCGAGCAATTCCCAGTCCGTGGGGCGTAGCTCTAACTGGTAAAATAACCCTCACCTGGGGCAAAGAAGAACGACATGGCGGGCCATCGGGAAATCGTGGACATGAATTTTGTGAACGAGCAGAGTCATACTCGCCAGATGACCGGTGACCTCGTGTGAAGCAGCTGCGCATAATTTTTCCGGGTGGCATTACCCACGGCATGGTGGTTTGGTTTCTGATCGGATCGTTGCTGGGCGGGATGATCTTTATCGATGAGTATCTGCTCGAGACGTCTTTTCTCGAGATTCCTGAGATCCCCGAGATTACGCTCCCACCCACCTGGAATCAGGCTGCGCACGAGGCCTATCTGAACGGAATTGACCACGGGCGTGACGGTGACCACGAACGCTCGGTCGAGCAGTTCGCTCGGGCTCTCGAGGAGGATCCCGAGTTCTCGATTGCGTGGGCCGCGCTCTCTCGGGCGCACAGCGCGATGTATTTCGACGGAATCGATCCCACCGACGAACGGCTGGTCATCGCCCGCGCCGCCGTCGAGCGTGCGTTTCAGCTCGACGCTGACCTTCCGGAAGCCCATCTCGCGCTTGCCTACTACTACTATCGTGGTCCGCGAGACTACGAGCGGGCGCTCGAAGAGCTTGCGATCGCTGAGCCGGACTTCCCCGAGGATATCGACCTCCTTAGGACGCGCGCATTCATCTATCGCAGCACGGGAGAGTGGGGGGCGGCGCTTTTTGAGCTTGGCCGTGCCGTCGAGCTCGAGCCACAGAACGCGGAGCTACTCGAGCAACAGGCACACACACACATCGCGCGTCGCGCTTACGTGTTTGCAGATTCGCTCCTCGACCGTGCGTTGGAGCTCGTACCCGAGAACGAGGCCCTGCGGATAGAGAGAGCGCTGTTACCCTTGCGCAGGGATGGCGAGACGGGCGCACTTCACGCCGCGTCCGTGAGCTCACTCGGCTCGGGTCGACCCTGGATGGCGTGGCTGGCGGCGTTCGTTGATAGGGACTATGACGCCGCCCGTCGTGCGCTGGATGAGACAGTGAGCGATACGCTGATCTGGCAGGATGGTTACCTACCGAAGGCGCTTGCCTACGGCCTGACTCAGCACGCTGCTGGAAACGTCGACGTCGCGCAGCTTTACTTCGAAGACGCTCGGGAGGTTCTGGAGCAGGATCTGCAAACGGATCCGGACAACCCAGATCTGCTGATCGCGCTCGGTGAGGCTCTCGCCCATCTAGGTGCTCAGCAGTCGGCCATCCGCATGGCCCAGCGGGTCACCGAAATGCCGCGGGTGTCGGGCGATGCTTTTACGGCCCCGCGTTATCGTTTGGCCGCGGCACGGGTCTTTGCGGCGGCGGGAGACGGCGACGCCGCTAGCGATGAGCTTGAGGCATACCTGGCCTCACCGGGGTTTTTCTCCCTCGAAGGGGCTTTAGCGGACCCGCGTTTCGATTCCGTGCGCGACGAACCAGGCTTTCAGGTGTTGGTGTCTCGATACCGCCGTTGATCGTTGGTCTGTCGAGACTGGTCGCCCGTAGAGGTGTCCAGGTGCGCGCATCGTAATGATCGCTGCTGTCTTCGGACGCTACGCTATCTGATAAGCCTGTCCTCGAAAAGCACCTCACCGTCGACGTGATGATTGCGCAGCGTTAGGGTAGGGAGACCGTCCATACGCTCCGCCGTCACGGACAGGAAACCACCGATCACGTTCACGTAGAGGTGCTCGGGGCGGACGTCGCCCTGCGTCCAGGTTCCAGCATGCGCGTCGCTCGCCGCCCCAGTCGCATACTCACGCAGCCCCGTCTCGTCGTGCACCGAGACATATTGCCAATGACGGTCGCCAGTGATGACGATCATATCGTTCTCGACCAGAAAGGCCCGTAAGTCTCGTGCTTCGGTGCCGAACGACTCGGTGGCGTGGCTATCAAACTTGACGGGAGTGTCCGGACCGACGAAAGGCGTCGGGCTGATGAGGATTCGGAACGTGGCATCGGACGTTTCAACGGTTTCCTTGAACCAGGTCGTTTGCTCCGCACCCCAGATCGTTTTTGTGGGCCCATCGGGGTCCGAATTAGCGCTTCGATAGTCCCGTCCCTCCACGAGCCAGATCTGCACGTCTTGTCCCCAGCGGAATGTTCGGTATGTGAGCTCACTCATGGGGGTCTGTTCCTTGAAGATCTCGACTCCCTCTAAGAACGTGAAGTCCGCCATGTAGGTGCTCTCCAGTGTTGGCCAGGCGTCGTCTTGCCACGTGTCGTGATCATCCTTCATGAAATAGGTGGGGATCCGGCGGTGGAAATCGAAATTGGTGGAGAGGCTGAACATCCGTGCCCATCCCCAGCGGGCGAGGTCGACGTTTTTGGCGTACTCGTCGTAGTAGAGGATATCGCCCGTGTGGACGAAAAAGTCTACATCCATGTCCAGCATGGTTCTGTGGATCTGGAACCCCCCTTCGGGCGCATCCTGATCTTCGTAATCGGTGCCCGTCGTCGAGGCAAAGACGACACGCGCCGGCTGATCAGGCGGTGGCGCGGTGCGAAAGTGACCGTCGAGGGACGAGCCGATCGTATCGCCCCCGATTAGCCTACCCTCGGCGCGCAGTTCGTACTCGGTGCCGGCTACAAGTCCGGTGAGGGTGATCTGGCGGGTGAAATCGCGCTGAGGATCCACGGTTTCCCAGTCGGTTGCGAGCCAGTCGGTCGTGCCCGCCGGGCGATACGAGACGCGCGTCTCGCCCGTCGATCCGATGACGGCACCTTCGATATATGTGATGGAGGACCCTTCGTCATAGAGAACTACCGGTACCCAGTCGTCTGGCCGTCGGCCATAGGTTCGAACCCTCCCGGGCGGGGCCTCCTGCAGCTCATCAAAGCCGGGGGCCCGGTAGAGGAATGTAGGCATAGGGGCTTCGGTGCCGATTCGATCCGGCCGCTGTGTCAACCGGGTCCAAATCACTGCAACGCTGTCCGTAACCTCCCCGATCTTAAAGCCAGTTGCCTGATAAGGGCCTTCCAGCTCGCCCTCTGGCTGTTGACCACAACCCGCAACGCACAATACCCCTGCGAGTAACCATGCACTCCAGAGCCGAGCTTCATTCATCGTCGATGTCCTTGGTCTATGGCTGTTCTTGGCGCTTTGTTTCCACGAGCTTACTACGGCACTCTGTCCGTGGGCGTATGCCCAAGCCTTGGATCGCAGTCGAACCGGCCGATGGTGAGGTCTGTCCTGACGAGCGTACGAGTGCCATGGTGTTCCGCGGTGTAGTAGACCGGATCATAGGCCGTCCACTCCAGAACCAGGTGGCCGGTTTGAGGATTGACCCAGAGCTTCTCGGTCGTCGTTAACATCTCGGTGTTCAGCCGTCCCGCCCACAACGCGCCGACCGCAAAACGTGCCGTCTCGACATGCAGCGTACCGTCGTCGAATCGGCCTATGGAATGACCCAGATCCGTTGGAGGCTCGTCTTGTGGGTGCTCGAACCGGTCGAGATAGATCACTCGCTGTGCATCCATGAACTCATGATGGATATGAATCTCGTTGCCGCGTCTTTCGACTCGCGTCGGCAGGCCCGGTGCTGCCCAGGCACGGATGTTGCTCGCAGGGCTGCAGCGCAAAGTTGGGTTCTGAGTGAGCCAATCGAAGTCCGCGTGCGCTGCCTCCCCGGTTGGTGTCAGCTCGAAACGAGAATCTTCGACGCTTCCGGCTTCAGAGAGAAACACTTCTGGGTACCACGTACCGACGATGCTGGTATTCCCCTCGGCCAACTGCGCCCCGTACACGGATTGTCCGTTACTTTGGCGTAGCGTCAGCGTCGTTCCATCGTGGAAATACCCCGTTCCGAACTCGCAGCCTGCGGGGTCGCGCCGCGACCTGAATCCTTCGATGGTGATGGTGGAGCCAACCTGGAATTGCTCCGCGCCTATGCCGCGGCGCTGCAACTGCGATCTCGCCTGCATCTCACACCAGCGTGTCTCGGTCCCACCGGCTTCGTTGACGACATCCAGATACACGAAGGCATGAGGATTGACGAACTCGAAGCTCGTGATGACCCCCGTAACGGTGACGTGGGCGTTCCCATCATAGTGGGGCGCCCAGCCGTGGTGAGCCAGGGCGAGGGAGGAGAGGAATGCGCAGGATATTCCAGTGACGATTCGGCGCATCGATCCATTCCTTTTTGTTCGCGGTGATCTCCCGCTTAGACGATTTTTGCGGGCCCAAGTTGTCCCAGAGTTCGAAGATATACTGCAGGAACTCGAGGAGTCGAGCAACGAGGGGAGGAATGATGGGAAGTAGTCCACTCAGGATCTGATAGCCTCGCTGGAAGGGGGTATCTCCAGCGCCTTCTTTTCTTTACGGTACTATCGAAACCATGAGCTCGATCATTTCTGTCAAAGCGCTTTCAAAAACATATGACTCGGGCTTCCAGGCGCTGAAGTGCGTCAATCTCGAGATCCTGGACGGGGAGATACTGGCGTTACTCGGCCCTAACGGTGCGGGCAAGACTACTCTGATCGGCATCATCTGCGGCATCGTGAACCCGACGGAGGGTAGCGTCACAGTTGGTGGCCACGATATCGTCAGGGACTACCGCGCCAGCCGGTCAATGATCGGGCTAGTTCCTCAAGAGTTGACGACCAACGCGTTCGAGAGCGTTTGGGACGAAGTTTCCTTTAGTCGGGGCCTATTTGGTAAAGCGGCGAATCCGTCGCATATCGAGAGGGTTCTGAGGTCGTTGTCACTCTGGGAGAAAAAGGACGACCAGATCATGACGCTCTCCGGTGGTATGAAGCGGCGGGTGTTGATTGCGAAGGCTCTATCTCACGAACCTCGGATTCTCTTTCTTGATGAGCCGACGGCTGGGGTCGATGTGGAACTGCGTCAGGATATGTGGGACCTTGTCCGCTCGCTTCGGGAGTCTGGGGTTACGGTTATCCTCACGACACATTACATCGAAGAGGCGGAAGAGATGGCCGATCGCATTGGCGTAATTAATCATGGTGAACTGATACTTGTGCAAGACAAACGCGAGCTTATGCGCAAGCTCGGTAAGAAGCAGATGACGCTTCAGCTCCATGAGCGGCTCGAGGCAGTTCCAAAGGCCCTGTCCTCAGCTTACGAGCTGGACCTGCGTGCAGGGGGAACTGAACTGATTTATACCTACGACACTCAGGCCGAGCGCACCGGGATAACGTTGTTGCTGAGTGAGCTCAGCGACGCAGGCATCAAATTCAAGGACCTCGATACGACTCAGAGCTCGCTGGAGGCAATCTTCGTCAGTCTAGTGAGCAAGGACTCATGAACTTCCACGCGATAAAGGCGATTTACTTTTTCGAAATGACTCGGGCCTGGAGGACTATCTTTCAGAGCATTCTCTCACCAGTCATATCCACGTCCTTGTACTTCGTTGTCTTCGGCGCAGCGATCGGCTCGAGAATAACGGCGATCGATGGTGTGAGCTACGGGGCATTCATCGTGCCCGGACTTGTCATGCTTTCACTTCTGACTCAGAGCATTTCCAATGCCTCGTTCGGAATTTACTTCCCGCGCTTTACTGGCACGATTTACGAGGTCTTGTCCGCGCCGATATCCTTCATCGAGATCACTCTGGGTTATGTGGGGGCCGCTGCGACCAAGTCGATCGTTATCGGGTTTATCATTCTTGGAACTGCAACATTTTTCGTGCCCTTGGAGGTTGCTCATCCATGGATGATGGTTGCGTTTCTGGTGTTGACGTCTGTCACTTTCAGTCTGTTTGGTTTCATCATCGGTATCTGGGCGGATGGGTTCGAGAAGCTCCAAATCGTCCCGCTGCTGATCATCACGCCTCTGACATTCCTCGGGGGTAGTTTCTACTCCGTGGACATGCTGCCACCAGTCTGGCAGACAGTGACATTGTTTAACCCCGTGGTGTACTTGGTTAGCGGCTTTCGGTGGAGTTTCTACGAGCTCTCGGACGTTAGCTTGAGCATCAGCCTTGCCATGGCGATCACTTTTTTGTTCGCGTGTCTTGTGGCGGTGTGGTGGATCTTCAAGACAGGATTTCGACTGAAAACCTGATTCGAATCAGCGCCAGGGATTGGTGTCAAAATAAACAATTCTCAGCGTGAGGCTCCCAATTGACTCTCTCTGTTCTCTGCCTGGTTTTGGTTGCAGCGCTCACGCATGCGCTGTGGAACGCGTGGCTAAAAGTGTCCGGTGATCGACTGATTACACTCGCCACAATCGCGACCGGCTGGGCTATCGTTGGATTGTCGTCTCTACCGTTCGTAGGAATAGCGCATCAGGACGCTTGGCCATACTTGCTGGCGTCCACGCTGCTGCATGCCCTCTACTCCCTAACGCTCATATGGCTCTACAGTCTCGCTGCTCTAAGTACCGCTTACCCAATAGCTCGTGGGACCGCTCCGCTGGTTGTTGCCGGTGTGTCAGCCGTGTTTCTTGGGGAATCGCTCGGCGCAGTCGGGTTCGCTGCCGTGACCCTCATTGTTATCGGCGTAGTGTGGATCGGAGCGCGTCCGCTAGGGCAAGACTATAAGGGGCTGATACTCAGTCTGTTCACTGGCGGGTTGATCGGTGCGTATACGCTGGTCGACGGCCTAGGTGGGCGGATTGGCGGCTCGCCCCATGGATTTGCCGCCTCGTTACTCTCGCTCACCGCCATCCTCATCGTGTTCTTTGCGGGATTCGTGCACAGGGGTGAGTTCGCTGCCATGGCGCGGCCATTGTGGTTGAGAGGAATAGGCGTCGGTATTTTGTCAGCGATGGCTTATTGGATCGTCATTTGGGCCATGAGCGTGGCGCCGATGGGACTTGTGGCGGCGGTTAGAGAGTCCAGCGTCGTGTTTGCTGCTGTAATAGGAGGAGCCCTGCTCAAAGAGCGCGTACGATGGGCCGCTGTAGTTCTTGTATTCTGCGGTGTCGCCCTAACGAGTCTGACGTGAGCCCTGGCGTAAAAGTCGAAGAGGGGGAGGCAACAGCAATAGGGTAGAATAGTCCTATACCCTTTGTCTTTGTCATTTTTTAAAAAGCTGCGCCCGTAGCTCAGCTGGATAGAGTACCTGGCTTCGAACCAGGTGGTCGGGAGTTCGAATCTCTCCGGGCGCGCCAATTCAAGCGGGATCTTCCGCATTTATTATTGTTTCATTTACTGCGCATTTCTTATTTAGATGCAGACATGAAGCATAGGAGGCATCCATGACCAAGGTTAAATACGCATTCATCGCCCTGGCGTTGGTTACAGCGGCTTGCTCGCCGCCTGGTCCCGAAACAACGCAGTCAGAAGGTGCGGCATCCCCCGTCCTCGGAGAGGTCGCGGCGGCGGCCTCGGCCGCCGCGCCCGGTGTAACCATTACGAGCGGGGAACTCAGTGCCGGCGGTGACCAATACGAGGTTACCGGCACGTTGCCGAATGGCGATGAGATCGAGATCGATATGGTGCAGTCGAACGGAGAGTGGACGGTGCTCGAGGTCCAGCGCGATATCGCGTGGTCGTCCGTGCCGGAGACGGTCCGCGCCACGGCTGGCGCTGCGCCGGATTCGTTCGAGCCGGTCCGCGTCATCGAAAGCACGCAGACTGTCGACGGCTCGGTTGTCTATGAATTGTTCCGGGCGGCTCAGGGTGGAAACCCCTCCGGAGGACCGGACATGGAAGTGCGTTGGCATGAAGGAAGTGCGGAGATGATCCCTTGAAGGCCGACGGAAAAACCCGCCGAATGAAACGCCTGATCGGTCGTTTAGAAGAGTAGTCCGCGGGCAGCTTACCCACTCCCTCACGTGGTCAGCGGAGACGGTCTTTGCACGGCTTGATCCGATCTCGGGAGGAACAGGATTGCGATGAACATCGACGCGGCTGTGAGCGAAAGCAAGCCGAAGAGCGTATTGAAACCGCGAGTGCCATGGATCCACGCGATCAGTGGCAGAGCTGAGGCCATCACGGAGAAGGTAACGACGGATCGGAGCGCGTAAGCACGGCTCCGCCACTCACTTCGAGCTATACGCCCGACCAGGACATCGTTGATCGGGATCTGACCGAAGACAAACAGCATGAACGTGGTGGTGACTAAGAGCGCCCAGGCTCCAACGAGCGGCACCATGAGGGCAAAGAACACTGCCTGGAGAATCGTGACCCAAGCGAAAACGGTTCGGACGGAATAGTTGTCGACAAGGTAGCCGACAACTAGCTGCGCTAGGGATGCAAGGGAGAAGACCAGAAAGGCATACCATCCGACCAGAGTCGCTGAACCCGCAAGGTCGGGCAGTCTCTCGCTCAAGACCTTGGGAAGGGTGAAAGTTGTACTTTGAAACACTAGACCACCGAGAGCGGTGGTGAATAGAATCACGCTGAAGATTCGGACTAAGTTATTTCTTGGTCCGAAAGGCTCGGGCTTAGTCTCCCCCTTTTCCAACGCTGGGTCTTCAACGGACGTGTTGAGTTCTCGCGAAGTGCGAATAAAAAAGAAGTAGAGCACCCCGAGAAAAATGGATGCTGTTCCTGGAATGACGAAGGCGCTGCGCCAGTCCTGTGTGTCGATGAGAAAGCCAGTGACCAAGGCTGCGCCCGCGACTCCTAGGTTGCCGAACACGCCGTTCAGCGCCAACGGGACGCCGGTTTGCTTGCGCCCTTCTACTACCATCGCCAAACCCACTGGGTGATAGATCGCGGCGAAAATCCCAATCAAGGTCAAGCAGACTGCGATCTGCAGCGGTGTATTGGCAAGACCGGAGAGCACTGAGCTTGCGCCGATTCCGATGAAGAACACTACCATCATGCCTTCGCGGCTCCATTTGTCTGCCAGCCATCCAGCCGGTATAGAGCAGACCCCGAAAGCGATGAAACCGGGTGTCGCGTACGGAATCAATGCGGCGTAGCTGATCTCCCACTCGATGGTCAGTCTGAGGGCTGCCGCGGTCGCGAAGATCAGAACAAAGAAGTGGTCCAGAAAATGGCCCGCGTTGAGAAACATAAATCTCACTCGACCATGCTGCACGGATAAAGTCCTCCGAGTGCGCTAAGCGTCTGCCCAGCAACGCAGGAGATTGTGGTAGACACCGGCCAACTCCACTAGGGCTGGGTGTTCTGGGACATCCTTTGCTAACTGTTGTATAGCAGAGTCCAACTCAAACAGCATGGTTCGTTGGGCGTTTTCTCGGACCATGCTCTGAATCCAGAAGAAGGCTGCAAGCCGTACACCCCGAGTGACCGGTTCTACGCGATGCACGCTCGTGCCAGGATACAGCACCATATGACCGGCTGGTAACTTCGTGCCACGCTCACCGAAGGCATCCTTCACGACCAGTTCCCCTCCTTCGTAGCTCTCGGGGTCGCTGAGAAAGAGCGTTGCCGACAAATCTGTGCGAACTCGGTGTGTAGTACCTGTGATGGGCCGAACTGCGCCGTCGATGTGTCCACCGTAAGACTGACCGTCGCTGTATTTATTGAATTGCGGCGGTAATACTTTTAGCGGCAGCGCGGCCGCAGTAAACAGCGTGTTTTTCTCGAGTGCGACTAGAATCATTTCACCCAGTTCGCGAGCGGTGGGGTCGTCTTCGCTCAGTTGGGTGTTGTTTTTGACAGCCTGAGACAGGTATCCGGCGCTGTGCCGACCGTCAGCCCACTGCGCCTGCTCAAGTGCCTTACGACAATGAGCAACCTCGTTCGCCGTTAGCACGTTCTGAACGCTAATAAGCATGGCGTTAGTAGACTACGTTAATAGCAAATGTTGCCGTGAACCCAGGGCCGGGCACGACATGCCACGGGTGTAACTGGTCGAAGTAATACTCGCCAGCTAGGTTGGTGAGGTTTAGCTTTATGGAGACGGTCTGAGATATGCGATAGCGTCCCATCGCGTCGAGGAGTGTGTAACTAGGTACCGATCTGCCGATTCCGGTGTTCTGTGCCAATTGCTCGGAGATGTAACGTCCGCCGATGCCGACGTCTAGTTGATCGGTGGCCTGATAGTTTGCCCAGGCCGACAGGGAGTGCTCTGGTGCGTTGGCCAACGCCGCACCGGTTGAGGCACCCGGTGCGGCCTTTAAGACCTCGGAGTCCAGATGAGTGTACCCCGCAGTGACGAAGACGCCCGCTGCGAGCATCCCTTGAGCATCCAGTGAGAGGCCACGGACCCTCAGCTCGCCCCCCAGCGTATTGAATCCAGGATTGTTAGGATCCGGCACTCTGGCGTTTTTCTTCGTAATCTCGAACATCGAACCCGCGAATGACAGCCCACCCTCATTAAGATCGATTTTGAGTCCCGCTTCAAGGCTGATGTTTTCTTCCGGATCAAGGAACGCGTTTTTCACACCTAGACCTCGCCCCGAGCTGAGAAAGGATAGGCTCTGTCCGGAGGGGTTAAACGAGGTGCTGCCTGCGAGGTAGACGCTTGCATTGAACACGGGTTTATAGACTAGAGCGGCACGGTAGCTGGTCACTTCGTCAATCTGATCGAACGATTCACTCCCACTGACCTCGCCGCTGTTGAACGGTGTCGCTGGGCCCGTGAGCCTGACGGCGTTGTAGTTCGTATCGAATTGGTCCCAGCGTGTGCCCAGCGTTAATTGCCAGGAATCACTAAGTTTGAGGGTATCGATCGCATAAAAGGCCGCAGTCTCACCCGTAGTGTCCGCGATCACCCGGGGGTCTGTACTGCCCGTGAACGGTACAGCGGATGTCGGGTTTAGCAGATCTGTACCCTGCGCCCCGACTCCGAAAGCGAAGATCGGCTCTGAAGTCTCCCTGCTGACCTCCGTACCCGCGATCAGGACATGATCGATTCCACCGGTTTCTAGGTTGAACATGACATTGGCTTGAGTCGAGAAAAGTTTCTCTTCGCTATCGCCTAGAAAGACATAACGGAAAACGGAAATATCTGAGAGTGGAGTTGTCGGTGTTACTAGTTGGGTGATTAGGGGTTCCGTAATGCGGCTTTCGCGCTCGTAGTGAGCATAACGAACCTGCGCCTCGAAATTGACAGAGTCGCTGAATGAATGGGCAACTTGCCCCGTCAAGATATCCGCATCGGTCTTGAGGAAATCGCTGTCGAACCCATAGAAGTTCTCTCGTGCCACCGGGGCCGGTTGGTCATTCAGCCAGGGTAAGCCGTAATCTGGTCTGTCGTCCGACGACTGCTTCATGTAGCTTAAGGTTAGTTGCGTCGCCGAATTGAGCCCAAGGGATAGGCTCGGTGCGATGCCGTATCGTTTGGCCTCCGCGCCATCGCGATCAGCCATTTTCCCTTGGTGACTCAAGAGGTTCAGGCGAAAGGCCGCGCCATCGCCGAGCAGCGGGACCGGCCGGTCTATGTCCACGGTTCCTCGGAACGTCTCGTCACTACCGATGTTGGCGCTGAAGTTGGTTAGTGGGTCGAGCGTCGGGCGTTTGGTGACCTGGTTGATGGCACCACCGGTGGAGCCACGGCCGAAAAGGACCGAAGACGGTCCTAACAACACTTCGATCGTTTCCAAATTAAATGGATCGCGCGGGTAGCTGCCGAAGTCCCGTATACCGTCCAGGTACATATCGTCCCGCCCGCTGAAGCCGCGTATGGTCGGGTTGTTGCCCTGCCAGCTGAACTCGCCCGCTCCTAGGGTGATGCCCGGAATGGTGCGAAGTGCATCGTTGATCGACGTAATACCACGATCTTCGAGAAGTTCGCTCGACATCGTCGTGACCGATTGAGGGGTGTCGAGCAGGTCTTCTGTAAGCTTCGATAGCGAGCTCTCGGTCTCCCGATAACGTTCTGTCTGGCGCCCGAGTACCAGGACCTCTTCGACTTCAGTGTCGGTGGCAGGGGCTGCGCCCTGATCCTGAGGGGCCTGCGCAATCGCGAGGTTGGAAAATGTGAGCCCGATACCTGTGTGCATCAGCGCCTGTGCGACAGCCCGAGCAACGGGATTGATGGCCCCTAGGCTCGCGATATTTTCCAGATTGCGTTGCGCCTGCGAGCCCCGGAAAGTTCTAGTCGAATTGCGTGCCCGTCTCTTCATAAATAGCTGTTAGGGAGCCAGTATGTTACGGAACTGTGACAGTGGGGTTACAGAATGTTCCCCAGGCCCCTCGGGCTCTCATGGCCGACTGTGCCCTTGGAATCGAGGCGCGATTGTACCTAATAGACTTAACTGTGTCCTATGAAAGGGTGTCGGACGAGATCCGCAAATATCGCTAGAATGGATGCTAAGCAAAGGCTGGGTGGAGTGCTCGTGAGACCCATAGCAATGATTGCTGCAGGCGTTTTGGTCGCTGGGCCCGTCCCGGGGCATCACAGTGACGCTGCAATCGACATCAATTCGATTGTTAACATCGAGGGCGTAGTCACCGAGTACAGTTGGCGCAATCCGCACGTTTACTTCACGGTCGAGACCGATGCCCAAGGAGAGGGGCTCACCGAATGGACCGTGCAGATGGCCGGGTCCATTACCGTCTCACGTATGGGCTGGACGCGCGACACACTGACAGTGGGTGATCGAGTATTCGTGGGGCTGCATCCTGCTCGCGATGGCCGTCCGTATGGGCTTTTTGACTCGCTCGACAAGGAAGGGCTCGTGTCACCAACGTCATTCGATAGCGAGACCGGGGAGATCCGTTTCGTGGCGCCGGAGGTAACCGCTAGTGCGATGACGCTAGAGGGCAAATGGATGGCGGATGGCGCGGAGGTCGAGAGTTATGTCGACGGCTACGCCGGGTTCACCCGGACTCATATCAAGTTGACGGAGAGGGGTGGTGTTGCCCAGATTGCATACGATGAATTTTCGTCCGAGAACCCGGAGCTTAGTTGTTTGGGAAGGCCGACACCGGCGATCATCTTTTACAGCGACCTGTTTCCAATCGAAATAGAGTTCAGTGAAGGTGCAGAGACTATATTTATTCGAGGGCAATTTTTCGATGAGGAGCGCATGGTCTACATGGACGGGCGCGACCATCCGGGGGGCGGAGAGAGGTTTCACTTTGGTCACTCGATCGGTTGGTGGGAAGGCGACACCCTAGTCGTGGATACGAGGAATTTCACTGACAACCGTTCGCCTTATCAGAACGGTATTCCCTCGGGAGCTGAAAAACACGTCGTCGAGCGATACCGTTTGTCCGAGGATGGCACCCGGATATTCGTCCAATTCACACTTGAAGATCCCGAATACATGCTGGAGCCACTAACTCATAGCAGAGAGCTGCTGTATAGGCCTGGAGCCGACATGTCTCCATTCAATTGCGATATGGAATCGACACAACGGTTCGTCCCCCGGTAGCGGTCAAAGGTGGTCTTGAACGATCTCAAGGAGGAGGTGTCTATGACCTTTAGATGCGTCCTATCAGCCTCCCTACGGGTGCCGTCAGGTTACCGGACTCGCTCCCGGACCACTGGGCTCAACCCCGTGGATTCGATGATGCTAGCGACCGATTCCGAGGACAGGAACTCGATGAGCTGCCGCGCCGCTTCCGGATTTTCGGCGTTCTCCATGATACCTGTGGAGAAGGTGGACGGGCGTTGCAGCTCGTTGGGTATTGTTCCGGCAAAGTCCGCGCCTTCGATAGGCAGTATTGCACTGACCTGCTGAAAACCGATTTCCACTTCACCTCGGGCGACGACGCTCGCGACCCGTTCTGTCATAACACGTTTCGTTTTGGGTTGGATCGCTTCCCATATGCCGAGTTCGGGAAAGATCTGCGTCGAGAGATAGGTGCCGCTAACACTGGCTGAATAGCCGATGGACTCCGCGGCTAGTAACGTCTCGACGAGAGCCTCTCTCGTGCTGATATCCGGTTGCGGCGCGCCGCTACGCACCGCCATGCCGATGATCGAGCGCACGAGATCTACAAGACTGTCGGGTCGAATGTAACCGGCCTCCGTCAGCTCATCGAGCGGGGGCCTGTTGAGAATGAGAATGTCCGCCGTTTCACCACGCTCCAGGCGAACCGGGATGGATTCCGGTCCGCCGCCCATGGAGGAACCGTACTCGGTGATCACCTCGATACCGGTGGCTTCTTGAAAGATCGGCCCGAGAATGTTGAAGGCTGCTGTGAAGCCACCGGATGTGATTACCTTGACTTGTTCAGGCTCCTCAAGCGCAACCGGCACCAGTCCAGTGGAGTCGATGACTGCAGCGGCCTCCTCTGATGACAAGAAATCGACGAGCCTATGCGCGTGTTCTGGGTTCTCCATGTGATCAGTCATAACCACGACGATGGTCGCGACGCTTTGGATATCGTCCGGGATCGGGCCAGCGTAATCCGCTCCTTCGATGGGAAGGATTTCGCTCCGCGCCTGGAACCCAATCTCGACGTCGCCACGGGCGACGACGGTCGCGACCCGTTCGCCCACGACACGAGTCGTCTTGGCCTCTATCTCATCCCAGATTCCGAGTTCGGGCCATACCTCAGTGGACAGATAAGTCCCACTGACGCTGGCGGAATAACCAATGGACTCTGCCGCCAACAGTGCCTCGACGAAGGCTTCCATGCTGCTGATATCCGGTTTTGGCGCGTTGCTGCGCACTGCCATACCGACGATGGAGCGTGCCAGTTCGACCCGCGAGGCGGGGCGGATGCGACCGGTAGCGGCGACGCCGTCGAATGCGCTGCCGTTGAAGATCAAAAGATCAAATGTCTCGCCACGCCGGAGACGCACTGGGATTGACTCCGGCCCTCCGCCCATGGAGGAGCCGTACTCGGTGACCACCTCGATCCCAGTGGCTTGTTCGAATATGGGGCCGAGGATGTCGAAGGCCGCTGTGAAACCGCCGGAGGTGATCACTCTGACCTGTGGGCCTGAATCTTGCGCGGCGCTTGGAAAAGCAATCGCCAGAAGCACGATTAAGGATGACAACGTCGATGACTTTCTCATTCTGAATTCACCTTATTCCAGCGTGCATTCGTATGGCTGCACTTCCATATCGGGTTGGTAACGCCAGACGTGGTAGCGCTCCGCCGTGACCGGTTCCGTGAAGGTGGTTGGATCGCTGGCTGTGAATCCATAAATGAGTTCCCCTCGCTCTCCATCGAAGGTAAAGCGTTCGGTTATCTCCATTGCTTCGGACTGTGGGGCAGCTACGATTCCACGCACTTTGAAATAGGGCCAACCGATCCGACTCGTCGTCACCACCAGGACGTTGTCCTCCCACCGGCCAACTGAGTACCCCAGCGGGGACGGAGGCTGACGGGCCGGCTCGGTGCCCGGATTCATGTGGATGAGTCGCTCGTTGTCGTCGGATTCGATGAGCATCCGGATGTCGCCGTTGTCGAGTTGGACGAACTCGACCGGATGAGGGCCGATGTAAGTCATGGCCTCCGGCATTCCGGGAGAAACGCAGTTCAGGACGGGGTCGTCATCGGGATCGAAGGATTCGTAACCCGCACGACCCTGGGGGGTAAAAGGTGGGTCCTCGGAAAAAGCGGGTGTGTTCGTTTGCGAGGTGGTCCACACGCGGAAAATATCATCGACTGGCGCCACGAATTCATCGGCGCGACCCCGTGGGGCGTTCCGATCACCCAACACTGAGCCGTTCCATCTGGGCTCTCTGGACAAAAGCATCAAGATCTCTCTCTCATCAGGCAGGCGCAGATTTGTTAGCAGGAAACCGTCAGGGCGTCGGGAGGACGGCTGCCCTGCGACGGTAACGATCTGTCCGACCTGGACCAGGTCTTGTGAAATCCCGGCTCGATCCAGGCTGTTCAAGTCTTGAGCCTCCATTTCCCAGATCTTCTCTGGGTCTTCGTTGTGACTTGCTCGAAGGGTGATCCTCACGTGAGGGTTTCGCCACTGAACGCGCACGACTTCACCGGTCATTTCGAGCACGTCCACGTCGCTATACTCGGCGGTGGAGTGGTGCCCAAACACTGATGGAGCGATCAGACAGACACCGAGAACCATGCTGGCACATTTCATTGTCATTCCTCTTCTCTTCGCCAACTTGAATGGCTAGGAAATAAACATGGTTAGGAAGGCCTAGACTCGTATCTTCGTACTGATTACACAGAAAGTTATCGCCTCGAACAAGTCCTGTTTTACCTGAGCCTAGGAGCGCAGGACCGACGGCTTTAGCTTCTTTCGTAATTACATACCGAAGCGGGGTAAAAACACTTGCCTATGGAAACCCTATCAGGCGACCACCCAATGCGACGCTGATCCATAGTGACAGCGAGATCAGCGCCGCTATCCTTCCTGTGGCCGTCGTCCGTTCTTCGTCTCTCGTTACACGACGATGAATCGTGAAGGTAAAGATCAATACAGTGATCAACGACGTTATCTTTACCCAGAAGGGAGCTAAGTAGTAGTACTTCGTCGCGAAACACAAGAACAGTAGAGCCCCCGTAGCCAGCATGGTGACTATACCGACGAGGAGCAGCGGCTCAGTATTACGAGCAAGCCTTGAGGCGGGTTGCTGGGATAAACCGAGTCCCAGTAGACGCAAGTTTACGACAAGCACTGAGCCACCGATGATCACCAGTCCAAAGAGATGAATCGTTGCGATAACCGGAAAGAGCCACGGCGAGGCGCGCATCTCAATAAGCAAAGGCGTGTACTCGAGCCAGTAAAAAATCTCCAATAGCGACATCAGTTGAACCAGTATTGTTGGTACGGGATCATCCGTCCGGCTGCGATAATGGCAGCCCACAGCAGAATTGCCGTGCCACCGACGAACCTGGCCATTCCGGGCGGCACGGTGTCAAGATCCCAGTCGGGTATATTGCGATATGCGGTTCTGAAGAAGATCCAGACGTTGATGCCTGCCAGTACCAGTAATCCCATCTTGGCGCGAAAGAATAGATTGTCATACCTATCTAGAGGGCTCGCGTAGAACATCAGCGAGCCTGAAACAACCATCACGATGAAACCACCGCTCGTCCAAGGAAGAAGGCGGGTCATGACCTCGGATGCGGCCACATGCCGCATCGTGACGCCTAAGAGTCGCAGATCCACGATTAGAGCGGTCCCCACGAACACAGACAGTGTCAGGACGTGGGCCGTCAGCACAATGAGATACATGTAACGAGATTCGTGGAGCGCAATGCTCCACGGCGTCGCCGCCAGCCATTCTAGGAAGCTAATGACCGACATGGTTTCGGCAACGCGAAGAGGCCGCCGAGTGAGGTACCCCTCGGTCTACGGCCGCCCAGCGACATTCCCTGGGGAGAACCTTTCCGGGCGGCCTAAGGAGGATCAGCGAGTATTCGGGCGCGGATTGCCGTCGGCGCCAGGTGCGGATCCGCCCATGAATATCTTCCGTCCGTCGAGATACTCGAAAAACACGGCGACACCCTTGTTCTCTCCGCTCTTTGCCTGATAGGCAAAGACCTTGATCTCCGATCCCTCCGGCAGGGCATCTTTGGTGACGCCATTCCGGAACAGATTGACGGGAGGGCCACCCTCGAAACCCCAGTTGGTCACCGTGCCGTCTTCGTTGGTGACGTCCACCCAGAGCCAGGAGTGCGGATTCGTCAACTCCACCAAAGTTACAACGCCCTCTTTGTTAATAGGGCTATTCTCATCATAGGCCGCTGCGAAGGAATGATGTGCCAGGGCTGGTAGTGACACCAGCAGTGACAGCCCGCCAATTACCTTCAGAACCAGTCCGATAGTTGTCTTCATGGGCCTTCTCTCCCCCCTCTATTGTTACTCGATTTTCTTGCGCGGTTGGGTACTCCGCCGCGCGGGCTCTCGCCCCTTTCAATACGTCAATGATGCCATAATTTTGCTCTTGGTAGGCAACCTCAAATAGTCCCGGAAGGGCCATCATGGGCCAAGGGTCTCTGTGCGCCACAGGGCCGTCCAGTCACTGAGATAGGCAGAGTAGAGGGTCGGCCGCGCGCCGCGACTCCGACCGGGCTTCCGGCTTCCGGCACGAAAACCTTTCTAGCCACCTGCGGTTCCTAAGGATCGTTCGATACGTCTTCGTCGTAGAACCCGAGAGGTCCGTAGAACATGGGCTCCACAAGCGGAACGCAATTGAACTCTTTCAGCTCCGCGTTCTCTTCCACGTTCTTGTAGAGAATAAAGCTCATATCCCAGGATTGCGTGAAGACGTTTGGATCCTCGATCGTCGCCTCATACAACATGTGGTAAGGACTGAGGGGCGTCCAACGTTCAACGACGTGCAAGCCGTCGCTCGCGAAGTTCCCCTCACGGTCAAGCCAGGTGTGCTCGTTGAACCCCTGAACGTCCACGACGAGTGTGTTGCCTTCCCAGCGTCCGTTGGACGTACCCATCCAGGATGCGTCCAATGCCGGGCGATCTTCGTCCATATAGATGGTTCGGTATGCGCCCTTGTACTCGTAAACCATGATGATCTGCTCTGGTGTCTGGAAGATCTGGAACGGGTAGGGCATGTAGTTCGCGCGCGGCACACCGGCTCGGAAACACAACAGCTCAGGATCGCCAGTGTCGAACCGGGTGGGGTCATTGGCGGCGGTGACCACGGCTCGGACTTCATGGTTTCTCTGCTGCTCGGCCGCGGCCCATTCCTGGTACGGCAGCTCGTTGCCCTCCACGATACCGAATCCCGCTCGGCCGGCACCCCAGGCGCCCGCCTGCTCCGCGAAGGGGCCGGCTTGGACGGGGTGGGAGAGAATGTTCCAGTTAGCTGTGGTGAAGGATTGCCAGATCCCCGACATGTCAGGGGTGTCGTGTCCGGTGCGAGGCAGTTCGGATTCGGCAAAAAGCCCCTCGGCCGGGCGCTCCTGTGCTAGCGCCGAGCTGCCGAGCCAGGTGATTGCTGCCGCCATGACTGCGTTCGTTAATCTTATGTTTCTCAAGGTATTTACTCCCCGGCTAATTCACCCTGTTTTTGAGTGTATCGAGAAAGTCCATGGGTGCACACATTATCCTACTCTCTAGCACGAATCAGCTCGACCTGCTCGTTGAATTCGGCTGCGGCGCTTTCCATGATATCTACGCGACTGTTGTAGTAAGCGGCTAGCATCGCCCTTTCCTCTTCCTGTAGCTCTCTGCTGTCAAGTAGTTCCGAAAGACATTCGAGCTGCTCGTTGTTCGCTGACACGAAGGCGCGAATCTGCGCTTGTCCGGCAACCATCTCGTTCATGGTAGCCGTGAGCCCATCTGGAATGATCGGAACCACCGCAGGTGTACAGTGCCCTGCGATCTCAGCCATGCTCGGCATCCCTGCCTGGGTGACTCGGTTTTCCTCAGGGTCCGGTGCCAGGGCTAGGTAAGTCTCAAGGAGCCCTGCGTAAGCCTCGTGCGTTTCTTCGGCAACGCGCAGATACTCTTCCATCGCTGCTAATGCTGCTGCGTCATTATCGATCGCCATCGCCGCTTGGTACTCGCTGATCAGCAGATCCGGATCCATCAATCCGCAGGTATTTCTCATCTGCTTGATCCAACCGAAGGCTGAGGCTTGATCATTGGCTGCCAGAGCCTCGTCGATCTCCGTCCTAATCAGCCCGCCGCGCTCTTCGTATGGCGTCTCGCTGAATTGTTCCTCGTCCAGGCGGATCACCGAGTTGATGCCGATGAGTGGTTCGGGGACGTCTGATGCGAAACCACCACTGGCTCCGGTGGGTAGTGAGGCTATCTCGTCGATAACCTCCATACCTTCTATGATTTGTCCAAACACCGTGTAGCCGGGCTCGCGTCGGGTAGCGTTGAGACCGGAATTGTCACTAAGGTTTACAAAAAACTGAGAAGACGCGGAATCGGGGTCGCTAGTTCTCGCGGCGGCCACCGTCCCCCGTTCGTTGCCATGCCCGTTTCTCGATTCGTTGGGCACCATTCCACTGGGCCTTTTCCCCCTCAACTCCGTGTCGAAACCACCACCCTGAACTACGAATCCCTCTATAACACGGTGAAAGACCGTGCCTCCGTAGAATCCCCGATCCGTGTACTCCAGAAAGTTGGCTACGTGCTGTGGCGCGTCTTCATCGAAGAGCTCGATGACGACACGGCCTACGTCCGTGCACATCGTGACGTTCGTAGCGGTCGCGGCCGAAACCCAACAGAGGGTTGTAAGGACCGAGAATTTGAGAGCCTCTTTTGTCATACCAAACACTTGCGAACTAACGATTCAAACAGGCCAAAAGATAGTTCAGGCTCGACAAGGTTCGAGACCTCTTTGATTTGTATTTCTGAGGTAAATCGAACCAGGGCCAAGTCTTATATAGGGCCTGTTCGGTGAGGCTGTCAACTGCTGCGCTAAAGGCATTCCTAGTGCGAAAGTTGCTCATGTTAGCAGTGCCTCGTGGAAGCGAGGTCGGATTGAAGCGAGCTTCGGGTTCTCCCGGGTCGGATGGACGCGATTAGTCAGCAACACGACGAATAAGTCCCTCTCAGGGTCGATCCACAGGGAGGTTCCCGTAAATCCCGTGTGCCCGTAAGCCTCGGTCGAGAACAGGCTTCCGCTCGAGCCTCCAGCCGCGGGCGTGTCCCATCCGAGTGCCCGACTGCTGCCGGAGACGAGTTTCGCCCGTGTCGTAAAGGTGCGCACAGTTTCGGGGGTGAATAGACGTAGATCCTTCAGCGCGCCTCTATTCAAGAACATCTGTGCGAACGGCACCATTGCCCGTGCAGTCGAGAAAAGGCCGGCGTGCGGGGCTATGCCACCGAGTCCGAATGCGTTTTCGTCGTGCACCGTTCCCCTCAAAATGCGACCACGCCATTCGTCGTCCTCGGTGGGCGCGATTCGTGATCGTAACGTTTCCGGAGGGTTGTACCGAATCTCATTCATCTTCAATGGTTCAAAAATCTCCTCGTCCGCCAGCTGGTCCAAGGACGAATTCGTCAGGCGCTCCAAGATCTCTCCTAACAATAGAAAACCCAAATCGGAGTAGACAGTCTTAGAGCGAGGTGGATAGTTCAGAGGCAGTGCGCAAATCTTTTCGCTATAGCCTTGCTTGGATTTCTCCGGGGAACAGCCCTCGAATGCCGTATACAGGTCCTTCCACCATAGGAGGCCACCACAGTGCGCTAACAGATCTGCAACGAGCACGCTGCTTTTGCCATCACCGGAGAACTCTGGCACGTAAGTGCTGACTGTCGCATCGAGCTCGAGCTGTCCTCGCTCGCAGAAAATCATTGCCA
>Ga0315339_1000921_pt1 | contig 30122 bp, 23 predicted proteins | sample ASW17metaG_FD_204514 | JGI IMG/M metagenome (GOLD analysis project Ga0315339, IMG submission 204514) | Ammonia-oxidizing marine archaeal communities from Pacific Ocean, United States - ASW #17 | ecosystem: Environmental > Aquatic > Marine > Oceanic | place: USA: California | collected 2016-12-05 | reverse complement strand
AGAACCGCCCGAACCCAGCTTAGACCAATAGCACTACCTCGTCCTGTACCGGCGTAGTCACTTCCGGCCCCGTCTCCGGGTTCACATACATATTGATCTCCAGACGTACACCAAATTCGGGCAGATACACGCCCGGCTCAACCGAAAAACCCGTGCCCGGCAATATCTGGCGTTCGTCATGGGTCTCTAAATCGTCGAGATTAACACCCAATGCATGTACGGTCGGACCCGGTCCAAGACTGTGACCGGTGCGATGCACATACTGCTCACCATAGCCGTGTCCCTCGATGACATCGCGCGCCACCCGATCGAGCTGCCACCCCTGTAACTCCTCGCCCCCACCCCAGGCTTCGACCAGCCGCTCCACGACCCGATCGCGCGCCTCGCGGACCACGGTGAAAACCGCGGCTTGGGACTCGGGCACGCGGGAACCGGCGAAGCCCACCCATGTTATATCGCCAAATACATACTGCTCTCCTGGATGACGAGCCCAAAGATCAATCAGAACCCAGTCGCCATACAGGATCGGCACCGATTCCTTCTCGCTCGGGCTATAATGCGGGTTGCCGCTATTCTGGTTAACGCCGACAATCGCCGGATGGTCCATGTCGAGACCGCGTCGCGCGAATTCGGCACCGATAAACTCCTGCACCCCGAACTCGCTGACCCCGGTTTGATTGGCCAGACCATAGCGGATATATTCGAAGGCCGCGTCCTTGATCTCGGCGACTTGCCTACAGGCGTCGCGGTGCGAAGCCAGCGCATCAGCACTCCATACCGCCAGTGCGACCTGGCACAGGTCGGCTGAGGAAACCACCTCCGGCCCCAGGGATCGCACCAATTCCAACGTGCCGCCGTCGACCCAGGACATGATCGGCAACGCACCGCCCGGCGAATATTCCATCGCGACCCGGGCATGCCCCGCCACCGCGTCGCGCAATAAGGTTTCCATCTGCACCCAACTCGCGTAGAGAATGATATCAACCCCCAAACCCGCCAGCGCCTCCGGCTCTACCATCGAACCGATCAAACGCGGTACGCCGGTCGCTGGAATCACCAGGAAGACGCGCCGGGTCGTCTGCCGGCGTTCCCGCAACAACTGCCAGAAGACTGGATTGGAACCGCGAAAATCGTAGACCAACCAAGTCCCGATCCCCTCCGCCCGCATATGGTCCTGTATTTTTTGCAAATCGAACATCTCATCCGACTCCCCGGTTAATTATTTCGCCAGCAACTCAGCCCAATGTTGCAAAATGCTGTTGCAAATACGCGCCGGTATAAGAGCCGGCAACGTCGGCTATTTCCGCCGGGCGGCCGCAGGCGACGATCTGCCCGCCAGCAACGCCGCCCTCTGGCCCCACGTCGATCACCCAATCGGCGGCGGCTATAAATTCGATATGGTGCTCGACGACGACCACCGTATTGCCCTCGTCAACCAAGCGCTGTAACAACTCAAGTAAAAAACGCACGTCCTCCATATGCAGGCCGGTGGTCGGCTCGTCGAGGATATAGAGCGTGTGGTCCATGCGCGCGCGCCCCAACTCGGCAGCGAGCTTCACCCGTTGCGCCTCACCGCCGGAGAAACTCGTTGCCGCCTGCCCAAGGAGTAAATAGCCCAAACCGACTTCCGCCATCGTCTTGAGCCGGCGGGCGATTTCGGGAATCACCGCAAAAAAATCATACGCCTCCGCCACGCTCATTTCCAATATTTCCGCGATATGTCGGTCGCGGAAACGCACGTCTAAAACCTCCGCTCGATAGCGGCGGCCACCGCAGGCGCGACACGCCACCTGCAAATCATCGAAGACGCCGCGGCGCATGCCATGCACACCGCTGCCCTTGCACACGTCACAGGCCCCCTCGGAAGAATTAAAACTGAAATGACTCGGCTTATAAGCCCTAAGCCGGGCTTCGGGCAATTCGGCAAAGAGCCGGCGAATCGGTGCCATCAACCCCGTGTAGGTTGCCGGATTCGATCGCGAGGATCGGCCGATCGGCCGCTGGTCGACGGCGACAACGCGCTCAAGCTGCTCAATGCCGGTGCAATCGCGATAGGGCAAAGGGCGCCGCTCGGCCCCTTGTAGCCTGGCCGCGAGCAATGGATGCAGTGTATCGCGTACCAGCGAACTTTTGCCCGAACCCGAAACCCCAGACACGCAGACCAAAGTCCCCAACGGCCATTCGACCTTGACATCCCGCAAATTGTGGCCACTAACCCCTTCCAACACCAACCACCCTTCCGGGCGGCGGCCGCGACTCGCTTCAATCCCCGATGCGCCCCGCAAATATCTTCCAGTCAACGACCCGGCTTCTGCCACCTCAGCCGGTGTGCCCTGAACGACGATCTCACCCCCTTCGACACCGGCCCCCGGCCCCATATCGACCAGCCAATCGGCTCCGCGCAAAAGGGCAGCGTCGTGTTCGACGATCAGCACCGAATTGCCCGTCGCGCACAGTCCCTTGAGCGCGACTAGTAGTTGCTCGGCATCCCGGGCGTGCAAACCGGCGCTCGGCTCATCGAGTACATAGAGCATCTGGCACATCCCCGACGAAAGGGCGGAGGCGAGCCGCAGGCGTTGATACTCCCCGCTCGACAACGAATCGGCGCGACGGCCCAAGGGCAAATACCCCAAACCCAACTCCTGTAATAGCACCAGACCTAGAGCAACCTGGTCGCGGATCGCCTCGCCTACCGGAGCGTTCTCCCCGGCAAAATCCAAGTCGGCGAGCCAAAGCGCGACGGCGCTTACCGAACGCTCGGCCATCGCCGCAATAGACGCTCCGGCCAGCTCAACCGCCAATGCTTCAGGTCGCAGACGTGCACCATCACAAGCGTGACACGGCGCATCGCCCAAGCATTCCTCCAGCCAAGTCAACTCCTCCCCCTGGGCCTTTGCGCCGATGCGCTCTAACCAACGCGCCAAACCTGCAAATCCGCCGCGCCGTCGAACACCGCCCCACAATTGTTCGACGGCTTTGCCCTCCCAATCCCCGACCGGCATTTCTGGATCGACCTGCTGTTGTTTGCAAAAACTATCCAGACGATCGCGCAAGTCACCGTGGCCAAAATCCTGCCATAGGGCGCCAAGAGCCCCTTCCAACGTCGCCCGTCCGCCCACAAAGACTTGCTCCAGACTCAATCCGCTTTGCACCCCTAAACCTCGGCAGACCTCACAAGCACCGGCAGGATTGTTGAAAGAAAATAGTCCTGGTTCAATCGTGCGAAAAAGCGTCCCGCACGAAGAACAAGCCGGCCGCACTGAAAAAGTCTGGTGACCCTCTTCGTCGTGGCGCGCGAGCGCGATCTGCCCGTTGCCCACCTCCAACGCCGCCTCCAACGAACCCTGAACACGACGCTTCGCGTCCCCCTTGACCACCAAACGGTCAACGACCACCGCCAACCGCTTGCCGCCGGTGATCTGCTCAGGCGTTAGCTCTTCAAGCAAATGATCTTGCCCATCGATGCGCACACGCCGATACCCCGAACGGTCAACCCACTCGAGAAATTGCTCAGGCGACTCATTCTCTCCCAGTTGCCTTGGGGCCAATATCACTAAGCGAGTACCCTCGGGCATCCCCGCAGCCGTTTCATTGGCTTCTTCAAAGCGATGCGCCAGTACCCGCTCACCGCACCTCAGACAGTGCGGGCGACCAACGCGGGCGAAAAGCAGGCGCAACGGATCGTAGAGCCCCGCCAGGGTCGCCACAGTCGCCCGCGGATTCTGTCGATGGTGCCCTTGCGCCAGCGCCAACGCCGGCGCCAAACCTTCGATGCGCCCCGCCCGGGGCACACGCAACGAACGCCAGCCTCCGCCCTGATCTAGTGCGGCCAAAAAACGGCGGCGCGCCTCAGCATAGATCGTGTCTAGGACCAACGAGGTCTTGCCCGAACCCGATACGCCGCTAACGGCAACCAACACCCCATGCGGCAGATCCACATCGACGGCCCGCAGATTGTGTTCGCAGGCCTCGCGGACAACAATCTTCCGTTGCATACGCTCTTCCATACGTGAAAACGCTTGACAGAATGCCTATAAACTATTTACTAAACGGTTATGAACTGCGCTTATTCTCTGCTCATCGCCCTTATCGCATTCTCCGGCCTACTCACCGCTTGGCCCGCCTACGGCCAAATGATGCTCAAAGGCACCTCAAGCGCCGGTCGGCGCCTTTTCCATTCGCCGGCGATTAGCAATAACGGTCTTTCCTGTGGCCACTGCCACGCCGACTTTGACGAGAACAAACGCTCGGACGGCCTTATCCGCGCTGCCCATGACCTCTATAACGCCTATTATCGCGAGACTTGGTGGGGGAAGGACCCGGAAGAAGAGGACGCCTATGCTACAATCGACGAAGCGGCCCTTGTCTGTGTCGTCCATTACATGCGCAACAAGACCAAACTCACTGCCCAACAACTGCTCGACCTTAGGGCTTATTTGAAATCGCTGTCCTTCAAACTCGTTCGCATTGCCCAGCCCCTTGCCGCAGCCGCCGACCAAACGGGCGAATATCCTGTCTATGCCGGTGGCAACCGCTTTGATGGCAAGGAAATATTCTACGCCGCCTGTCACTCCTGCCATCCCAATGGCAACGCCGGCATTGCGCCCAAACCTATTCCACGCGACCAAGAGCCCTCCTATTACGCGAGATATATCCGCGAGGGCGACGGTCTTGGCGCGGTCCTCTCCGGCGTCGATCCCAATGCCTACCAATTCAAAAAAGGTCGTTTTATGCCCTTCTTTGGCGCCGATCGCCTTAGCAACGAGCAAATCCGCGATATTATCGCCTATATTAAGAGCCTACCGCCTACGCCATAAATCCCGCCCTACCGAGGTAACTCGCCTCTCTCCCGCCCTTCCGCCTTAATCCCGTCTCAATTCCGCATTCCCACCCAGCCTAAGTACTCCTGCAAAACCGGGTGGTGGCGATGTATTTCACGCAAATTCCGGAATTCGGAACCCATGGGGTAACAGTTTGGGCAAAAAAGCGTGTTTAATATATCTAATTCAGCCGTCTTACAACAAGCGCCAAACCCGATGCAAATATTGACGGAAAATCGCTTTACCTTTATATTAAACCGATTATTTTTAGCAATTTACAAAAATTATAGATCCGTGCCCCCACCCTGAAATTTTTCCTTTTTTCTTTGAATTTTCCGGGGTTATGCCACGCCCAATTTATATGAAAATATTTATTATGCCTCGAACAGAAGATCGCAAATTTTGGCCTTTTTCGGTGGTTAAATGCAAATTAAATTCTGCCATAGTGCTCCTAGCCGGCCTGATCTGTTGGGTCCCAGGCAATGCCCAGGAGTCTGCAAAACGCTGGACATTGAGCGAACTCATTGCAAGTGCCGAAGAGCACAATAGCGATATCGAACGCTGGCGCTGGAAGGTCGAATCAGCTGACGCCCACCGCAGCAAAGCCAACGCCGCCAATATTTTACCTCGATTGCGAATAAAGAGTGTGAGCGGGCTAGTGCCCGAAGCCAAGGGGGATATTTTCAATCCACCGCAAGATTCGTCGGGGATACGCCCTTTGGGCCCTTTTAATCGCACGGAATTGGAATTCGTTCAACCGCTCTTTCCCCTCAGCAAGGGACGCAGCTTAAATAAAGCCGCCGTCGAAGGCGTCGACGTCGAACGCGCCGACTTGGCGCAAGCGCATCTGGATGTTGCTTTCGACATCAAAGAGCTGTACTACGGCCTGCTTTTGGCTAAGGATCTAAAAGACCTAGCAAGGCGTCTGAGCAATGAACTCGCAGAAAAAAAAGAGGCCATAGACAACAAAGACGGGCTTTCACTCACTAATCGCTACAAACTTGAACTGACCTTGTTAGAGATGGCCAAACGAGCACGCGAAATTAACGACAAGGTAGAATTGGCCCGTGCGGCCCTGGCTTTGAAAGCCGGACTCCCGAACGATACCGTCCTGCAATTGCATGCCGAATGGTTGGCCCCCATCACACCGGCCGTCCTCCCTTTAGATGAATTATCGACAAGGGCGATCGGCCTGCGACCCGACGCACGCAAATTACAAGCCGGGCTTGCCGCAACACAAGCCCTGACGCAAGTCGCCCGTGCCGCCTATCTGCCGCAGGTCTTCGTTGGCGGCGGTATTCGCTACGCCATCACGCCCGGACGCACAGACCAGCGCAACCCCTTTGTCAAAGACAATTTCAACTATTTCGACGGCGGCGTTTTTATCGGGATACAGCAATCACTCGAATGGCGGTTGATCGCCGCCGATGTGGACAAAGCCAAAGCCGAATACCGCGAACTCAAGGCGCGCGAAGCCGGGGCCGACCAGGGAATCCGCCTCGATGTTCGGCGCGCTTACCTGGATTACCAACGCGCCGACAAAGACCTGCAAGGCGCCCGCGAGGGCCGCCAACTCGCCCGACAGTGGCTGCAGGAAGCTCGAGACGAATACGATTTTGACCCGGACGCTATCGGCGACTTAATCACCGCTTTTGAAGCTTGGGCTCATCTCGAACAGGGCTATAGCCAAGCCATTTACGACTACAACCTCAGCATCGCCAAGCTCGAAAAGATCACCGGCGGCCTTAAATTGAGTGCAGATGATGAAATATCTCCATAGGGCGGTGGCCTTCTTGTTGCTCAGCCTCGCCTGGGTCGCTGACGGTCTGGCCGATACGGCGGAATTTCAAGCCTCGATCTCTCGTCTGGACGGGTTGTTACAAGCCTCCCGCCGAGAGCCCGCCGTTTGGGCCAATCAGTTTGTGCAAGACCATGTCGCACTAGACCGAGTCACGCAAGCGACCTTTGGCGGTTATCTCGAAGTGTCCTTAGAAACCTACGATGATTTGCTTTCCGGCCCGCGATTCCACCGCCTAATCGCTCATTACCGCGATCGCTTGGCCACCGCTTTCCAAGCAAAATTGCAGGCAGACCTCGCCAACCTGCTCGCCAATCCCGCCTTGCATGGGTTGAAATTAGAAAACATCACGACCGAAGGCTCGCGGGGCCAGGCAAATGTGCATGCTCTTTTTCCGGACGGTCACGTCTCCCTTCTCGCCAACCTTATTCGGAGCGGGAAGACCTGGAAAATCGCTACGCTGAAAATAGCCAGCCGCTCGGTTTCCACCCACTACCGACACTTATACAAAAAGACAATAGCCGAGCATTATTCGCTCCCCGTGCTCGAAGCACAAATGGCCGAACGGGACTATGTCGTGCTTGACGATTTCACTGCCACCTGGGACGGTCACCAGCCAATGGACTGGGGTGCCTGGAAGGAAAAAGATCGCGTCAAACCAATGCTCTACAGGATAGAACAACACGACGAGAGGCATTATTTGACGGCCCGCGATTCCACCTATTCTGTGATTGTCGGAAAATTCGTGCAATGGAACCCCCGTCAATACCCCATTATGACCTGGTGCTGGCGCGCGAATGCCCTGCCACCGGGCGGCAACGAGTTTCTCGACGACACCAACGACAGCGCCGCAGGCATTTACGTCATCTTCTCGCAAAACTTCCTCGGCATCCCCAAACAACTGAAATACGTTTGGAGCACCACCCTGCCCGAAGGCACTGTCGGTCGCCGCGACAAGATTTTCAGGCCCTGGTTTTACGTCGTTGAAAGCGGAAAAAACAAGCTCGGACAGTGGGCTTTTGAAACCGTCGACCTAGAAAAGCATCACAAAGACAAGCTCGGCGGGCAACCGGCCGAGCGTACCATAGGTCTTGGGTTGCTGACGGACGCCAATTCGACCCGCTCTTATGCCGAAGCCTATTACGCCGATATGCGCGCATGGACGCGCGATGCACTCGATAGTGGGCGTGTCACCGACCACTGCGGCGGTCTGCCGCGACAGTTAGCGCGCAACGCGCGCGACTCAAAGCCCGGTAGCGCTTATAGCGCGGAGGAATAGCTGATGAATACTCACTGGTTTATTACCCTTATCGCACTTTGTTGCCCCGCGATGATTCTCGCTGCGCCCAAAGAAACGGCAGTCGTCGCTCCAGTCGACGCCATAAGCTTTCTCAAACAACACGACGCCAAAGCCCAGGCCATTCTCGCCGAAGCCACCGCCGATACGATCCCCCCGGCCTTGCGTGAAAACATCAAAGGGCATATCAACGCCGCCTTCGACTTCCCAGAGTTGAGTCGCCTCGCCCTAGGCACGCATTGGCAGGAACGGACCCCCGAAGATCGCGATCATTTCATCCAGACATTCAGCGGGATTATCGAAGAGCAAAACTTCGACAGCTTTGTGCAATATTATCGCGAGGGGAAAATTACCTACGAGTCGGCGGAACGCGACGGGGACGCGACAGTCGTAGTAGCGAAAGTACCGCTACGCCACGAAGAGATCGAGATCGTCTACAAGCTGCACCAAGTGCAGAAAGCCTGGCGGGTCTACGACATAGTCATCGACGGCGTCAGCACCGCCGAGGGCAATCGCCGGCGCTATGCCCGCTTTATCGAAAAAAAAGGCTACGAAAAATTGATCGCACAGCTGGACAAACAACTGGCCCGCCTGCGCCAAACCCGCAACTAACCGTCAAGCGATGCGCATAGACTACCAAAAGCTCGTCAACTACATATACCACCACTATATCGGCATCATCCTGCTGGCGGCGGTCTGCTCCGTTTTCTCCGGATTCTTCGCAGTTAAGCTGGCCAAGAACATCAAGACCGATTTCGCTGACCTATTGCCCAACGACTACGAAAGCGTCCGCGAACTCAACCGCATCAAAGCACGCGTCGGCGGCATCGGCCCGCTGATGGTCGTCATTACCGGCAACGACATGGACAAGGCGGTCGACTTCATGCTGGTCCTCGCCGATTCGCTCGAAAAAAGCCCCCTGATCAGTTCGCTCAGCCGGCTCGACAACAAAAGGGAGCTCATCGAGGCCAACCGGCTGCTCTATATGGATCTGGACGACTTGCAGGAGATCCACGCTCGGCTCGACGACCATGTCGAGCTGCAAAAGCTCAAAAAGTCGCCGCTCTACTTTGCCCTAGACGACGAGGAAGACGAAGGCCTGGACTTCTCGGACATCGAGGACAAATACCGCAAACGCAACGGCGAAACCACGGGCATCGAGCAGAAATACAGGCAGTACGTGCTTACCAAGGAGGGCAATGGTGTCATTCTCAGACTCTACCCAGCCGGTGTCATCACGGATGTCGAGTTTTCCCAGGCACTATTAGAGAGCCTCGACCAAATCATCGAATCGATCAACCGCAAACGCTTCCACCCAAGCCTCGAATACGTCTACAAGGGCAGCTTTAAAAACAGTGCCAGCCAGGTCAAGATCATCATGCAGGACCTCAAGTCGACGGCTACCTACAGCATCCTCGGCGTGCTCCTGCTCATCACGTTCTACTTCCGCCAAGTACTCGGTTCCCTCTTCATCACCCTGCCTTTACTGATGAGCCTAGCCTGGACCTTCGGCGTGACTTATCTGACTATCGGCAGCCTCAACATGATTACGGTCGGCCTCTTCGCAATCCTCTTCGGGCTGGGCATCGACTTCGGCATTCACATTTTCGCCCGGTACCGCGAAGCCAGACGCCGCGGAACCGGCATCGAAGAGGCCCTGACAGAAACCGTCGTGCACACCGGCAGCGCCCTGACGACCACTGCCGTCACGACCTCGGTCGCCTTCTACTCCCTATTGCTGACCGATTTCAAGGGGTTCTCGGAATTTGGTTTTATCGTCGGCACCGGCATCCTCTTTTCGCTGGTGGCCATGGTCGTCATCTGCCCGGCCTTTATCGTCCTGGCCGAACGCCTCCGCCTGATTAGCTTGCAGCGCAAGGAGATCCCGCGGCACCTGCTGCGCAAAGGCCGCTTTCCGATGCCGTGGACCACACTATTCCTCGGAGCCATGGCCACTGCCTATTCCTGTTTCCACACTTTTGACCTTGAATTCGAATACGATTTCAGCAAGCTCAAACCCGCGCCTGAGGTCAGCGTCAATAAGGCCAGCCTGCCCGAAAGCCTCAAGGAGGGCCGCTCGCCGGCGATTGTGCTCACCGAGAGCTACGAAGAGGCAATGGCAGTGGTCAAAAGAGTGAAGGAGATCAAAGCCGCCAAAGGCGACTCCTCCACCATCCTCAATGTCAAAAGCGTCTATTCGGTGTTGCCCAAAAAACAGGACGAGAAACTAGCGACGATCGGCGAGATCCGCGCTTTGCTTGATCGAGAAGAGGGTCGATTCTCAGACGATGAACGGGCGGAGGTCGATTCGCTTCGCCCCTATCTCAATGTCAAAAAATTGACCCTATACGACCTACCAGCCGACTTGACCAACGAGTTCAAGAGCAAAGACGGCGAAATTCTCAATTTCGTGGCCATCAATTCCTCCGTACAACTAAAAGACGGGCTCAACGCCATCCGCTTCGCCGAAGAGATCAGTCGGATCGAGACCCCTTCGGGCAATCTCTACTTGGCTTCTAGCTCACACGTGATCATCGCCGAAATGCTCAAGGTCATGCTCAACGACAGCCCACTCGCCGTCATTCTCACCCTCAGCGTCGTCACCCTGGTGCTACTGATCGACTTGCGCAGCTTCGTAGACACCTTTTTAGTGCTGACACCGCTATTGGCCGCTTTGGCCTGGGTGACTGGTTTTATGTACGTTTTCGACATCAAGCTCAACCTTTATAACATGGTCGCCTTCCCGACAATTATTGGCATGGGCATCGACAATGGCGTACATATCTTTCATCGATACCGCGAGACCGGCAAGGGTTCGCTGCGCCTCGTATTGCGCACCACCGGTATGGCGCTGCTGGCCACATCGCTAACCACCATGGTCGGTTTCTCAGGGTTAGTACCCGCCATCCACCCGGCACTCACTTCAATCGGCGTGCTTTCGCTGGTAGGGCTAGGGTCCTGCTTTATCGCCTCGGTGACCCTATTGCCGGCCCTATTGCAGATTCGAGAGCGCTACGCCACAGCCTAAATAGAGATTTAACCACATAGAAGGCCGACCCGCGTTGGCGAATCGGCCTTCTATGGTTGTATAGCTATACTCAGCTAAAATAAAACAAAAAATGGAGCGAGAGACGAGACTCGAACTCGCGACAACCACGTTGGCAACGTGGGGCTCTACCAACTGAGCTACTCTCGCTCGAGAAACCATTTAGTGAGGAGAAAGTATAACCATGCCTCGTAAAAGCGTCAAGGTGCTAAAATGCCTTTTACCCCTCACATTCGCCCTCTTCGGCACAGCTTGCGAACAGGAAGCGCCGGAGGAACAAACGACACTGCCCCCGCGGGCACGTTGGCACAACAACCAAGGCGTGGTCTACATGGACCAGCACAACTACACCCGCGGACGCGAGGAATTCAAACGGGCCCTGACGATAGCCCCTGAATACGCCGGTGCCAATGCCAATCTCGGCATTGCCTATTATGCCCTCGGCAAATACGACAGCGCCGCCACCGCCCTGCAAAACGCTATTGCCATTACCCCCGAGTTGCTGCACGCCAATTACGCGCTCGGCTTGATCTACAACGCTCAGGGCAAGGAGCACCAAAAAGCGCTCGAGGCCTTGCAAAAAGTCGCCGCCGCAGACTTGGACGACCCCCACGTGCGCTATTATATGGGGCAGATAAAAGCGAAACTCGAACAAAGCGACGCGGCCATCGACGACTTCCAGGAATCCATTCGCTTAGACCCTTATAATGTTTCCGCATACTATGGTCTGGCCAACCTCTACCGCCGTATAGGCCGGCAGGACGACTGGCGCAAAACCCTAGAGCATTTCAACCAACTCAGCCAAGCCGGTCACCAAGGCGTCAGTTCCTCATACCAAGGCCAGGGTAAATACGCCGAAGCCGTAGCTGACGCCGGTGGGGCCAACCCCGGACGCGATGACCAAGCCGGTCCGTTCCGCTTCGCGTCGATAGGAACTGGTCCAGCGACTCCCGCCCGATTTGCGGCGTTGGCCGACTACAATGCCGACCACCGCCCCGATGCGTTAGCTGGCACAACAGAGTTAGCGCTCTTTGCCGCCGGAAACGAGAAAGAGCCGAATATCCCGTTCGCGCCGCCGCAGGCCTTCAAACCGACCGGCGCATCCTTCGGCGACATCGACAACGACGGCGACGCCGATCTAATCCTCAGCGGCACCGATGGCACCCTGCTCTATCGCGCGACGGACCCCGGCCGTTGGTCAACAAGCGTAAAACTGCCTGTAGCCTCAGCCCTCACAGTCTTCGGCGATGCCGACCACGACGGCGATCTCGACTTATTGACCCTTGGTTCCCGCGTTCACCTGCTCGCCAACGACGGCGAGGGCCAATTCACCGATATCAGCACTGCCGCGGGTTTTGCCAGAGCAAAGGCCAATCAAGCCCTGTTCTCCGATTTTGATAACGACCGCGACGTGGATATCGTTCTGTTCTCGTCTGAAAGCCTGCAAGTCTACACCAATAATCGCGATGGGACCTTCACGGAAATCGCCGCCGAACTCGGCCTGGACCAAGCCAAGGGCAGCGGTTTGGCCATCGAGGATTTTAATCAGGACAGCTATATGGATCTGGCCCTGATCAGCGATACCGGCCAATTGCAGATCTATCACAATCGCGATGGCCAAGCCTTCTCAATCGAGGGCGTATTGTCTTCGACTCCGCTTCCCCAGCAACTCTTGTCGGCCGACCTCGATAACGACGGCGACCTCGACCTGGCCGCCTATGGCGACGGCCCGTTACAACTTCTCGCCTATACCTCCGGTCAATTTCAGCGCCAAGAAGCGCTCGATTCCACTAACGGGGCAGCGCTTTTGGCCGACTTCGACAGCGACGGCCGAATCGATATCTGGACCAATAGCCAAGTGCTCACCAATCAGAATGAAGGAGGGCGCTGGATCAAGATCGCCGTGCAGGGCCTAAACAGCAACCGCGCCGGCATAGGCGCCAAAGTCGAGATAAAAACCGCCAATCGCCTACAAAAACGCGAGGTCCGCAATCAGACCCATACCGGCGAATTGAACTTCGGCGTGGCGGCCAGCGACTCGGTGGAATTCATCCGCATTCTTTGGCCGGGCGGAGTGCGCCAGACCGAATTAGCCACCGGCGCCGGTCAGCGACTCGAGCTTACCGAACTCGACCGCAAGGGTACCTCCTGCCCCATCCTCTACGCCTGGGACGGCGAGCGCTATCGCTTTGTAAGCGATATACTCGGCGGCGCCATTATAGGCTACTTGACAGCACCTAGCCAATATAACAGCCCCGATACCGACGAGTACATACGCTTGGGGCCACTCGCTCCCAAAGACGGCCGCTACGTCATACAGTTAGCCAATCAATTAGAAGAAGTCATTTATATCGACGCGCTGGAGTTAGTCGCCATCGACCATCCCACTGGCGCCGACGTCTACCCCAATGAACGCCTGCTCTCGCAACCGCCCTATCCAGAATTCGGGCTTTACTCACTGCGCAAGTTGATCGTCCCCGTAGCCGCGATCGACCACCAAGGCGCGGACGCGCTTTCCGCATTAGAGAACATAGACGACGAGTGGTATGAGGGTTTCACCCGACTCGACATTCACGGCTATGCCGAAGATTATTCGCTCGAACTGGATTTTGGCGACCTGTCCGAATATGCCCATCCTGTACTACTCGGCTACGGTTGGGTCGATTACGCGCATTCTACCTCTAATTGGAGTGCAGCCCAACGCGGCCTAGCGCTTTACCCACCGCGCCTCGAAGTTGCCGACGGCCAGGGGGGATGGATCGAGGTCAGCGCCGACATGGGTTGTCCGGCAGGGTTGCCAAAACATATGCTCTTCGACCTCAAGGGCGTTTTCCCCTCTGCGGACTACCGCTTGCGTATCACGACCAACACCGCACTCTACTGGGACCAACTGCAAATTGGTGAAGCCACGCCCGACCCCTTACTCGTACAGCGACTACAGCCTTCAGCCAGCGACTTGCATTGGCGCGGCTATCCGGCCCACACCGCTGTCAAAGGCACCTTCGCCTTCCGTTACCACTACGACAAGCTGTTGTTAGAGGCGCCTTGGGGCACGCACAGCGGGGCTTTTACCCGTTTCGGCCCGGTCGATGAATTAGTTCAGGAAATCGACGATCGTTTTGTGATCATGTTTCACGGTGACGAACTAACCATCGAATTCGACGCAGCAACCCTGCCCCCACCCGCAGCGGGGCTAGAACGATCGTTCCTGCTCTACGCCGATGGCTTCGGCAAGGACATGGACTTTCACTCGGGCAATTCCCTCAACGTCGAGCCATTGCCCTTCCATGGCATGTCGGCCTACCCCTATCCGGAAGACGAGCGCTATCCGCAGACCAGCGCGCATCTGGAGTATCTGCAAGACTATAACACGCGCGGGATAAAAGGTTACTATGAATAGGGTATTTAGACCGTTACGACTTACTCGGAACACAGGGCGCAGCGAAAGCCGATATAATCCTGATACATCGTGGGCATCGCGTTGTGCCTGTACAGGGCCCGATATCGATGCGATTTTGTCTGATAACCATCGGCCCGGTAGACCTTTTTCCGCCCATCTGGAGGGCCTTGCGGATCGGAATCGGGGCTGCGGGCATAGTATGTTGCCTCAAACCAATCGTTAACCCACTCGCCAACATTCCCGCACATATCCCAAATCCTGAATTCGCTCTGTCCCTTGATATACTTATCAACAGAGGAGGTACCGCCCTCAGGGTTGCTGAAATTGGCGAAGTCTTGGTTGACTTGTTTGCCCCAGGAACACTCCCGCCCCTCGGTTTCGCGCGCCGCCCACTCCCTCTCAGCCTCCGTCGGCAGGCGCTTATTGACCCAGTCGGCATAAGCACTAGCGTCTTCCCAGGTGACATTTACCACGGGGTGATCGGCCCGCCCCGTGGGGAAATTACCGCTTTGCCAATGCACCGGCGTCCGGCGTCCAGTCGCGTCGATGAAGTCCTTGTATTGCAGATTTGTCACTTCGAAGCGGTCGAGATAGAAAGCCTTAGCCTGTACCAGATGTTCTGGGTTTTCGTTTTCACGGCCGACCAGATCACTGCCCAACTTGAACGATCCGACGGAAATAAAAACCATTTCCCGTTCATTGAGCTTGTCCTGGAATTCCTGACGTCGATCTTCGAGCTCGGAGATTTCGCGACGCACGCTATCGATATTAACAGAGATTTCCTGGGCAGAAATATCGGCTTCCGATATTTTGGTGGAAAAATCATGCCGACGGCTCGACACATGCTTGACGCTGGGCATGACCAACATCAATTTCTTGCGGTAATCGACAAAAATCATCACCCACAATACTGCGCATAACGCAATCGCCAGCCCATATGTCCAGTCTTCCATACGTATTACCTTTGCTACCTTGACTTTTAGAGAGGGCGAGGAGATATTAGTCGAAGTTTCTTAACGATTTAACATCCCATGCTCAAACGCCTACTGCTCTACACCGTTGCCTTCTCGGCCCTCTACGCTCTCGCCGGCGTCGGGATCTACGTAGCCTTCAACGACAACCTACCCGATATTGACGCGTGGAGTTTTCAGCCCAAGCGGGTTACTAAAGTATACTCCTCAGATGGTCGCCACCTCAAGGATTTTCTCGAGGAAAACCGTGAGATCCTAACCTACGAAGAAATTCCAAAATCCATCCAGACCGCCCTCACCTCTATCGAAGACCAGCGTTTCTTCTCGCATTGGGGCATCGATATCCGCCGCATCTTCGGGTCTTTGCTATCCAATCTAAAATCGATGCGTATCGTCGGCCAAGGCGCAAGTACCATCACCCAACAACTCGCCCGTAACATCTTCAGCGAAGTCGGCAAACAGCGCAGCAGTGCCTCGTTCGAAGCCGTCATAGCTACCTACGCGCGCAAAGTCCGCGAGCAAATCACTGCCGTCCATATAGAACGCCTTTACACCAAGCGCGAAATATTGACCATGTATCTCAACAAGGTCTATTTCGGGCACGGGTCCTACGGACTTAAATCGGCGGCGCGATTCTACTTCAACAAGGACGTCGAAGACCTCGCCGTCGAAGAGAGCGCCCTGCTCGCCGGGCTGCTCAAGGCACCCAACGGCTATAGCCCACTCCGGCGACCAGAGCGGGCCCTCAAACGCCGCAACCAGGTATTGCGCAGCATGGTCGACAATAGCGTGATCACCCAAGCCCGCTACGAAAGCCTGCGCGAGGCTCCCATCCTCACTCGACGGCGCCGACGCGAGGAGAGCTACGGCCTAGCCCCCTATTTCGTCGAGCACATCCGCCAACAGCTACAGCGCGAATTCGGCACCTCGATCTACCGGGAGGGCTTCGCGATCCACACCACCCTGGACTCGCGCCTGCAGCGCATCGCCGAAAAACACTTCAACATAGAAATCGGCAAGGTCCAGGAAAAAGTCAATCAATACCTGGCGCGGCAAGACTCAAGCGAGGGGTTGCCCGACTCAGCCATAGTACAAGCCGCCTTCGTCGCCATGGATCCTTCCACTGGCCGTATCCTCACTATGATCGGCGGCCGCGACTTCAACCTCAGCAAGTTCAACCGCGCCACCCAGGCCAAACGGCAACCCGGTTCCTCGTTCAAACCCTTCGTCTATACCGCCGCCATCGACAACAACCGTTTTCCGGTCGACGTGCTCGACGACAACGCCGTGACCCTATGGGACAAGGTAAATAGCGTATTCTGGGACCCCCAAAACTACGACAAAAAATTCAAGGGCCCGATGACCTTGCGCGATGGTTTCAAGCAGTCGCGCAACCTCATAGCGATTAAACTCGCCGACGAAATTGGCCCCCCCCTGATTCGCGGTTATGCCCGCAACATGGGGATTTCAACCTACATCGCACCCGTCGCGTCGATCGGTATCGGCACCAGTGAAGTCTTATTGTTGGATATGGTCGCCGCTTATTCGGTCTTCCCCAACAAAGGCATCTACGTCGAGCCCACCTCGATCAGTCGCCTGGAGAGCAAAGACGGCAATATATTTTTCTCGCAGGGAAGCGGGCGTAAACGAGAAGTTTTGCGCCCTGCCGTGGCTGTTGTGGTCACCGATATGATGCGTTCGGTCATTGACGATATCGGCGGCACCGGCCGCCGCATCCGCACCTTTTACCGATTTAAACCCGAGGCCGCCGGTAAAACGGGCACTACCAACGATTATACCGACGCGTGGTTCCTCGGCTTCACTCCGGATCTGGTAGCCGGAGTTTGGGTCGGCATTGACGACCCCAGCCTACGCCTCTGGCCGCGCCAAGCCGGTTCGGTCGCCGCAATGCCGCTCTGGGTCCAATTTATGAAGGAAGTGTATCTGACGGTGGAACCCTACCGCAGCCTAGAAGACCACGGTTTTGACTATCCCGAGGATTTGGTCGAACGTCTGGCCGTTTGCAACGACACCCACAAAATGGCGAGCCGCTTTTGCCCCGACCAAGGCAAAGACCTCTTTATAATCGGTGAGGCCCTGCCGAGTGCCTGCCCCTTACACGGTGGCGCCCAACAAGCGAGCCCCGGCCGCAGACAACGATTCTGAGATCAGTCTTCGACCTTAAACTTGGTGGGCTTGCGGCGACGCTCGCGATCACGATATTCTTCGACTTTCTTGCCGGTCTCGGTCAATTCTTTTTCTAACTCACCGATCTCCTTCTGTAGCTCCTCGACTTCCTGCTTTGTCTCATCAGTGGCGAATTGCTCACTCTCTATCTGCATTTCGCACTCGCGAATCTCTAGACGCGCCCTATCCGCCTTTGGTTTTAGACCGGCGGAGGCTTTGAGGCCGTCGATGATAATCCAGACGAGGAAACCGGCGGCACCGACCGCTATAGCAATATATACCCACGCCATTTGTCCCCGTTCGTGTTAACGGGCTAAATTTCGCATAAGTTTAGTAATTTTTGCGGCAAAGTCCGGGGCCATATTGCTCATGATCTTACCCAGTTGCTGCGCCGGGAGCTTACGCATTAGCGCCGCTACGGTCGTATCGCTCAATTCCGTGTTCTGCTGCAATATTTCGGCGGCACTAGCCGGCTTGATCTTGGCATAAAACGTAGCCAATTCGTCCAGGCTCTGCGAACGCTGGGCTTGGACCTGCTGATCATCCAAAGCTTTTAGCCGCTGTTCTTTCTTCGCCAGCTCGTCCTCCAACGCCAACAACCTGGTACTCTCGGTCGCCAAGCTCTCGACCAGCGCCGCCGACTCTTGTGACTGCATTTCATAGCGTGTCTTATAGGTGTCAGCCAACGCAAAAAGCTCGCTTAAGCGGTCCTCTTTCAACCGAAACTCGTCGAAAATGTCGGTTGAATCCTTACTACCGATCACCAAGTGTATCAGCTGCTGCGGCGTCTCTATCGTTTTAGTAAAAAAAAGCATCGCCACCAGCGCGGCAGAAAACGAGAAAAACATACCTACAATCAGCAATGCAACCAGGACAAATTTCATCTGTCGATCTCCCTGGACCGCCTATTCGCAAGCCATGCAATACGCACACTGAATCTCACAAAACAAAGAAAATGTAAAACAACCCGCCGACGATTCCAGCCGAAAGGCTACGTTCGATCGCTTTGTTTTCCACTTTAATGACCGTTTGTTCAATCATGTCGCCTCCGCCCAACACCTCGCCCCCCCCCTTCGGCACCAAGTCCCAATCATACGCCTGCACACGGCGGTCCCAGCGAACGACGTGATCTGCCGCCGTTTCGAGCCTGAGAAAAAGATCACCATAGACCTCCCGTCGAAGTTCCTTACCCCAGGGGAAAAACCCCTGCTTAGCCTGGGAATAGACGACCCTAGCTCGGACTAGGCGATAAAAAACCACATCGACTTCCCCATCTTCCGGTTGGCGGACCAACACCCGGTAACCCCGCTTTTGCAAGGCATCGATCAATGCGTCTTCAACCACCCAATTCGCTTCGTTCTCCTTATCTTCGGCCTGTAAGTAGAGCCGCGAACCCGCAACCAACGGTAACGCGTCTACTTGACGAACGAGCGCCTGTGCGAATGCCTGGTTCACCAATTCTAAGTCCGTTGGTATTTGGCCTTCTGAACTTTCGGCTTCGTCGATCCCGCCCCAAACCGCATTAACCGTATTAGCACCGCGCAAAGGGATAAATGTCTCGCGCCCTAAGGGCTTACATGAACTCGGCCAAGTAAAAGGCCCCGGCCGTTTCGGCACGGCCTCGAACAACACTCGGACCTCCTGGCCTGGGTCCAGACGACCTAGACCATCAACCAGTATAGTACGTCCTTGCGCCCCTTGCTCTTGCACGAGCGCAACACCAGCGGGTGCATCGATCAAGGCGACATCGGAGAAGCTTTGATTGACTTCCAAACGCAATGCCTCAAGGCGAATGGAGTCGACGCTCTCGTTCCGCCAAATGCAAGTAATTTGGCCCCTTTCGCCGACCTCCATAAACCCCGCCTCCAACATAATGGCGGGCAATGGATCGACCTGCAAAGCCTGCGCGCGCAAAGGCGACGGAGTTTGATCGGCAGCTCGTGCGGTCGCCGCCAACAATATCTGCTCCGGTTCATCCCCGACCGCGCGGACCGACCAAATCAAGGTATCAATTTGGCCCGGCACCAATCCGGCCTCCCAGGATTCAGGAGGATCACCCTTTTGCCAGGCCAATCCTTGCGGCCAGTTCCAGCGGATTTCTTCTATCTCCGGACCAGCATCCGCATCATAAGCCACGATGGCCCGCAATTCAAAGCGCTCGCCTTGGTAGACCTGCCCTGGTGTAATCGACCAAATAATGGCGGGAGGCGGTTTGACCTCTAATTCGACCTGCAGTTCATGAGCAGTTGCTCCTGTCGGATCAAGCGACGAATAAATGGCGATCGACCAAGGGGGTAAAGTCATCTCATCAGCGACGAGGTCTATGTGGAGTGTATCAATGCTCTCCCCGGCTTTAGGGCTGGTTGCATAGTTCACTTCTATAGTCGCCCCCTCGAACCGCGCCTGTCCTCCTGCCGCTTGGACGCCCTTCAACTGGACAGCACCCGGACACTTGAGCACAGTGCGAGTTATAGCCTCGCCATCGCCCGGAAAATAGTGCAGATAGAGCTCAGCCTGCTGGTGCAAGCCGGGGCCTACGATGGCTTGATAGGCAAAGCGAGCACTGAGGGTCGAACGAGCTTCAGCTCGAGTCTCTAAAGCCAATAATGCAGTGACCACCCAGACAATACACCAGAACGAATTTGCCAATTTGCCGTAGCTCGTCGTAAGCCTCCTAAAAAAGGTCAAAATTGCGTTGTAAAAAACCTCGATGCGCAGAGAACAAAAAAAGGCTAAACTACTTTTATTGATAGAACTTGCGTCACGTCAACCGTAACAAAAAATGGGGGGAATGTCAAGGTATTTCTCCTGGCTAAACACCGGCTCCATTGGTCCTACTTATCGGGCGAAGGAAGAAAGGACTTGACTTAGCCCGTGCTCCCGAATTACGTTGTGAAACCTGGGCAATCCTAATTTTTTCAATTTACTATTTTCCAGTCACTAGCCTAGTTATGCTAGACCTGCTACTCCCCTTGCTCTACTCATTTTCGGCGCTTGGTCTAGGCGTGTTATGCCTGCCCATTGCTCTATCTTTGCATTTTCAACGTGAAGGACTCCCTGCAAACTGGCAACTGCTTGTACAATTGGCTTTTTTGGGTGGCGCAATCGGTCTCGGATTTCGCTTAAATAAACAACATCGTTTCCTCGTGCCCGTATTTTTGGGCAAAGCGATGCCGTTCCCAATATTATCCCTAAAAAGCAAGGTCAATAAGACCAAAAAAGAGTCAAAAACATCAGACCAAGTCACTTCGCCCAAATCTGCTAACGATCGCGCGGACAAATCGCAAAAAGGCGGCCTGATCGGCATGTTGCGCCTCCTGCTCAAACCTGGGCTCAAATTGCTCATTAGCCTACCTCAAACAATCGGCCTCAAACAATTGAGCATAAAGGGTAGTGTAGGTTTCACCAATCCGGCACAAACAGGAACGCTCAGCAGCTACCTTCAAGCAATTAAATATTTTAAAAACAATAAAATAAAGATCGACGTAGGGCCTGATTTTATTCGCCCAGGAGCCTTCGGCCAGCTAGAATTTGTCGCCCATTTCCATCTGGGTTTGCTGCTCTTGCTCTTTGGGCGTTTTGGCCTACACGTCGCTTATCGCTTTGTAGCCGTGCGATTACTTCGCCGGCAACCAGGCCTGATCTGAGCCAATAGGGGGAATTTTTAATGGCATCATCTGTTGAGACATTAATCGAACGGGTTTTGGGTGAACTGCACCGGATAGTACAAACCGAAACGATTGTGGGACAACCGGTACAAGCCGGAGACTTGACCATCATTCCCGTATCGAAGATTTCCTTTGGCTTTGGCGCTGGAGGAGCCCAGGAAGGCAAGGGGCAAAGCGGAACCGGCGGCGGCGCAAGCGTCGAACCCATCGCCTTCCTTATCGTCGATGCCAATGGGAAAGTACAGATCATGACCCTCAACGACAAAGAGGTCGGCTGGGGCCAATTGGTCGGGTTAGTACCGGATGCCATAGATAAGATCAAACAATTCGTCGGTAAAAAACAGGACGATGAAGAGACTGAAAAAACCCCGGACTAAATCAGTGATGTCCTTGGTCGGTAGGAAAAATTTTGAACTGCCCGTCCAACAATAGATGGGTATACCACCCGGTAATACAGGCGGCCAGAAAAACCCAATGGCCCTCAATCAACACCCGCACATTGCCCCAGGCAAACTCCCCCATAAAAGCGTGCCGCGTTACCCAATACTCGTAGACCGCGCCCAATAACAGGGATACGACCAGAGGACTGATCTTCCAATGGGTCCAACCGCGATGGTGATCCAATAAAGGCAAAAGCGAGGCGATACCGACCAGTGTCGCCAATTCATAGCGCCCAGTCCACCCCAGATAGAGCAATGCGAAGAATACAATGCGGAAGAACCAGCGTTGCGGAACGGAAGAGGTGTCTAAATCGGGAAAGAGCGCAAAAAAAAGCGCGGTACCCGAGACGGCGACTTGCTTGGTCAAGTCGTCAGAACCGATATAACCCAGCCGCGTCGCGCCTACGGCCATCCCAATACCGACAATAACGCCACTGCAGAGATGACCTTTAAAATTCATAACGCCGTACGGACTTTTTCTTGTTGATGGTAGAGTTGGCCGCAAGCCGCATCGATATCGCGCCCGCGACTCTCCCGCACCGTGAACTCCGTGCCACTATCCCTGAGCAATCGGTAAAACTGATCCAAGCGCCGGCGGGACGGGCGGCGGTAGAGACCGTCTTCTTCGAGCTCGTTATAGGGAATGAGGTTTATCTTGCAGGGCGTATCGCGGGTCAATTTGGCCAACCGCAGGGCATCCTCGTCTAAATCCGTAAGCCCCGCCATCAGCACATACTCGAAGGTGACGCGATAACCACGGCGATCAAAAAAATAACGCGCAGCTTCTAACAGGTCGGCGATCTTGTATTTGCGATTAATCGGCATCAACTTTTCGCGTATCTCATCCGTGGTGGCGTTGAGCGATATGGCCAGGCCCACGTTGAGGTCCTCGGCGACGAGCTTGCGGATACCGGGCACATACCCGGCGGTCGATACCGTGATCTTGCGCCCTCCCAACCCTACCCCCTCCTGCAATCGCATTAACCTCAAAGCGCGCACGACTTGGTCGTAGTTCAGTAGCGGCTCCCCCATGCCCATCATCACCACATTCGTCACTCTTTCGCCGCGCTCGCGGGCGTAGAGGCTGACCTGTAACAATTGGTCAACGATCTGACCGGCCTGCAAGTTGGCGATCAGCCCCATTCTCCCCGTAGCGCAAAACTTGCAATCGAGCGGACAGCCCACCTGTGAAGACAGGCACACCGTACGGCGGTCACCATCCACGATCAGTACCGACTCGACGCGTTGGCCAGTCGGCAATTCAAAGAGGAATTTGACAGCTTCGCCGGTAGCCGATTCCTGCCGGTCCACCTCCAAAAGCGAGGTGATCCGCGTCCGCTTAGAGAGCAAACTGCGTAGCGATTTGGAGAGATTGCTCATCTGTGCAATCTCACGCGCCCCCTTGACATGGAGCCAATCGAGTATCTGCTGGGTGCGATAAGCGGGCTGACCGAGTTCACTGACGAGTTCGTCGAGTTCGGCCGGCAACATCGCTTTTAAATCTTGATGGGGTGTATCCACCTTAAAAGTCCTTGACGCTTAATTGGCATAGATTTATTATAAATAAATAGTTTCAGTGATTGTTGGTCAACGGTCCCCAACCCTTGTGTCCCCTTTTTTTCCCCTTGGTCTCTCTTTGAATTCGCGATTTGACCCTTCTATCTGGTTCTGGGGCAGCCTCTTGGGCCTGCTTGTGCTGGTCGTGCTACGCTTTGGAATTCTCTCCCAGCGCTCCGCGGCGATGCCCGTATCCGCCGCGGAGCCAAAGCTGGTATCCTTCGCAGACGCCGATCCGAACACAGTCCGGCAAACAGTAAGAGAGCCTGTAGCCAGCCATGCGTCACCGGCTGCAGACCTCGCACCGGCTTGGGTATTTTCTGGACCACCTGTCCCGCCACCGCCCAAACCGGCTACCCGCACCATCGCTGATACGCTCGACCGCGGCGATTCCATTTATCTCTCGCTCAAACGCCATCGGGTCTCCGACCAGCAATTGGCCCTATTGGACCAGGCGTTGCGCAAAGTCTTCAATCCCGCCCAGGTCAAACCCGAGGACTATTACACCATCACCCTCGATACCAACGACGTCGTCCTGCATTTTCGCTATACGCCCCGCCGCGAACCCGATCAGCCAGTCGATATTAAATTGCGCGACAGCTCGCTCGTCGGCCGCCAGCTCAATCTTCCTCTCGACCGGCGCATGGAAACCCTCTCGGTAAACATTGCGGACAATCTCTCCAACGCCATCAGCCAAGCCGGCGAAGGGGACGCGCTCAGCACCATGCTCTTCGACGGAATCTTTGGCGCAGTGATCGACTTCCAGTTGGACCCCCGACGCGGCGACAGGCTCAGCATCGTCTTTGAAAAACTCTATATGGACGATAAATTTGTCCGCTACGGCCACGTGCTGTTGGCCAGTTATCAAGGCCAGCAAGTCAGCAAGGTCGGGATCCGCTATCCCGATGCGGAAGGGCACAAGGATTATTACGACAGCAAAGGCGAATCACTCGTGCGTACGTTTATGCTCAAACCGCTCTCGATCAACCGGATCACCTCGCGGTTCAACCGCAAACGTTTTCACCCCATCCTCAAAAAGCGAGTGCCCCACCTCGGTACCGACTACGGCGCCCCACCCGGCACAAAAGTATGGACCACCGCCCGCGGCCGAGTCACTTACGCCGGGCGCAAAGGCGGCTATGGCAATCTCGTCGAAGTCACCCATGCCAATGGTTATCGCACCCGTTATGCGCATTTGAGCAAGATCCTAGTCCGTAACGGCCAGCGCGTAAAGCAGCAACAAGCGGTTGGCAAAGTCGGCGCTACCGGCAGGGCAACCGGTCCCCACCTGCATTACGAGATTATCAAAGACGGCCGCCATATCAATCCGCAAAGCGTCAATAAGGGCGCAACCGGCCAACCACTAGCCAAAACCTTTCTGCCCGCCTTCTTCCTCAAACGCGACGAGTTACTGCAGCTGTTGAAGCAGCCTCAGTCCCACCAGCGCATCGCATCCGGCTATCGCGACTGAGGCCTTGACACCCGCGGAACCGTGCCTTGTATTGTGGTCGGTGCCGCACCATAACTGATCCACAGCAGAATTATCGGCGGCGCCGTGCGTGCGACTTCTAAGGGCGGATATGAGCGGAGAATCCCTACAAGAAAAAATTGAGGGCCTAGCCGAAAGCGACGGGCGTTATAATAGAGACGCCTATATCTTTGTCTACGATGCCTTGCAATATACCGTGGAGAAACTCGGCAAGACCACCCTGCCCAAAGAAAAACGACATATTTCCGGCCGGGACCTAGTTCTCGGCATCAGCGAGTACAGCGCCGAGCAATTCGGGCCACTCACCTGCTCTGTTTTCTTCCATTGGGGTATCAAACAAACTCGCGATTTCGGAGAAATTGTCTTCAACTTAATAGAAGCGAATCTGATGAGCAAAACAGAAGACGACCAGATCGATGACTTCGTTGATGTCTACGATTTTGCCGAGGAATTCGACTGGGCCAAGCGCAAAACCGATCTTAAACGCCTACCTTGATATATTAGATGAAAATTGCCTACTTTGACTGTTTTTCAGGTATTAGCGGCGATATGGTATTGGGCGCCCTGCTCGACAGTGGCCTATCGCTTGCAAGCCTCAACGCAGAAATTGCCAAGCTCGGTCTCAAAGATGTAACGATCGCCAGCGAAGCCACCTCCAGACACGCTATCGCCGCCACCCACGCGCAAGTCCGCGTTGGCGGGGTTCGGGTCACGGCTACAGAAGAGCACCATCTACAACTACCGAGCGAAGAGACTGCTGGCGATAAACATCACGAACATGCACACGGGCACCATCGTCTCAACGACATCCTTGAACGCCTTGCCTCTAGCGACATAGACTCTCGAGTCAAGGAGCAGTCCATTCGCATTTTCGAACGCCTTGGCGCGGCTGAATCCGAAGTGCACGGAGCCGAGCCCGACGAAGTCCACCTGCACGAAGTCGGCGCCCTTGACGCCCTCGTCGACGTGGTCGGAGCCGTCGCAGGTCTCCATCTTCTGGGCATTGATGAAATCCATGCCTCTCCTCTGCGCTTCGGCACCGGTTTTACGCTTTGCGCCCACGGCCGCTACCCCGTGCCCGTACCCGGTGTTGTAGCCCTTTGCCACGGCGTGCCGACCGAGCAAACCGATATTCGCGCCGAGTTGGTCACCCCGACCGGGGCGGCGATTATCACGACGCTCGCCCGGTCATTCGGATCGCCACCGCCTTTCCGACAACAAGCCGTCGGCTACGGAGCGGGCAGTCGCGACCTCGAAGCCATACCCAATCTAGTGCGACTGCGCATCGGAGAGACCGATCGGGCTAGCGAAAAGCTGACGCTGATCGAAGCCAATATCGACGATATGAACCCCGAGGTATATGGCTACCTCTTCGACCGACTGCTCGAACAAGGCGCGCGCGATGTCTACGCGACGCCGGTTTTCATGAAGAAAGGCCGCCCGGGTAATGTGCTCAGCGTGCTCGCCGAGGCCGCGACCTTTGACCTGTTAGCGACGACCATCCTACAAGAGACGACCACCATCGGCCTGCGTTATTATTCCGTCGAACGTCGCGTATTAGAATGCGAGATCCGCTCGGTTGAAACACCCTTTGGCAAGGTCCGCGTTAAATTTAGCTATCTGGACGGCCACCGCCGCGCCGCGCCCGAATACGAGGATTGCGCCCGGCTTGCGAAGAAGCACCAAATACCGCTGCTCTCCGTCTACGAGGCCGCCCGTGCGGCCGTTTCCGAGGAGTAAAGCACATCATGTTGACGCTCATCTTATGCGCCATCTTACTCGCCCCACCTTGCTTACAAGCACTCGACTTACCGGCCTACCGTGGTGACTTAGAAGAATTTGACAACCTGCTTCACCTACCCTCCGGTGAAGGCCCCAACCGAATGGTCCTCGGCGATAACAACGGCCGCATCCATATCTACGAAGCGCGCGACGGCGGCTCTTATACCGAGGTGTGGGTCAGCGAATATCTCGAAGGGTCGGTGAGCGGAGTCTTTGTCGTAGATATCAACAACGACGAACTCGACGAAATCGTCGCCTACACCGACCAGGGCCGCATCTACTATCTCGACATCATGGACTACACGCTCATCTGGAGCAACTCCCCCAACGAGTACAGGCGCATCACCAGCTTAACCATCGGCGATATCGACGACGACGAGCAGCCTGAACTTGTATTCTGCGCCGACGGCCGCCTGATCGTCTACGATGGCCGAGACCAGTATGAGCAATGGCGCAGCGACCAGACAGATCTGACCGCACACCAAATCCTCATCGGTGATGTCGACGGAGACGGCGAAGATGAAATCGTGCTCAACGACGGATATATCTTCGACGCCCGCTTCTTCGACCTCGAATGGCAATCGCCTGAGCCCTTCGGCGAGCGTATGGGTCTGCTCGACCTCGACGAGGACCAGATCCTCGAAGTGATCGGGGAGTTCCAAGGCCGCTATCTGCGCATCTTCGACATTGACCTGCGCCGTGAGAAATCGCTCAGCCGATAGCTCTTGACACCCTTGTCCCGACCGCCATATGTATATTCCTTATGTACGTATTTCCGTACCGATCACCAACAAGGAGCAACCGCGATGCGACCTGTTACTCTCTTCACGGGCCAATGGGCCGATCTGGGCATTGAGACGATGTGCCAAAAAGCCGTCGAATTCGGCTATGACGGCTTGGAACTCGCCTGCTGGGGCGATCATTTTGAAGTCGAGAAAGCCACGGCGGCCTACTGCAAAAATAGACGCCAACTCTTAGACCAATACGGCCTCAAGCTCTACTCCATCTCTAACCACCTCGTCGGCCAAGCTGTCTGCGACAATATAGATAGCCGCCACGCGTCTATATTGCCGCCGCGCATCCTTGGCGACGGCGACCCCGAAGGCGTGCGCAAACGCGCGGCTAAGGAAATGATCGCCACCGGTAAGGCCGCCGCCCGGCTCGGCCTCGACGTAGTCAACGGCTTTACCGGGTCCTCGATCTGGCATTTGCTCTATTCCTTCCCACCGGTCTCCCCCGATATGATCGAGAAGGGTTACAAGGACTTCGCCAAACGCTGGACCCCGATCCTAAACCAATACCAGAAACTCGGAGTCAAGTTCGCACTTGAGGTGCATCCGACCGAAATCGCCTTCGACATCGCTTCGGCCCAACGCGCCATTGAGGCGCTCGATGGGCACCCGGCCTTTGGCTTTAACTACGACCCTAGCCATCTCGGTTACCAGGGCGTAGACTATGTCGAATTTATCCACCGCTTCAGTGACCGGATCTTCAATGTGCACATGAAGGACGTCGGCTGGTCTCAGACGCCCAAGGACGCCGGCGTCTTCGGCGGGCACACCGACTTCGGCGATCGGCGGCGCTTCTGGGACTTCCGCTCACTGGGCCGAGGCAATATCGATTTCGAGGAAATCATCCGCGCCCTCAACTGCATCAATTACCAGGGACCGCTGTCGGTCGAATGGGAAGACAGCGGAATGGACCGCGAACACGGCGCGACCGAAGCGGCCGCCTTCGTCAAGGAGGTGGACTTCGCCCCTTCGGATATCGCCTTTGACGCGGCCTTCGAGGATTAGACATTGCGGCGCAAGCGGACCACGGCCCCTGGCGGCATAGCCGGGGACCGTGGCTTTTCAGGCCTGGGTGGGGAGATCTGTTGCGCCCTGCTCATCGGCCTATGGTCCGCCACCGCCGAAGCGCAAAAGGCCACGGTCACCCTCTCGGAGACTGAAATGCAAGATGCTGGGACCGAATTGCGCGCGGCCCTAGCCCGCACAGACGAGGAAGCCTACGCGCAGATCCTCACATTGGTCGAAATCGTGCGCGACCCGGTGCTCAACGCAACAAGCGTCTACGATATCATCGTGCACTACGACCCCGACCGCTACAGCAACCCCCGCGTCGGTGCCTACCCGCTGAACTTCGAAAAACAGTTCATGCATTGGGGCCGCCGCGTCGCGCTTTATACCCAACGTACTTCCTGGTCAAGCGGCCGTTTCTACCTGCGGGACATTTCAGCCGCGCACGAGGCTTGGATCCTTACCTCCGATGCCCGTCTACTGATCAGACCGATGTACAAAAAAAACTCCTCCAACGACGCCAAGTCGCTGCGCCCGGTCTACTCATTGCCCTCCTATACCGCCTTGCGCACCATCAGTATCTGGCTGCGCCTGATGCATCCGGAAGACCGCGAGTTGGCCAATCGTCGCCGTTTGCGCGAAATCGAGGCGGAAAAGACCTCGTTGCTAAAGGATCTGAAACCGTGATTATTCCCTTCTTGTTGATCATACTGACCCTTGCGGCCTGCGGCAGTGATAAACAACAACTGACCACGCTGGTTTTTGGCCGCGGTTCCGATTCGGTCGGCCTTGACCCAGGACTAGAAACAGATGGCGAATCATTTAAAGTCTGCGACAACATCTACGAGACGCTCGTCGCATATGATAGCAAGAGCACCGCGATCTTACCGCAGCTCGCGCATTCCTGGGACGTTTCCGCCGACCAGTTGACCTGGACCTTTCATTTGCAGCGCGGCGTTCATTTCCACGACGGCACCGTCTTTAACGCTGAAGCTATGCTCTTCTCGTTAGGCCGCCAATTTTACAAAGACCACCCCCATCACAAAGTCGAAGGCGGTTACAGATACTGGAAGGATATGGGCATGGACGATATCCTCGCCGAACTCACGGCCCCCGATGATTCGACCTTCGTCATCCGCCTCAAGAAACCGAACGCCCCCTTCCTCTCCAACTTGGCGATGAATTTCTGCGCCGCGGTAAGCCCGACCGCGATAAAAAAATACGGCCGGGATTATTTCAAAAACCCAGTCGGCACTGGGCCATTCCGTTTTCTTGAATGGCGCAAAGATGAACGCATTGTACTCGCCCGCAATGATAATTATTGGGGTCCCAAAGCCAAACTCGACCGCCTGATCTTTAAGCCGATTCAAGAAGCCGCGATCCGTTTTCTCGAACTGTCACAGGGCACCGTGCAGGGTCTAGACAATCTGAACCCCGAGTATATCGACGAAATTCGCGACAACCCTGAACTGCAATTGCTGACGCAACCGGGCATGAATGTCGGCTACCTGGCAATGAATATGGACAAGTCGCCCTTCGACGACTTGCGTGTGCGCCGGGCAATCAACCATGCCGTCAACAAACAGGCCCTCGTCGATAATTTTTACCAAGGCCTGGCCTTAGCCGCGAAAAACCCGATCCCCCCGACGCTTTGGGGCTATAATGACAAAATAACCGGCTACGCCTACGACCCCAATAAGGCCCGCGCTTTGTTGGCCGAGGCCGGTTTTTCCGACGGCTTCGAAACCGAACTCTGGGCGATGCCCGTGCCCAGGCCCTATATGCCGCAACCCGATAAGATCGCCCAGGCGGTCCAGGCCGACCTGGCAAAGATCGGTGTCCGCGCGCGCATCGTGCAATGGGAATGG
>Ga0315339_1000920_pt1 | contig 30239 bp, 32 predicted proteins | sample ASW17metaG_FD_204514 | JGI IMG/M metagenome (GOLD analysis project Ga0315339, IMG submission 204514) | Ammonia-oxidizing marine archaeal communities from Pacific Ocean, United States - ASW #17 | ecosystem: Environmental > Aquatic > Marine > Oceanic | place: USA: California | collected 2016-12-05 | reverse complement strand
TTCTTTTTACAGATTTCTTTTTAATTGGTTTTCTTTTTACAGGTTTCTTTTTAATTGATTTTCTTTTTACAGATTTCTTTTTAATTGGTTTTCTTTTTACAGATTTCTTTTTAATTGATTTTCTTTTATTTTTTTTCATAACTAAAATATTTAAAAATTTATCAACTTATTATTAATAAATATAGTTTCTTGTGTTTGGAGTAGATGTATAATTTTTTGTTAATTGAAATTGATATACAACCTGATCACCCCATTTAAAAGCTATTTCACATGATGTTAAATAAAACTCCCACATTCTAAAAAATTTTTCATCAAACGTCTCTAATACTTTACTTTTATTAGATAAAAACCTTTCTTTCCAATGTCTTAAAGTATGCGAATAGTGCATTTTCAACACCTCTACATCAGATACAATAAGACCTGATTTTTCTATAGGTCCTGTAACTTCACTCATACTTGGTGTGTATCCACCAGGAAATATATATTTGGTAATCCAAGGATGTGGGTCTCTTGGTGGATTTACAGAACCAATAGTATGTATTAAAGCAACACCATCTTCATTCAACAGTTTACAAACCTGACTAAAAAATTTTTTATAGAATTTTCTCCCTACATGTTCAAGCATTCCAACACTAACTACTCTATCAAACTTTTCATTTAATTCACGATAATCCACTAATTTAAAATTAATTTGATTTTCTAAATTAAATTCTTTTGCTTTTTTTACACAATAATTATATTGATTTTCTGAAAGTGTTATGCCCGTAACTTCACATTTAGCAGTTTTAGCTATATCAATTGCTAAAGATCCCCAGCCACAACCTATATCAAGAACTTTTTGATTTGGTTTAATATTTAATTTTTTTATTATATGTTCTATCTTATTATTTTGAGCTTTTTCCAAACTGTCATTATCATTTTTAAAATAAGCACAAGAATACTGTCTTTTAGGATCAAGAAATAAATTATAAAGATCATCAGAAATATCATAATGATGCGCAATATTCATTTTAGATTTTTTTATATAATTAAAATTTGTTAAATATCTATAAGACCCTCTAAATTTATTAATTAACTGACTAAAAAAATTCAATTTATTTCTTCCTATATTTTTAAACGCAAGATCTAAAAATTCTGTTAAAGTTCCATTTTCTATTTTAATTTTTCCTTCAGCATAAGCTTCACCAAAGTATAACTCCGGGTGGAGAAATAGTTTATAGTGAAGTTTTTTATCTAAAAGCGTAATATTAATTGGATTATCTTTTTCAGGATTTCCTATAATATATTTTTTTGAATTAGCATCAATTAAAACAAAACCTCCTTTTTTAAATAGTTTATTTAAAAATCTTGCTAATTGCATTTTAAGCTGCTTTTAAAGAGCTCAAATTAAAATTTAATTTATTGAGATCTTCAATTAATTTATTTTTATCTGCATTTTTTAAAAGTCCTAATGGTGGTAAAAGATTTTTGTAATATATGTCTTGATCAGATAAAAAAGTATGTAAAGCAGATATTAAATTATACTGGTCAAAAATCTTTCTAACATTGCATAATTTTTCATTTTGTGTTTGAGTGTTATTTGCTAAAAAATCTTCATATACCTTTCTAGCAAGAAGTGCTGTTACATTACATGTGGCTGTTATGATTCCATCACAACCCAGCTCTAATCCTTTTAATAATTTTTCTTCTGAACCAGGCAAAACTGAAAAATTATTTATTTTTAAATTTTTATATAAGTTATAAGTGCTATCCTTTACACCTGCTATTTGTTTAGGAAATTCTTTAACTAACCGCTCAACACATGATACACTAAATTTATAACCACACAGCTTTTCAAAATTATATAAAATAATTTTACAATCAGGAGCGGAGTCTATAATTCTTGAATAAAAATTTATTACTTCATCATCGCCATACTTATAGTAAGCAGGAGGCATAATTAAGAAATCATTAAATCTTAGTGATTGAGCTATTTTAATAAAATTTATAGTTTCACTTAACGAGTTAAAACCAGTTCCAATTAAATAATTTTTTTTATATTTACTTTCAGAAAGATGATTAATTAAATTAATTTTTTCACTTACAGATATTAATTGCGATTGACCTGTGCTACCAAATATTGCAACTCCGTGACAACCATTCTCTATTAATTTTTCTATATGTGACACTGTTTTAGATACATCTAAACCTAAATTACTATCTAAAATAGACACGCTTGCTGCATAAATTCCTTTAAATTTTGTCATAATTATTATTATTTATGAAAGTATAATAATTGTTTTTAAAATGAAACTTAAAATAGCTATGTTAAATATAATTTTTTTTTATAAATTATGAAAACTGCAGTTTTATTAAGTTATAAAGGTTTGGGCACAAATTTGCTTCATTTGGCATATTGTCATGAAATAGCTAAAAGATTTGGTCCAATAACAATTATCACTATTTGTAAAAACTTAGAACAAGCACTGATTGAAGACCCTTTGATCAATGAAGTTATATACTTAGATAAATATTATAAAAAATTTTTTGATATTTTTAGTCTAAGTAAACTTCTTAAAAAAATAAATATAAGTAATCTTTTTATATACTATCCTAGTCTAAGATACCTTCTAGCAAGCAAAATTGCAGGTATTAAAAATATTTATTATTATCCTGTATTTACAAAAAAAAATTTACATTTAGTCAAAGCAGCAAAAGAATTTACTGAACAAACTTTAAAAATAAAAAATTGTCCAACCGAGACTGAATTATTTATTAACCAAAAAAGAAAAGAAGAAAATATTAAAAAGATTGATAAAACTAAAAAAAATATAATTCTTGGAGTTGGTTCTTCTGGACCGACAACTAGATGGGGTGCCAATAATTTTATAAACTTAATCGAAAAATTAAATATAAATGATAATTATTTTTTTTATCTTTTGTGTGGACCTGAAGAAAAAGAAATAGCAAATAAAATTTTTAATAAAATTGGAGAAACAAGTTGTAAATCTTTAAGTAATAAAAATATATTTGAAATTATACCTTTAATTTCAGTTTGTGACATGTATGTGGGTAATGATTCATTTGGACACCATATTACCTCTCAAAAATCAATCCCTAGTATAATAATAATGCTTGATACTCCAAAGGCATATAGTGATTATAGCAAAAACCAATTTAGAATTTTACCTAAAGATGCCGTTGAAAACAAAATTTCACATGACTCAACTTTCGACCCAAATAGTGTTTCCGTTGACATGGTGTTAAAAAAGATATCAATCTTATTAAAATAATTTTATTTAATATTTTTTAAAACTACTTCTTTGGCTTCATTAACAATTGAAGAAAGTCTTGCTGTTTCAGGTGAAATATCAGGATGTATTTTTTTTTGAATTTTTATATATGATTTATTAACATCTTCTTTTGAAACTTTTTTATTAATATCAAGGTTTAAAATTTTATATGCTTCTTCTAAAGACAAAGTTGATAAATTTTTTATATTTTGATTTTGATTAAATGAAAACCTTCCTGAACTTCTTAATGTCTGAATCAGTCTGAATAGAGCAATTAATTGAAATAATGATAACCCTTTTAATTTAACTATAACTAAACTCAAAAGAACTAAAGGCAGAGATAATAAAAACCTTCCACCAACAGCAAATAGTAATGCTAAAATGATAGATATAATAAAAATAGAAATTCTTACTGTTCTTGAAAGTTTCTTTGAAGATGCATTACTAATAAATTTTAGTAATAAATAAATAATGATAAAAATAATTAGTGAATAAATAAGTATATTCATATATTTAGTTTAATCTCATGAAAATACCACAACTAAAGAAAAAACCAGAAATAAAATCGTGTCACAATGTTGTCTGGGAGGATGATTATAGCTGGATTCATCAAAAAAATATTTTAGAAGTTTTAAAAGACGCTAAAAAATTAGATCCAGAAGTAAGAAAATACCTTGAAGAAGAAAATTCATTTACAGATTTTCATTTAAGTAACACAAAAGAAATTCAAAAAATTTTATTTGATGAAATCAAAGGAAGAATAAAGCTCGACGATGAAAGTTTGTCCTTTAAAGATAATGGATATGAATATTGGACTAAAACAACCACTAAAGGAAATTATTCAATTAAACTTAGAAAAAAAATTGGAACAAATAATAATGAAGAAATTTGGAATGGTGACAAAGAAAAAGAAAAATTAAATACAAAATATTTTGGTGTTGGGGATTTAGAGGTAAGTTTTAATGATAAATATTTAGGATATTCTCTTGATCTCAAGGGTTCTGAATATTACACAATTTATATAAGAGATATAGATTCTAACAAATTAATTACTGAAAAAATTGAAGATACTTCTGGAGGAATAACTTTTAGTTTAGATGATAAATATATTTTCTATTCAAAATTAGATAAAAATCATCGTTCTAGAAAAATTTTTAGACATAAGTTGGGGACAAAAACTAAAAAAGATGAATTAATTTTTGAAGAAAAAAGTGAAGCATTCACTGTTGGGATTGGTTTAAGCTCTGATGAAAAATATTTTTTTATAACAACGTCTGATCATAATACTTCTGAACAATACTACTTTGAAGTAAATGAGATAATACCTAAACCTAAGTTAATTAAAAAAAGAAATAAAGGAATACTTTATTCAGTAAATTCTTGGAATAATAAATTTTATAATCATACTAATGAAAATGCCGAAGACTTTAAAATAGATATAGCTTCAAATTTGGATAAACCAAATTGGAAAAGCTTTATAGCTGCAAAAGAAGAAGTTTTAATTGGTGGGCTAACGTTTTTAAAAAATTGGATAATAAGATCAGAAACTTCTAATGCTCTAGATAAGTTGTTTGTAAAAAATATTACAACAGAAATAGAAGAAGAATTAATTTTTTCAGATGAGTCTGTTTATGTTCCTGGGGTATCTTTGGTTCAAAGAGATAAAAATACAGATAAAATTTATCTAAGTTATTCATCACCAAAAACTCAAGCACGCGTATATTTGTACAACTTAAGCTCAAAAGAAAAAACATTAGTTAAAGAACAAGAAATTCCTTCAGGACATAATCCTGAAGAATATATTGTTGAAAGGATTGATTGTAAGTCACATGATGGAAGAATGGTGCCTCTTACAATCACAAGGCATAAAAATACTAAATTAGATGGGTCTGCAAATTTACTGCTTTATGGTTATGGTTCTTATGGAAGTTCAATAAGTCCTAGTTTTTCATCTACTAGATTGAGTTTAATCAATAGAGATATTATTTGGGTAACAGCTCATATTAGGGGTGGACTGGAAAGAGGAATGAAGTGGTGGAAAGAAGGTAAGCTTCTTAATAAAAAAAATACTTTTGAAGATTATATTGCTTCAGCTAAATATTTAATTGAAAAAAAATATACATCAAAAAATAAAATAATAGGAATGGGTGGTTCTGCTGGTGGTCTTCTTATGGGTGCAGTAGTAAATCAGGCTCCAGAGCTATTTTTAGGAATTATAATGGCTGTTCCTTTTGTAGATTCTCTAACAACTAACTTAGACCATTCTCTACCCTTAACGGTTGGTGAGTTTGATGAATTTGGTAATGCAAAAGATAATAAAGAACACTTTAATTATATTTATTCTTATTCTCCCTATAGTAATATAAAAAAAATGAATTATCCTCACATTCTAATTACAACTAGTTTAAGTGACAACAGAGTTTTGTTTGATGAGCCTGCAAAATTTACTGCAAAACTAAGAAAATACAAAACTGATAAGAATTTATTGCTTTTAAAGACTGAAATGAATGCTGGTCATGGTGGAAAATCTGGTAGAGATGGGAGCATAGAAGAGGTTGCTTTGGATTTTGCATTTGCATTAAAAATTTCAGAAAAAATTTAACCACAAGATCTTAAAATACTAATCTTGATAACAAAATAAAATCTAAAAACATCTTTTAGAGATAAAACCAATCACAATAGAATTTGAATCTATTTCAAATCTTCTTTCACAAGAAATTCCATATTTTTTTGTATTATAAACAAGTTCCCAATTACCTTTTTCATTTTTGAAATCCTCATCTGGTTTACCCAAATCCATTTGTAAATTATTTGAAGTTTTTCCAATGTATTTGCTTAATTTTTCGTTTTCTTTTTCAACAATTGAATCTGTTTTTTTTTTAACAGTTTCGCAACTTGTTAAGAAAATTAATAAAAAAAATAATTTTAAAAGAAATATGTTTTTCACTAATTTTAAAGTTATCACTTTATTGAAATTACTAATATTAACTTTTAAGTTGTATTAATCGTACAAATTACACAAAAAGTTGTTTATATTATTAATATCAGAGAGATTTTAACTCACGAATCTAATAGATTCATTTTAACTTAACTTAAAGGAGATCAAATGTTAGATAAATATTTTGATTATAAAAAACATAAGACGGATTTTAATACAGAGGTAGTCGCTGGAGTGTCAACTTTTTTGACAATGGCATACATCATGTTTTTAAATCCAGTAATACTTGCGGATGGAGGCTTTGATTTTGGTGGTGTATTTACGGCTACTGCAATCTCAGCAGCTGTTGCTTGTTTTATTGCGGCATTTTATGCTAAAACCTGGCCAGTAGGACTTGCTCCTGGAATGGGGATAAATGCTTTTATTGCTTACGGTGTTTGTTTGGGTATGAAATATACTCCAGCTGAAGCACTTGGTGCTGTACTAGTTGCGGGTGTAGTCTTTTTAATAATTTCACTTACACCACTTAGAGCATGGTTAATAAACTCTATTCCAAAAAGTTTAAAACTTGGAATTGGGGCTGGTATCGGATTGTTCTTAGCCATTATTGGTTTTGAATTAATGGGACTTACAACTGATAATCCTGTTGTGCTTGTTCAACTTGGAGATATGAGCAACCCATTACTTCTACTGGGAGCTGCAGCATTCATTTCAATGATTGTAATGGAAAAGATGAAAATTAAAGGAAACATAATTATTGGAATTGTTGTGTTTAGTGCAATCGCTTGGATGACAGGATTGGCTAAATTCAATGGCGTTGTTTCACCTCCTCCACCAATGACTCATCTATTTGCTTTTGACTTAGGTGCTGCTCTTAGTGCGTCAATGGTTACTGTAATTTTTACTCTCTTTTTCATAGACTTTTTTGATACAGCAGGAACACTAACTAGTGTTGCTAACGTGGCAGGAAAAATTGGAAGTGATGGTAAAATAAAAGATATTGATAAAGCAATGCTATCAGACAGTGTTGGAACAGTTGCAGGTGCTTTAATGGGTACTTCAACAGTTACTACTTACGTTGAAAGTGCTGCAGGTGTAAAAGCAGGAGGAAGAACAGGAATGACATCACTTGTAATAGGTATTTTATTTTTGTTATGCTTATTCTTTAGTCCTTTGGCAACTTCACTACCTAAAGAAATTGATGCTGCTGCATTAATTTACATTGCAACATTATTTGTACGTAACATAACAGATATTGAATGGAATGATGCCGCAGAGTCAGGTCCCGCTGTTCTTGCAATGATTGCAATGCCTTTTACCTATTCTATCTCGAATGGTATAGCTCTAGCATTTGTTTCTTATGCTCTTATTAAAATTTTCACAGGAAAATTTAATAAAACAAGTCCAGCTATTTGGGTTATTGCAATATTAAGTATAATTAGCTTTGCTGTAGCTTAAAATATTTATATATTTTTAAAAAGGGCGGTCTTCTGACTGCCCTTTTTATTTTTGATGTTTTTTCTTTATATCTTCAATTCTAATTTCTTCGTAAATTTCAAAAGGTTGGACTATCCAAGGATTATTTTTTAATTTTACAGCACAATAGTCAGGATTAAATGTTGATTTTTTTTTTTTCCACAGTGTTGCAGTTTTAATATCTTCAATTTTATCTTTTATTGGTTCATATTTTTTTAACCAATCAACGCTTTTATTTAAAGTAATACCGGTGTCTGATAAATCATCACACAATAATATTTTTCCACCCATATTTTTAGCAATTGAGCTCATTTCTCTAGAGAAAGTTATCTCTCCCTGTTCATCCTCAACTCCCTTACCACTATAAGATTCAACTGCTAAATATGCACATTTTAATTTAAATACTCTGCTTAAAACATCTATCATTGGAGCTCCACCACGCATTATACCAACTAATAAAGTTGGCTTATAGTTACTATCATGAATTTGGATTGCTAATTTTTCAACAGTTTTATTATACTCATCCCAATTAACAATTAATTTATCACTCATAGTTATCTGCCGCCCTATCCTTATTATGGTTTAAAAACAAAAATTAAAAACGCTAAAAATATCAATGCTAAAATAGAAGTAACTAATATATAAATTTTATTTATTTTTCTACCTCTTAAATTAAAGTAATGGCGAGCAGTAGCTGATACTATTGCTATCGAACATAATATTAACCAATTATACTTGTGATAAACTATAAAACTATAATGGCCAGATAGCATAATAAATAAAACTAAAAAAGTAGAATAATTATTATGAATAGATCTTTGCTTTGCTGCTAAAGATAAACTGTTATCAAATTTTTTATTTTTTATACTACTCTTGATTATATTCATCTGATTTGGAATTATTACTGTAAAAACGTTACCAAACATATTGGTTCCTAATATTAATCCAACACTCAAAAAGGCAAATTTAGGACTAAATATTTTAGTTAAACCATAAGAAGTTAACACCAATAAAGTAAAGGCAATAAATATAAAAAGAATATTATTTTTAATAATTGAGGACTTACATAAAAAATCATAGACTAGCCAACCCAAAAACAAAGAAAAAATTGATATTAAAACTGCATTAATAGGAGATATTTCTAAAACTTTTTTATTAACAATCAAAATTCCAGAATTATAATAATAAATTAAAAATAAAAGCAAAATTCCTGTTATAAAAGTTAAATAACTTTGCCATTTAAAGATTACTAAATTTTTAAGATTGTTTGGTTGTGGAGATTTTTTTAGTCTTGTTAATTTATAAAAATATCCTGAGTGCATCAAATATCCCTCCCCATCTATACTACTGCTTGAAATATTTTTATTAAGTTTATTATCTAAATAATTAAATAAAAAGCTATTACCTACCCAAAGTATTGCAAACAAAACATGCCCCCATCTTAAGACTAGCTCTAACCATTTCAATGTATAGGGTAAAAAATCCATATCTAATATTTAACTTTATCTATTTTTTTATTCCAAAGTTCAAAAGCTTTTAGCGCTTCCTCTCTTAACATTTGCTTTATTGGTATTTTTCTATCTTCATTTTTTTTAGAAATTTCTGAATAAATTAAAGAGTCATCAAAATCTATATTTTTTGCGTCATCTCGTGTATTTGCATAAAATATATTATCTACATGCGACCAGTATATTGCAGACAAACACATAGGACATGGTTCACAACTTGTATATAAATCACAACCTGAAAGATTAAATGTTTTAAGTTTTTTGCATGCTTCTCTAATTGCAACTACTTCTGCATGTGCTGTAGGATCATTAGATAAAGTTACTTTGTTTGCACCTTCAGAAATAATTTTATTCTCTTTTGTTATTACACACCCAAATGGGCCACCATCATTATTTGCGCTATTTATTGAAAGCTCTATAGCTCTCAACATAAAATTATTTTTTGTGTTCATTTTTATTCACTAGTTATCATAGTTAATTCTATTTTTTAATTCATTTAAACTCAGTAAAATTTTTTCTGGTGTTGCTGGAGCATCAAGGTTTGGTATAACTTTATATTTACCAACTGATGCTACCGCATCTTTAATTGCATAAAATACACTCATAGCTAACATTAGAGGGGGTTCTCCAGTTGTTTTAGATTTATTAACAACATTTTCTTTGTTTTTTCCTTGTTTGAATATTTCTACATTAAATTTTTTAGGAATATCACTTGCTGCTGGTATCTTATAGGTGGAAGGTGAAGTGGTAGTAATTTGACCATTAGGCATCCAATTTACCTCTTCCATAGTAAGCCAGCCTTGTCCTTGCACAAATCCTCCTTCAATTTGTCCTAATTCTAATGCTGGATTAATAGCTTTTCCTGCATCCTGTAAAATATCAACACGATCTATTATATTTTCACCAGTTAATGTATCTACAGTAACTTCGGTTACCGAGGCACCATAACAAAAATATAAAAAAGGTCTTCCTGAAAATTTTTTTTTATTAAAATTAATTTTTGGTGTTGAGTAAAAACCCGAAGAAGATAATGAAATTCTACTTAAATAAGCTTCTTTAATTACATTATCAAATTTGAATGATCTTTTATTAAATATAATTAATCCTTTTCTATAAACTACATTTTTAATATTTTTAATATTATGTTTTTTTATAATAAATTTTTCTAAATTATCTTTAATTTTTGAAACAGCATTAAGTGCTGCTGCACCATTTAAATCTGTTGTAGATGATGCTGCGCTTGCTGATGTATTTGGAACTTTTGATGTATTTGTTGAAGAAATTTTTATTTTGTCATAGGACAAACCAAACGCATTAGCCACTAATTGAGCTATTTTTGTATTAGTCCCCTGTCCCATTTCAATTCCACCATGATTTAAATGAACACTGCCATCCGTATAGATGTGAACTAAAGCACCTGCTTGGTTAAGGTGAATTGTGGTAAATGATATACCGAATTTAACTGGTGTAATAGCAATTCCTTTTTTTAAATATTTATTATTCAAATTAAATTTTTTAATTTTTGAATACCTTTTTTTATAATTTGATTTTTTTATTAGTTGATTAAAAATTTCTTGAATTACATTATCCTCTATCTTCATTCCATAATGTGTAATATTCTTATTATTTTTTTGATAAAAATTATTTTTTCTAACTTCTGCAGGGTCTTTTTCTAGGTATCTTGCGATATTATCTATTATATTTTCAATAGCCATCATCCCCTGATTTCCTCCAAAACCTCTAAAGGCTGTTGAAGAAACAGTATTAGTTTTACAAAGATAGTTTTGCACTTGAACGTTTGATAGATAGTAAGCATTATCTATATGGAGTAGAGCTCTTTCGTTGATAGCTCCAGATAAATCTGGTGACATTCCACACCTGGAAGCTAGCTTAATTTTTAAACCTTCTATGACACCCAAATCATTAAAACCAACTTTATAGTCTGAATAAAAATCATGTCGTTTTCCAGTAATTATCACGTCATCATCTCTATCTAATTTAAGTTTTACTGGTTTGCTTGTCTTACTTGCAAGTAATGCACAAATACTTGAGGTTAAAAAATTTGTTTCTTTACCACCAAACCCTCCTCCTATCCTTCTGACTAAAACTGTTACACTATTACTTTTTTGATTAAGCATTTTAGAAATGATTTGCTGGGTCTCTGAAGGATGTTGTGTGGAACTGTAAACTAGTAAATCCTTATCCTCTTTAGGAATTACAAACGCAACTTGTCCCTCTAAATAAAAATGTTCCTGGCTACCTGTTGTAAAATTACCTTTTAAAAAATTTTTAGATTTGAGAATTGCATTTGTAGGATTACCTCTTTGTATTTTTTTACCTTTTAAAACAAAGATTTTTTTCTTTAAAGCTTCTTTTATTGTAACTACAGGTTTTAAAATTTTATAAATAATTTTAGCTTTTAAAACTGCTCTTCTTGCCAAATCTGTAGATGTTGCGGCTACAGCAAATAAAGGTTGCCCGTAAAATTCTACTTTTTTAGAAGGAAATATTGGATCACCATTAAAAACTGGTCCAACATCATTTCTTCCTGGAATATCACTAGTTGTAACAACTGTGTTTACACCTTCGCTTTTCCAAACTTCTCTCAGATCAATTTTTTTAATTAAAGCATGAGCTTCTTTGCTCCAACCTATTGCACCATGCAAAGTTCCATTTGGTTCGTCGATATCATCTGTATAATCTGCAAGTCCACTAACATGCTTTCTAGCACTGTCATGAGGTCTTTTTTCATTAATAAAAGAAAAATTTTTCATTTAATAACTAAGTCTAATTAACTTATTTTGTTTAATTTCTGAGAAACATTTTATTAATAAATTTTTCGCAATTTCCATACGATAATCTTTACTCGCTCTCATATCATTAATTGGTTGAAAATCTTTTTCCAAACTCTTTTGAGCTTTTAAAATTATATCTTCTGAAAAATTAGAGTTTAAAAGTACTTTTTCACAATAAATTGCTCTTTTTGGAATAGCTGCCATACCACCATAAGCGATTTTAATACTTTTAATTTTCTTATTCACAATTGCTAAATTAAATGAAGCACAAACTGATGAAATATCATCATCTATTCTTTTAGATATTTTATAAGCTTTAAAAATATTGTTTTTAAAAATTGGAATTCTTATTGAGCTAATAAATTGCCCTTTTTTTAAATTTGTTTTACGATAACCAATAAAAAAATTCTTTAGTGGTAAAATGGTTTTTTTATTAAAACTTTCTACAACAATGCTTGCTTCAAGAGATAATAAAAGTGGCAAAGAATCTCCTATTGGTGAAGCTGTTGCTATATTACCCGCCATTGTAGCAACATTTCTTATTTGAACTGAGCCGTATCGTTTAAGAATTATATTAAAATCTGAATAATATTTCTTTATGAATAGTTCAAATTGTCTTAATGGGGTTGTCGCACCCACTTCAATATATTTATAATTTTCTTTAATATAATTAAGCTCATCAATTGAATTCAAATAAATAATATTTTCTAAGTCTTTTTTTTGCTTGGTAACAATTAAAGACAAGTCTGTGCCACCACTAAAAAAATCTAAATCGGGATATTTTTTAATAATCTTTTTTAGCTCATTTATAGTTCTTGGCGCAAAATATTTTTTATTTTGATTATTTATAAAAATACTTTTTGGTCGTATTTTTTTTAATAAAGCTATAGTTTTTCTTTTATCTTTTTTAAATTGATCTGATTTACTATTATTTAAACTTTTTGCTGCATCAATGATTGGTCTATACCCTGTGCAACGACATAAATTTCCTGATATTGATTCTTCTATTGTTTTTTTATCATAAGAATTATTATTTTTGTACATCGAAAATAATGACATCACAAATCCAGGCGTACAAAAACCACATTGAGAACCGTGAAAATTAACCATTGCACTTTGTACGGGGTGTAATGAACCATTTTTTAACATTAGGTCCTCAATTACCAATAGTTGTTTACCTTCAAGGCTTGGAGTAAAAGCTATGCATGAATTGATGGCTTTATAAATTATATTATTTTTTTTAAGTTCACCTACTACTATAGTGCATGCTCCACAGCCTCCTTCGGCACAACCTTCTTTTGTTCCAGTTTTTTTTAATTTTAATCTAATAAAATTAAGTAAAGTTTCATTAGGATCTGGATTATTAATTTCAATAATTTTATTATTCCAAACAAACTTGATTATATTGGAAATCATTTAACTTCCTCTGTATGTAGAGTAACTCCAGGGAGAGACTATTAATGGTATATGATAATTTTCATTAGAATCAGATACACCAAACTTAATAATTACTTCATCTAAAAAGGATATTTCTTGCAAGTTTGCTATTTTTTTAAAATACTCTCCAACAAAAAAAACTAATTCATACTTTCCTGACTTAAAACTGTCTCCTTCAACTAGGGCATTATTGGAACGCCCATCATCATTTAATATGATGCTATTAATCTTACTTTTTTGACTATTCTTGTCATAAAAATAAAGATCAACCTTAATATTGCTTCCAGGCTTTCCTGAATAAATATCTAGTACATGAGTAGTTAATTTTGTCATAAGTTAAATATATTATACAATAATCTAATAATTTAATATTAAAACTATCAATTATATATGAACTTTATAAATAAAATAAATCAACTTACAAAGAATGATTTTACTAGCATTTTTGGAAATGTTTTTGAAAAAACAAATTGGATTGCTGAAAAAGTATATACTAATAAACCTTTTTTGAATTTTGAACAACTTTCCTCTAAATTTAAAAAATTTTTTGAAAACGAAACAAGAGAAAATCATTTAAAAATTATGAATTCTCATCCTGATCTAGCTGTAAAAAAAATGATGACTAACGACTCAAAAAAAGAACAAAATAGCGCCCAACTAAACCAATGTACAAATGAAGAGTTAAAAGAATTTATAAAGTTAAATAATTATTACAAAAAAAAATTTGGTTTTCCTTTTATAATTGCAGTTACGGGTAAAAGTAAATTAGAAATTTTAGAAAATTTTAAAAAAAGAATTAAAAATGATGAAAACACTGAATTTGAAGAAGCCAAAGTCCAAGTAAAAAAAATCGCAGCTTTACGCTTAAATCAAATTAATAAAAATAATTTGATATGAAAATTTTTGACTGCTTTATGTATTTTGATGAAGATGCAGTACTAGATGTAAGGTTAAATTATTTAAATGAATATGTAGATAAATTTGTAATTATTGAAAGTAATTATAACCATAAAGGTGAAAAAAGAACTCCCCAATTTAATTTAAATAAGTTTAATAAATTTAAACACAAAATTAATTATATTTTAATAAATGAAGAACCTGATAATATAGAAAACATTTATGAAAATGATAATGATGAAGATAGAAAATATATTTTAAATGCTGCTAAAAGGGAAAATTTTCAAAGAAATACAATTACAAAAGGAATAAAAGAAGCTTCAGATGATGACTGGATAATAATTTCAGACTTAGATGAAATACCTAATTTAGAAAAAAATGATTTAAAAAAAATAACCTCACCTATAGTTTTTTTTAAACAACAAATAATGTATTATAAATTTAATTTAGCTCTTGAAAACTATCCTTGGATAGGAACTAAAGCTTGTAAAAAAAAAAAATTAAAATCTCCACAATGGCTTCGTAATATTAAAGATAGAGCTTATCCTTGGTGGAGATTTGATACCTTCTTTTCTAAAAATAAATATATAAAAATTAAAATAATTAATGATGGTGGGTGGCATTTTTCATATATCAAAAGTCCTGAAAATATTGAAAAAAAATTAAAATCCTATCTTCATCACAGAGAATATGATGTTAACCCAGTTGGAATAGAAAAAATTCAAGAAATGATTAATAATAAAAAAACAATATACAATTTAAAAGTAGATATGCGATCAAATAAGTTTGATGGAGGAAATAAATTAAAAAAAATAACTCTAGATTTACTCCCATCTTATATTTCAGATAATAAAGATAAATTTTCTAAATGGATTGAAGACTAATGAAAGGATATTGGGTAGCTTTATATAAAAAAATAAATAATCCTGACAATCTAAAAAAATATGGAGCGATAGTTACTCCTATAATTAAAAGTTTTGGAGGAAAACCATTAGTTAGAGGTGGACAATATAAATGCTTAGAGGGCAATGAGTTTCCAAGAACTGTTATATGGGAATTTCCTAGCTATGAAAAAGCTATTGAATGTCATAATTCAAAAGAATACCAGGAAGGATGGGCACTAGCAAAAAATACTACTGAAAGAAATCTTCAAATTGTAAAAGGTTTTAGTACTGAATAGGCTTAGGATCTATACTTCTCCAAAGATACCAGGTGGCAACTGAACAATAAGGAGAAAATTTTTTCTGTAACAAATTTATATAAGATTTAGATGGTAAATATTTCTTTTTATAATTATTCGATATAGCTCTTAAAAGACCAATATCTTGTACTGGCCAAATATTTGAACGATTATAGGTAAATAATAAAATCATTTCAGCTGACCATCTTCCAATCTGTCTTAATTGAGACAAATAAATAATAGCTTCTTCATTAGACATTTTAGGAATTAATCTGGAGTTAAATGATTTGTTCAAAATTTTTTTGGCTAAACTTTTTATACCTTTAACTTTTTGTCTACTAAGACCACAACTTTTTAACTGAACAGTGGATAATTTAGAAATTGTTTTTGCACTAATTTTATTTTTGCATTTCTTTTTAAATTTTAAAAAAACAGAATTAGCAGCTGCTACACTAATCTGTTGGCCAATAATACTTTTGCACAATGAATAAAATATATCTTTTCTAGAGGTAAGCACTGTCTCTGAAGGAGATTTGTATTTCTTAATTAGATTAGACATAACTTTATCTTTTTTAGATAGATATTTTTTTGCTGTATTCCAATATTTTGGTATTTTATTCATGTCTGGGTAGTGAGTCTTGTTTTTTATAATAAATCTCTCTTCTAAAAATAATTAAAGATGAAACGACAACCAATAACGCACCTAATAAAGTTTTGATGGTAGGTATCTCATCCCAAATAAGATAACCAAAAATTATTCCAAAAATTAAGGCTAAATATTTTAAGGGTGATACAAGAGAAACTTCAGAAAATTTATAAGACTGACTTAACCATAAATTTGCAGCACCACCAAACAATCCAATCATGGTTAATAAAAGCAGATCTTTTACACTGGGCATTATCCATCCAAAAGGTATTGTAAAAAAACTAACAAATGTTATTGCTACAGAAAAATTTAGAGAAATAAGCCATACTGGCTCTGTTGTAGACAATTGTCTTATTGCTATTGCTACATAGGACAAACCTAGACAAAAAATAATCGGATAAATATAATATATATTAAAAGAACTAAAACCTGGTTCAGTTATTATTATAATACCCACAAACCCAATTAAAACCGCAAGCCATCTAAATAACCCGACGTTTTCACTTAAAAAAAAAATTGAAAAAATTGTTGTAAAGATAGGTGCTGCAAATGAAATGCTAACCACAATAGCTAACGGTAAATTTCTTAATGCAATAAAAATTGCTATTAAAGCTATTAACCCAAATAAACATCTTAAAAAATGCAAACCTGCTCTTTTTGTATAATAGAAATTTTTTATTCTATCTCTTGGAATAATTAAAAAATAAAATATCATTCCAAAAAAACCCCTGAAAAATAATACCTGGCCCAAAGGATAATGTTCTGACCATTTAACAATTAAATCCATGATAGAAAATGCACATATGGACATAAACATGTACAAAAAGCCTAATTGATTTTTACTTAACATGGCAATAGTTTGTAAATCAAATTAAACTATAATCAATGGAAATAGCAATTTTAGGACTTGGTTGTTTTTGGGGGCCAGAAATTAAATTTAGTAAATTTAATGGAATTATAAAGACTGAAGTTGGTTACTGTGGTGGAAAAAATAAAAAAACATCCTATAAAGAAGTTTGTTCTGGATCAACAAATCATGCTGAGGTAGTAAAATTAAATTTTGATCCTGAAGTTATATCTTATGAAAAAATCTTAAACTTTTTTTTTCAAAGTCATGACCCAACTACATTAAATTCACAAGGACCTGATTTTGGCACACAATATAGAAGTGAAATATTTTATTTAAATGAAAAACAAAAAGAAATTGCTGAAAAAATTAGAGAAAATATTAATAAAAAATTAAATGGAAAAGTAGTAACAAAAATATCTCTAGTTAAAAATTATTGTCCAGCTGAAGAATATCATCAAAAATACTTAGAAAAAAAATAATATGTCTTTAGTAGGTACTGATTGGTTAGAAAAAAATTTAGATAAAATAAAAGTTATTGATTGCTCATGGCATATGCCTCAAACAAATAGAAATGGATTTGAAGAATATAAAAAACAACACATAAAAAATGCTATTTTTTTTGATTTAGACAAAAACTCAAAGCAAGATACTGACTTACCACATATGTTAACAGATAAAAATTCCTGGGAAAAGATTGTTTCAGATATGGGTATTAAAAACGAGGACAAGATAGTAGTTTATGATAATTCAGATGTAATTAGTTCTTGTAGATGTTGGTATAATTTTATTTATTATGGTCATGATCCAAAACTAATTCATGTATTAAATGGTGGATTAAAAAAATGGAATAATGAAAAAAAACAAACAACTAATATTTCAACTAAAACTAAAAATTCTAAGTACTTAGCAATTGAAAAAAGAGAATTAGTAAAAAATAAAAATGAAATAGATAAAAATATATCTACATGTAAATTTAAAGTTGTTGATGCAAGAAGTAAAGAAAGGTTTGATGGAAAGATTTTAGAGCCAAGAGAAGGTTTAAGAAGTGGTTCGATAAAAAATTCTTTTTGTTTACCTTATTCTAAATTAATAAATAACGATGGTACTTTTCTTAGTAAAGATAAAATTTTAAAAAAATTTAAGTCTATTAATTGTAAAGCCAATACAGATCTTGTGTTTTCTTGTGGCTCTGGGGTTACTGCTTCTGTTTTAGCTCTTGCTTATTCTCTAATTGATAATAAATATATGCCTAAAGTTTATGATGGTTCATGGAGTGAATACGGAAAAATTTAAATATATGAAAAGATCAACTAAAATTACTTCAGTAATAATTATATTTTTTTTTATAATTACGATCGTTGTTGTTGGAAGAATGATGATTGGAAATCATTTTGCAAAAAAATTTGGTAAAAGACCACCACCAGGAATTATTGTAACAGAAGTTATTAACAAAAAATTTTCAGAAAAAATTGAAAGTTTTGGAACAGCAGTTTCTAAAAAAACTAAATCTTTTAGAATCAAGAGGAGTGATTTGGTTTCAGAATTAAATCTTAATGAATATGTAAAAAAAGGAGATCTTATAGTAAAACTTAAAGAAAAAAATATTATAGCCCCTTTTAGCGGGATCTTGGGATACCGAGGAATTACTGGTGATATTCTTGACTCTAATAACTCAATTATCATAACATTAGACGATAACTCTATTATTTATTCTGATCTAAAAATTCCTGAAAATTACGCTTCTTTTATAAAAAAAGGTTTAGCAATTAAAGCAAAGTTTTCTGGTATTAAAGATAAGATTTATAGTGGAACAGTTTATGCTGTTTCAAGTAGAATTAATGCAGAAACAAGAAGTATTTTAATAAGAGTAAAAATTAATAATGAAAATTCTGAATTAATACCTGGTTCTCTTTTGGAGGTTACAGTTAATTATAACGAAAGAAATTCTCTCAGTATACCTGATACAAGTATAATGCTGGAAGGAGACAAAACATATGTCTACAAAGTCTCAGAAAAAAATATCACTAATAAAACCCAAATTAAAATTGGCATAAGAGATAATGGTTATGTCGAAGTTGTGTCTGGCTTAAACATAGGAGACAGCATTGTTGCAGAAGGATTAAAAAAAGTTCGGCCAATGGGAAAAATAAAACCAATTAAAAAATAATGTATATAACGGATGTAAGTATAAGAAGACCAGTAGTAGCATGGGTAATGTCTCTTATATTAATTGTATTTGGAATATTTGTTTTTTCAGAATTACCTGTGAGAGAATTACCTAATGGTTTACAGCCACCAGTAGTACAAATCAAAGTAGATTATAAATCTGCATCAGCTCCTATAATTGATCAAGAAGTAACACAGGTTATTGAAGATGTGGTTGGTGGAGCAGAGGGAATTAAAAATATTGATTCAACCTCTGAAAATGGAAGTAGTACAATTAATATTGAATTTGATACAGACATTGATTTAGATAATGCAGCTAATGACGTAAGAGAAAGAGTCGCAAGAATTGTAGATAACTTACCCAACGAAGCAAAGGCACCTCAGATACTTAAACAAGCAGCCGGATTTACAACTACAATGTGGTTAGCCGTGTCTTCCTCTACTTGGAGTGATTTAGAACTTGGAGATTATGCAGAAAGATATTTAGTAGATCAATTTTCTAGTGTAAAAAATGTTGGAAGAATTTTAGTTGGAGGTTTGAGAGAATTAAGTGTTAGAGTTTGGATAGATCCAATAAAATTAGCTGCTAACAATTTAACTGTTCAAGAAGTTGAAAAAGCTCTAAGAAATGAAAATGTAAGCTTACCTGCAGGTACTCTTGAGGCTAACAATGTAGATTTAACCTTAAATTTAGATAAGTCCTATAATAATATTAATAAGCTAAAAGAATTACCAATAAAAAAAATTAAAAATAGTATTGTAAGGCTTTCTGATGTTGCGAATATAGAGTTTGGCCCAGTTTCTGAAAAAACTTTATTTAAAGCGCAAAGAAAAGACTTCTTAAATTTAAAAACTGTAGGCATTGGTATTTATGCAAGAAGTGGTGCTTCTACTGTAGAACTTTCAAAAGAAATAAGTAAGAAAATAACTGAAGTAAAAAAAACATTACCTGATAGTCTTGAAATAGAGATAGCTTTTAATAGAGCAACATATGTAGGTACTGCTATTGAAGAAGTTTATAAAACACTAATAATTGCCTTCATATTAGTTGTCTTGATTATCTATTTATTCTTAGGAAATCTAAAAGCCGTAATTGTACCAGCAATTGCTTTACCTGTAAGTTTGATAGCATCCTTTTTGGGAATCTATTTATTTGGTCTATCAATAAATATATTTGTACTTCTAAGTTTTATTTTAGCAATTGGAATAATTACTGATGATTCGGTAATTATGACTGATGCGATTTATAGAAGAATTGAAAATGGAGAATCACCACTTGTTGCAGCCTACAAAGGTTCAAAACAAATTACTTTTGCAATTATAGCTACAACATTAATTCTAGTAGCAGTATTTCTTCCTTTAATTTTCATTGATGGAATTGCAGGAACATTATTTAGAGAAACTGCTATAACATTGTCTTTTTCAATTGTAATATCTTCTTTTGTGGCACTTACATTGTCTCCAATGTTAGCAAGTAAATTTTTAAGCAAAAAACCAAAGCAGAATTATTTTGTAGTTAAGTTTGATAATTTTTTTAAATCATTTTCAAAATTTTACCAAGAAACTCTAGTATTTTGGTTAAGTAGAAAAAAAATTATAATTTCTTTTATCATCTTAACTATTGTTAGTTCCGGAATTTTATATAACTTTACAAAAAAAGAGCTTATGCCTATGGAGGATCGGGGGGTATATCTTGTTATAGGCTTTACTGATGAAGGTAGCTCGTTTGAGTATACTGAAAAAAGAGCAGAAGATGTTGAAAAAAGATTAATTCCTCTTCTTCAAGCTGAAGATAGTCCGTATAAAAGATTTATCATGCGAGTACCAGGTTTCGGTAGTAACAAAAACTCATTTAATAGCTTCATAATAATTGCTTTATTAGATGAGTGGAAAAATAGAAAACAAAATTCACAAACAATCATGAGACAAGCCATAGGAAAAATAGTAACTGTTCCTGAAACGGTTGCATTTCCTATATCTCCACAGTCAATTAGGGTTTCTAGTTATAATAAGCCAGTTCAAATGGTTATATTAGGTAGTAGTTATGAAGAGCTAGAAAAAATACAGAATCAAGTAATTAATAAATTAAGAAAAAATAAAAATTTATCTAGAATAGAATCTGATTATTCAAGAAATAAACCTGAAATAAAATTAATTATTAATAAAAACAGGGCTAAAGATTTGGGAGTATCCACTGATTCAATTGGAAAAACTTTAGAAACTCTTTATGGTGGAAAAACCGTAACTAAATTTAATAAACTTGGTAAAGAATACCCAATTATACTTCAACAATATTTGGCAGACAGAAGAAGTAAAGAAGGACTTACTAAAATATTTGTAAGATCAGGTAGTACTAATAAATTGATTTCTTTAGCAAATTTGGTTGAGTTTAAAGAAGAAGGATCAGCGAAAAAATTGGCAAGGTATAATAGGCAAAGAGCAGTAACGATATCTGCAAATATTTCTGAGAATTATACACTTTCTAAAGCTATAAAATATTTAGAGAAAACTATGTCTGAACTACAAATAAATAATCAAATTGCGTGGAAAGGAAAGTCAGAAGAATTAAAAGAAACCAGCAGTGAATTATTTGTTATTTTTGGATTAGCATTATTAACTGCTTATTTGGTTATGGCTGCAACCTTTAACTCATTCATTCACCCCTTTATTATAGTGCTGACTGTACCTCTTGCACTATTTGGAGGTTTGGTATTCATATTATTTTTAAATAGTTCTATTAATATTTTTTCACAAATTGCCCTTGTAATACTTATTGGAATATCTACCAAGAATAGTATCCTTATAGTGGACTATGTAAATCAGTTAAGGGCTACAGGGAAAAATATTGAAGTTTCAGTTAAAGAGGCATGTGCATTAAGGTTTAGACCAATCATGATGACCTCAATAAGCACCATGATCGCAATGCTGCCATTAGTAATTGGAAATATTGGTCCAGGAGCAGGCGAGGCGTCAAGACTAGCTGTAGGAGCAACTATTCTTGGTGGAATGATTATATCTACATTCTTTACTTTGTATGTAACTCCAACAATGTATTTAACTCTAGCAAAAAATACTAAAAGAATTGATTCTGTAGATATAGAATTAAAAAAACAGCTTCGTTAAAAAATAATATATTTGTTTCTATTTAATTTTTTTTGACACTTTTTTAGCTGAGATTTATACTTATCAGATTGCTTTTTTACTTTTTTAGCCAGAATAATAACTTTCTGATTATTTTTATAATTTTTATAATTACCCCAGCCTTCATGGTAAGCTAGATATTGTCTAAACGCATCTTTCTTTGAAATTTTTAATATTTTTTCTGATTTATTTGTATACCAACCAATAAAGTCAACGCTATCTTTAAATCTTGCTCTTGTTGCTAATTTATTACCTGTTTCTTTTTTATATTGTTCCCAAGTTCCTTTTACTGCTTGTGAATATCCAAAAGAACTAGATGGTCTTTTATATGGTATAATTTTAAAAATTTTGTCTCTTTTAGGTTTTGCCAACCAATCAAAATCTGACTCCATTTTAATGATAGCTAACTGAATATAAATTGGAGTACCCCATTTTTGTTGAGTTTTTTTAGTATATTTATACCAAAAGTATCTCTCATTAAATATTGAACAACTGCTAGATGTATTTTTTGGAATAGACGAACATGCAGAAATTAAAAAAAATAAAATTATAAAAAAACTATGACAAATCTTTTTTTGCACGATCTAATAATTCATTCATCTTATTTCTAATTTCATTATCAATATTATTAAAACCTGCTAATTCTAGATCATTTTTAATTTTTTTAAATACATCCCCGTCTCCTGGTTCTGAAAAATCTGATTTAATTACCTCTTGTATATATAAATCTTTTTCTGCATCATTTTTTTTAAGTTTTTCAGAAACCCATTCACCTAAATATTTATTACGTTTTGCATTTATTTTAAAAATTTTTTCTTCATCATGTACAAATTTTTTTTCAAAACTTTTTTTTCTATCATCAAAAGTATTCATATTTTTTTCCAAATTTTATATATAATAAATATTACTATAGTACCTAAAATATTTCCAAACAAATCGCTAGCTTCAAATGCTCTATTAGGAATTATGAGATGTAGCATCTCAAGTATGATTGATAATAAAAACAGATATATAATTAAAAAATTGATTTTTTTATCATTTAAGTGAGATAAAATTCCTAATAATGATAACAAAAAAAATGAATAAAAATGATTGGAAGAAATTTTTAAAAAGTCTGCTGAAATCTGAGGTTGTTGTGTCAAATCTCCATATAAAATATAGCCAAATAAACTTGCTGGATATAAGTAAAATAAAATTAATATTACGTTACATAAATAAAAAATAACTTTTAAAAGACTATTTAATTTGCTCATATTAATATTTTTATTTATTTTATTTAGTTTATCAGCTATCAAAATAAATTATATGGCTCATATAGTTTTAGTTAGACATGGTCAAAGTGAATGGAATTTAAAAAAGAGATTCACTGGCTGGGTAGATGTTGATTTAACTGCTCAAGGAAAATTAGAAGCATGTAAATCAGGAGAATTTATAAAAGAACAAAATTTAAAAATCGAATATTTATTTACTTCTTTTCAACTGCGAGCAATTAATACTTCAAAACTTATACTTGATACTATAAAAATTAAGACTCAACCTGTGAAGGCTTGGCAATTAAATGAAAGACATTACGGTGCACTTACTGGATTAAATAAAGATGAGATGAAAAAAATCTATGGAGAAAAAAAAATTCATGAATTTAGAAGATCTTGGAATGTAAAACCTAAACCATTAAGCAGAAGCAATCCATATCATCCAATTAATATTAATGCTTACAAAACAATACCAAAAAAAAATATCCCTGACACAGAGTCCCTTGAGGATACATATAATAGAGTAATTCCATATTATAAAAATAATATTGAAAACATATTAAATAAAAATAAAAATATTTTAGTTGTGGCACATGGAAATTCTATAAGAGCTTTGTGCAAATATTTATTTAAATTAGATGAAAAAAAAATATCACTACTTGAAATCCCAACAGGAAATCCTCTAATAATCACTTTTGATTCTAAAAATAAAATTACAAAATGTAAATATTTGGATCAAAATAGATCTAAAGACTTACTTATTTTCTAATAGTCTTTGATAAATTTCTAAATTTGTAACATGATAAAACTTATTTTTACTTTCATACCCAAACAATTTTTGATTGTTAATTAAAAAGTTCCACAGTTCTAAAATTGAAAAACTTTTATTTTTTATTGTTCTAAATAATTTTTTGCTAATTATCTGACAACCTGTAAAAATAAACTCATTAATTTGATTTTTTTTTAATTTATTTTTTGATAAATTAAAATCTCCTTGCAAACTTTGGTCAAAACTCAAATTTTTATTTACAACTAGTAAAATACTTTCAATATTTTTTGATAAATAAAAATTTTTCATTTCTTGTATGCACTCTAAGTAGCCAGTGTTCCAAATAGTATCTGGGTTAAAAACTAAAAAATTTTCTTCTTTAGACGAACAAATCATATTATAAATACCACCACCAGTGTTGAGAATTTTTTCTCCATCATCTATAATATCTATATTGATTTCAAAATTATTTTTTCTAATGTAATCTCTAATTTGTTGTTTTAAATAAAAAGTATTTATCTTAATTTTATTTATACCTAAATTTTTGATTATATTAATGGTGTTTTCTAACAAAGTTTCATCATTTAAATTTAAGAGAGGCTTAGGTTTTTTTAATGTTAGTGGATTAAGTCTTTTACCATAACCTGCGCATAAAATTAATGCTGTATTAATTGTCATTTTTTTATCCTAATAGTGTTTGAAAAATTAGCATCTAAATGATTTTTTAAATCTTTAAAAAGAGAGTTATTATTAATTCTTAGTTCAATTAGCTTCCAAGCATAAGGAATTAATTTTAAATATTTTTTTTTTTTGTCTCTTGCTGATAATCTTGTAAAAATTCCAATAATTTTTAAATTTCTTAATACTGATAATATTTCAAAATCATTTCTAAAAAAATTTTTATTCAATTTATCTTTGTTCAAACTAAAATAATATTTATAAATTCTGTCTTTAAATTTAGTTGAGGTTTTAAATCTTACATCATCTACCAATGATGCTAAGTCATAAGCCCTATTTCCATAAAGGGCATCCTGACTATCGATAACTGCAATTTTATTCTTAAATTTGATTAAATTTGATACATGAAAATCTCTATGAACAAATGTGTTATTTGGTGATTTAATTTTAGATAATAATGAAAATATCTTTTTTTTTAAATTTTTATTTACACTCAAAAATATATTTTTTGGTAAAACACTCGGTGTATACCATTTAAAAAAAAGGCTTACTTCATCAAATAATATTTTATTGGTATAAGTTGGTATTTTATAATATTTTTTTTTAAAATTTTTTATTTTTTTTTGTTTTATTTTTTGAATTTTCTCAAGTAACAAAACTATTTTTTTAAAAAAAATAATCTTATTTTTTTTTTTATTATTTAAAATTTTATATAAAGTTTTATCTCCAAAATCTTGAATTTCTATATATTTGTTCTTATAATTTTCACTGTAAAGTTTTGGAGCTAAAATATTATTTTTTATTAATAATTTATTTATAGAATCATATATTAATAAATTTTTTTTTTTATTTTTATTTGCATAAACTATTATTGATTTTTTTTTGTTTATTTTTCTAAAAAAAGACCTGAACGATGCGTCACCTTTAATTTTTTTTAATTTTTTTTTATTTAAATTCATTTAAAATATTTTTATTAACACCATTTATTAGTAAAGATCTTTTTTCTGATTCTTGTTCATATTTAAAATATAAATCAATCCTGTTTTTTGGTTTATTTTTTATTATTTCTGGCCACTCAACTAAAGTTAAAATATTTTTTGTATTTTCTAATAGTCCAATATTTTCTGTTTCCTTTTTACTTTTTAACCTAAATAAATCATAATGTTGAATAATTATATTTTTTATTTCATATTCATTTAATAAATTAAATGTAGGACTTAACACTTCTGTTAATCTAATTTTGTTATTTAATTGAAAATTATTTATTAAATATCTTACAAATGTTGTTTTTCCTACGCCAATTTCCCCATAAAAAAAAACAACATCACCTTTTTTTAAAAAAAATGAAAATTTTTTAGCTATTTTAGCGGTATCGCTCTCTGTTGAAATATCTAATTTGCTACTTTTAGTAGCGATAAGCATCTGGTTTATAAGGGCCGTCAGGTTTTACACTTATATAGTCTGCTTGGTCTTTGGATAGTCTAGTTAATTTAGCACCAACTTTTTCTAGATGTAAACTTGCTACTTTTTCATCAAGATGTTTGGGTAGTACATATACTTTTTTTTCATACTTATCTGAATTATTCCATAATTCTAATTGGGCAGTTACTTGATTCGTAAAAGATGCGCTCATAACAAAACTTGGATGACCAGTAGCACAACCTAAATTTACTAGCCGTCCCTCAGCTAATAAAATAATTCTTTTATTATCTGGCAATGTTATTTCATGAACCTGTGGTTTAATTTCATCCCATTTGTAATTTTTTAAAGCTTCAACTTGGATTTCGTTATCAAAATGTCCTATATTACAAAGTATTGCTCTATCTTTCATAGCTCGCATATGATCAGCTGTCACAATGTCTTTATTACCAGTTGCAGTAACAACTATATCTGCTTCCTTTATCATTTCATCCATCAATACAACTTCATAGCCTTCCATTGCTGCTTGAAGTGCACATATTGGATCGGCTTCAGTTACCATCACTCTTGCTCCACTTTGTCTTAATGAGGCTGCGCTTCCTTTTCCAACATCTCCAAATCCAGCAACAATTGCAACCTTTCCTGACATCATAACATCCGTTGCCCTTTTAATTCCATCAACTAAACTTTCTCTACATCCATACAAGTTATCAAATTTTGATTTTGTTACTGAATCATTAACATTAATCGCTGGTATCAATAATGTACCTTGGGCTTCCATCTTTTTAAGAGCTAATACTCCAGTTGTTGTTTCTTCCGAAACACCTTTAATCGACTTTAACATATCTTTATATTCTTTATGCATTAAAGCAGTTAAATCTCCACCATCATCAAGAATCATATTTGCTTTCCAGTCTTTTTTACCTTCAATAGTTTTTTTTACACACCACCAATACTCTTCTTCTGTTTCGCCTTTCCACGCAAAGACTGGTATACCAGCTTTTGCAATTGCTGCTGCAGCATGATCTTGAGTGGAAAAAATATTGCACGAAGACCATCTTACTTCTGCACCAAGATCTACCAGTGTCTCAATAAGCACAGCTGTTTGGATTGTCATATGTAGACATCCTAAAATTTTTGCTCCTTTAAGGGGTGACGTTCCTTTGTATTCTTTTCTTAATGCCATTAGTCCTGGCATCTCAGTTTCAGCTAATGAAATTTCTTTTCTACCAAATTCTGCGAGTGAAATATCTTTTACTTTATAATCTTCCATGGGCGCGTTCTAACAATAAAAAGCTAAATAATCAACTTAACTTTAAGCTTTAGGAAAAATAATTGTAATATTTGCACCTTTTTTATTTACATTGTTGGATGCAATTATAGTGCCACCATGCAATTCAACTAGATTTTTTACAATATTTAGTCCTAAACCGGAGTGTTCTCCAAAATTATCAGGTCTGTTGCTATAAAACCTCTTAAAAATCTTATTAGTATTTTTTTCCTTAAAACCTTTGCCTTCATCAATAACTTTTAAAATAATTTCATCTTTTAAAGGTTGACTAATTTCAACTACTACTTTTTGATTATTATTACTAAAAGAGATTGAATTATCTAGTAAATTCGCAACTATTTGTTCTACTCTATTTTCAATACCATGCATCAAATATTCATTTAAATCTTCTTTATCAATTAATTCTATTTTAATACCTCTTTTAGTTTCATAAATATTATTATAGTCATCAACTACTGATTTAATTATTAATTTTAAATTAATTTTTTTCATTTTTTCTTTACTTAATGCAACATCGTCTTTTAATATTTGGGAATAATCAGTAATCAATCTTTCAATTCTTTGAACATCATGATTTAAAATTTTTACTAATTTTTTTCTTTGATCTTGATCGTTTGTTTCACTTAAAATTTCAGAAGCACTTTTTAATGAAGCAAGAGGATTTCTAATTTCATGTACTAAGTCTGTTGAAAAATTTTCAGCGTTATTTACTCTTTTTTGTAGATCGTGAGTCATATCATCTAGAGATAAAGATAAAGCTCCAATTTCATCATTTCTATTTTTAAGTAATTCAATATTAGTGTTTTTTTTATTTTTTTCTTTAACTGTTTTTGTGTAATCAACTAAATTTTTAATTGGCTTTAAAAAATATCTATTTAAAACAAAAGAAAAAATTAAAATTACAATAATCAAAACAAAAGTTGTTCTAATTATAAAACTTTTTCTTTCATTAATAGCTGCTTTAATATCATTAGCATTTTCTGTGATTGCTAGAAAACCAATATTAACTCCATCAACATTGACATTTTTAATTGTTATTAATAAAAATTGATCATAATTTTCTTGAACAAATGTAAACGGTTTTCCAAAATCTTTAGAACTTGGATATTCTAATAAAATTTTATTCAACAAAAGTGTCTTGTTTTTATTGACAATTTTTTTTTTACTTTTTTTTTTATTAACATCTTTCCCTAATACTTCAAGTTCAACTACATCTAATCTTTGGGAAAATGATCTTGGATCTAAATCTAATGTGTCTGTATCTCCCACTAAATTAAATTTATTATCATATAAAATAACTCTATCTAAGTTTTGAAATAAAAATCTAGTAGAAAATAAAAATTTTCTTACATCATCTTCATTAAATTTTATTTTTATTCTTTGAATATGATCAATAGTATTGTTGATAATCTGAATATGATTTGAAGTTTTTTTTTTAATTAAATTTGGTTTAACTGTTGTTAAATAAATAATTGTAAAGCTTCCAATAACAATAAACACAATTAAATTTATAAATAAAAATTTTTTAAGTATAGAAATATTTTTTAATAAAGTATTGAACATTAACTAACATTCCACCTATACCCACTACCATATCTAGTTTCTATTGCAGAAAAATTATTATCAATTTTTTTAAATTTTTTTCTTATCCTTTTTACATGACTATCTATAGTTCGATCTTCAATATCGGTATCTTCTCTATAGGCAATATCCATTAACTGAGATCTTTCTTTTATAATTCCAGGTCTTTTAGCCAGTTCTTTTACGATTAAAAATTCTGTAGTAGTTAATTTATCAGGTAATTGTTTTCCATCCCACTCACATTCTAACTGAGAAGGATCAAGTTTTAATTTTCCATGAACAATAATATTTTTTGTATCCTCAATATTATTACTAATATCTTTTTTCCTTAATTGTACTCTTATTCTTTCAATTAAAACTTTTATTGAAAAACCTCCAGATTTTTTTACAAAATCATCAGCTCCTAATTTTAATCCTAATAATTCATCAATTTCTTCGTCTTTTGATGTTAAAAAAATTACTGGCAATGATGTTTTTTTTCTGAGTTTCTTTAAAAGTTCTTCACCATCCATTTTTGGCATTTTAATATCAATAACTGCTAAATCAGGAGGATTTCTAGATAATCCAATCAATGCACTTTCTCCATCAAGGTAAGTTTGAATGTTAAAACCCTCTTTTTCTAAAGCAATACTTATACTTGTAAGAATATTTCTATCATCATCTACTAGTGCGATTGTTTGTTTATGCATATTATACTTTAAAAATACTAAATTGTTCTAATTTGGGCAATCCCCATTTGTTAATGAAGAATGCCCCAATTATCCCCAGTATTCAAATCAACAGTTAATGGTGTTGAAAATGAGTGTAAATCGCTGTCTGTAACACTAGACATTACATCTTCTATTAATTTAATCATGCTTTTAACTTCTTTTGTGGGAACCTCAAAAATTAATTCATCATGAATTTGAAGTAAAATTTTTGATTTATTATCTTTTAAACTTT
>Ga0315339_1000919_pt1 | contig 30248 bp, 34 predicted proteins | sample ASW17metaG_FD_204514 | JGI IMG/M metagenome (GOLD analysis project Ga0315339, IMG submission 204514) | Ammonia-oxidizing marine archaeal communities from Pacific Ocean, United States - ASW #17 | ecosystem: Environmental > Aquatic > Marine > Oceanic | place: USA: California | collected 2016-12-05 | reverse complement strand
TTGGAAACCTCCAACTTAACAGACTTAACAGGAAATTCTGTTAAAACCTTAGTGGCTATTATTTCTGCTAAATTCTCTATAAGTTTGCTTTTTGCTTCCTTGATAAGCTCAATTAAAATCTTAGTAACTTTTTTATAATCAAGAGCATAATAAATATTATCTGTTTTTCCAGCTCTTCTGGAATCAAACTCCATTTCTAGATTAACGTTTATCAATTGCCTTACCTCTCTTTCCCAGTCATGTATTCCAATTATTGCTTCCACTTCCAAATTCTCAATCTTTATTATATCCATAATTATATCTCTGATAGATCCCACTTAGGCCTAACTATTATCTTTTGTAATTCTGACTCACCCAACTCTAACCTCCGATAACCTGCATATGCAATCATACTTCCATTATCTGTGCATCTACCCATGGGGGGAAAGAAAATCTTACTTTCTGAGAGTTCTTTTATTAATCTATTCCTTATATAAGAATTTGCTGCAACCCCACCGCCAATTACTAGATGATCTAGTTGAGTAGCTTCTAATGCCCATTTACATTTAATCAACAAAGTCTCTGCTACAGCTTCTTGAAATGAAGCTGCTAAATTAGCTTTGAAAGCTGCAGTAATATTTTTTTCTTTTTTTAAAGTATAAAATACTGCTGTCTTCAAACCGCTAAAACTAAAATCTAATTGCTTATTATTTGTCATAGGTCTCGGAAATTTTATAGCTTTTGGATCCCCTAAGTGGGCCAACTTTTCTATTTGAGGTCCACCGGGATAAGGTAACTTTAGTAGTCTAGCTACTTTATCAAAAGATTCTCCTACTGCGTCATCTAGTGTCTGACCTAAAACTTCATAAGAACCAACTTTATTAGCTTTTATCAACAAACAATGACCTCCTGAAATTAATAAAGTTAAAAAAGGAAATTTAGGCGCCTCCTCTTCTAGAAGATTAACTAAAAGATGAGCCTCCATGTGATTAATACCTATAGACGGAACTTGCCATGCCATCGATAAGGATTTTGACAATGCAGCTCCAACTAACAAAGATCCTCTCAAACCAGGACCTGCTGTATAAGCAATTCCATCTATCGATGACTCTTTTAATCTAGATAAATCTAACGTTTTTTTTATCAATGGCAATAATCTTAAAACATGATCTCTAGAAGCTAACTCGGGGACAACACCACCAAATTTAGTATGTAATCCAACTTGACTATACAGGCTTTCTGAGAGGATAGAATGAGTATTACTATCATAAATGGCTACACCTGTTTCATCACAAGATGATTCTATTCCTAAAATTTTCATAGTATTTTATAAGTAGATATTAAAATTAAAAAAGAATTTATAAAAGAAAATCTTTGCAAAAGACAAATTCCCTCTATAAAATTGCGCCTCCGTAAGAAATGAGATTATATGCCATCAGTTAAGATAAGAGACAAAGAAGCTTTTGATATGGGCTTAAGAAAATTTAAACGTGCCGTTGAGAAAGCAGGTATAGTTACAGAGATTAAAAAAAGGGAATTTTACGAAAAACCAACAGCTATTAGAAAAAGAAAAGCTGCAGCAGCTGTGAAAAGAGAACAAAAAGTTCAAAGAAAAAATAGATTAAACCGACCGCCACGATTCTAATTAAAATAACTTCAATGGAAGCTAGCTCCATAACCAGCCTTATAGAAGAAGATATAAAATCTTCTATGAAAAAAGGTAACAAAGTCAAAACGTCAACACTAAGAATGGCGAAATCTGAAATTAAATTATTGGAAATTAATAAAAAAAATACTCTGTCTGATACTGAAACTCTAAGTGTCATCCAAAAAATGATTAAACAAAGAAAAGAATCAATAGCCCATTTTGATAAAGCCGGAAGAAAAGAATTAGTTGAAAAAGAAACAAACGAAATCTCTTTTCTGGAAGTCTACCTGCCTGAGCAATTAACAGAATCAGAATTGCAAAAAATAGTAACCACTCAAATCAATTCCTCTTCAGCTAATTCTATAAAAGATATGGGCAAAGTGATGGGTATATTGAAAGGTGAATTAGAAGGTAAAGCTGATATGGGTGTAGTAAGCAACTTAGTTAGGGAATTACTTTCCTAATATATCTCTATCTATCTATATATCTATCCTTTAATCTTGCAGATCTTGTCAGAGTTGACAATTCTTGGCCTCCAATATAAACCAAGTCAGTGAAACTAGATACTTCAAGGGGATCATCACTCCATATAATAAAATCAGCTGATTTACCTACCTCTATGGAGCCAATATCTTTTAAACCAAAAGATTCAGCAATATTCTTACTTAGAGCATCGATCGCCTTTTCCCAAGGTAATCCATAAGATACAGCTATTCCTGCGCCTTGTCTGCTTAAGTAAGAATTATGTGCTTCATGAGAAGCAATAAGTATTTTGACACCTGCATTATGCAATAGAGACGCATTATCTAGTTTAGCTCCAATCTCATCAAATGAACTTGGGAGATTATCTATAGGTTGAATTATAACTGGAACTTGAGCTTTACTAAGCTGAGTTGCTACTCTCCAACCCTCTTTAGCACCAGATATAATTAACTTAATATTATTTTTTTTAGCTAAAGATATTAGAACCAATAGATCCGAAGCTCTATTAGCTTGGACCACTAAAGGGATTTCTTTATTCAAAACTCTGTTGATAGCCTTCAAATCTCTTTTAGAAAAGTTGAGATGTTGAGGTTTAGTATGCTCATTTATCATTCCATTAATACTATAATCTCTGGCTTGATCAAAAGCATCCTGTAGCATTAATATATTGGCTGCTCTAGAATCTTCTGCCCCTTTTATATTAGCTAACAAAGCTATATCTTTCTCAATTAAACTATTCTCAAGTGAACCTGTTAGGGAAAAAGCCGAGACTAAACCCATAAAAATATTTCCATGAAAAGATGGGGCGGATAATGATGTAGTGATACCTCCTGCTAAATTGTAAGGCACTAGAGTTGAAGATGGGTTGTATGCATCGGAAATCCCGAGCCCAGCCGAATAATGGGTTGAGGAATCATCTCGTGTATAAGACTCTAATTCAATTTCTATCAAACCTATTTGACTTAGTGGAGATAAAAATCCTGGCGTTAAGTATCTGCCTTTTGCATCTATTTCTTTCAAGCCTGATATAACTAATCCTTTTCCAATAGAAACAAACTTCCCATCTTTTATATATAAATCTATTCCGCCAAGATTACTGGAATCTATTGAATAAATTCTTGCATCTCTCACTATTAATTCTGAAGAAAAAAGATAACAACTCAAAATGGTTAAGAGAAAGGATATTGCTAGCTTTTTTGATCTCATAATCTATTTTTTTCTGGCTCCAAGATTCCTAATTCAAAATCAGTAGGTTTAGGGGTTGAGAAATCAACAGAGTTGTAAACAAGAACTCCGTCAATAAATACTTTTTCTGTCTTGCTATAAGTGCTGAAAGGATCTCTATTCCAAACTACTATATCTGCCATTTTTCCTTTTTCTAAAGTCCCTACTTTGTCTATGATTCCTAAAGCCTTAGCAGGGTTTTTTGTTATCCACTCTATCGCTTTAGCTCTTGGTATATTCATGCCAGCCCTTAAGCCCGCAGCTCTTGCCTTAGACGCCTCCTGATTCAATCTCTGAACTCCTATGGGGGAATCAGAATGCACTATTGCACATCCATTGTTATTATTTGCTTTATCAACTATGGCCACATTCTCCCAAACCATATCAAAAGCTTCATTTTTGAAACCCCACCAATCAGCCCACATTGCCGCACATACATTATTAACAGCTAATAAATCTGCTACTTTATAGGCCTCAATTGCATGATGAAAGGCTGTTACCTGATAATTAAATTCTTTAGCTATATCTAACATAATAGCCATTTCTTCAGCTCTATAGCAATGATTCTGTACTAATATCTCTCCATTTAAAACTCCCGAGAGAGTTTCTAGTTTTAGATCTCTTTTTAAATTAGAGTTTTTAGAGTAATGTTGAGCTTCTATCCAGGCCTTGCGGTAACCTGCTACATTACCCATCCTAGTAGAAGGCTCAGAATTCTTTCTTCTTCCATAAACTCTTTTTGGATTTTCTCCACAAGCCATCTTTAAAGTGTAAGGTGCATTGGGAAACTTCATTCCTTGAACTGTCGCGGACCATATATTCTTTAAAGTTACGCCTCTTCCTCCAAATAAATTTGCAGAGCCTGGTAAAACATGAAATGTCGTTATTCCCCCTTTTAACGCTAATGGCATTTGAGGATCTTGCGTCCATACTGAATGTTCTGCCCATACATGAGGCGTTACTGGATGAGTTGCTTCATTACCATCAGAATTCCCTTTTAAACTTGGGGAGGGATAAACTCCCATATGGGAATGAATATCAATTATCCCAGGAGTTACCCACTTCCCCTCCGCAAATATTTCAGAAGTTCCCTTAGGAACATCTAAATTAACACCAATATCCTTTATCTTATTATTAGATACCCAGATATCTCCGTTTGAAATATCTTCACCTGAACCAGTCAGTATTCTTGCTCTTCTTATAACAAAATCTTCAATAAGTTTTGGAGTGTATGTACTCTGAAAAGGTGAACTATCTGTTTGCCTAGTTTCATGAACCTCAGAACATCCTAAGATCAATAAACTTAACGCTAATATTTTTTTCATTTCATTGCCTCAAACTTCTTACTTCGACTCTTTAAAAAACTTTCAGTGGCTTCAACTATAACTATTGCTTGCGAGTCTACTTCAATATTAACAATAATATCATTATTAAATTGTGCTAAATTTGTTGTATCAATTGTTTCTGGAATTAAAAATACTGAAAATGATTTCTTTTTATTTCTAGCGATAGTTAGGCTGGCTCCATTAATAGCAACATACCCTTTATTAAAAATATATTTACCCCAAATTAAGCTCTTCTGAATAACCAATTCTAATTCCTGGTCAGATTTCTTTAATATTGCTTTTGATTTACCAGAAATATGACCTGACACCAAGTGACCTCCTATTTCATCACCTTGTCGCAGAGATCTCTCTAAATTAACTTTGTCTCTTAAACTTAAATCTCCTAAATTAGTTGATCTAATTGTCTCATGGATTACATCGAACCAAACTTTGTTTTCTGTAAATCTTATCACTGTTAAACAAACTCCATTTATAGCTATACTGTTGCCTTTTCTTAAGTCCTTAAGAAAATTAAATTCTACTTCAAGTCCAAGTTCAAGACCTGATTCTGTAGATTCTGTAGAAATCACCTTACCTAATTCTTGAACTATACCTGAAAACATATTAGACCTTGATACTTTCGCTAAGAATTATGGCTTCCTTAGAATACTTCTTTTCTGAAGCTAAGTAAGCTACAAGATCAGATACGCTTGCTATAGAATATATCAAAAAATTAGACTTTTTTTCTATAATTTCCCTAACCAAAGTTCCATCAACTCTTTCTTCTCTATCTAAACCGACTATGGCTCCTGTAACAATACCTCCCCCTTCTTTTACAAGCTTTATAGAGTTTGATAAAGCGGTTCCTGCAGTCAAAACATCATCAATAATAAGTATTTCACCAGATAAACTTGCTCCAACAATGGTCCCTCCCTCTCCATAGTCTTTGACCTCTTTCCTATCAAAGGTTAAAGGCACCCTGCGATTAGTTCTCTGGTATAGAATAGAAGAAACAGCCGCAGCTAAGGGTATTCCTTTATAAGCAGGCCCAAAAATAGAATCAAATTGGAGATTATTTTCTATGATTATATCTGTATAAAAAGAAGCTAATTCATAAATTGCACCTCCCGAAAGAAAAGAAGCCACATTAAAAAAATAAGAGCTCTTAGTACCAGATTTAAGCCTAAAATCTCCAAATAATAAAGCCTCATGTTCTAGAGCTAAGGAAAAAAAAGTCTTATGTTTTATACTTATGGACAAATTTAATGTTAGTGCTTTTAAAAAATTACAGTTTACTTTATCAATTACATGCATCATTGTCGTAAAATGTTTTCTTTATTTTATAAATATGGCTAATTTATTTGTTATTGCTGCCCCCTCAGGTACAGGGAAAACAAGTCTAATAAAGGCTATGGTTAGTTCTCACCCTAATATAAAGCTTGCTATCTCCTATACCACCAGAAAAAAAAGAAAAAATGAAGAAGAAGGTAAAGACTATTTCTTTGTGGATAGAAAGAAGTTCTTATTAATGAAAGATACAGGATTATTTTTAGAAAATGCAGAGGTATTTGGTAATCTTTATGGCACTGAAAAGAAATGGGTTAATAACAATATTTTACAAGGAATAGATATAATTCTTGAATTAGACTACCAAGGTGCTCTTCAAATAAAAAAGATTTATGAAGCTGCTATCTTAATTTTTATTATTCCTCCTTCATTAAATCAATTAGGAGTACGTCTAAGAGAAAGAGCTCTCGACTCTAAAGTGACTATAGAAAAAAGACTGTTAGAAGCTAAAAAAGAAATCACATATTCAAATGAATTTGACTTCATGTTAGTAAATAATGAATTTGATGATTGTTTACAGAATTTAGAGAATCTCGTTATAAAAAAAGAGAATCCCAAGAAAGAACAAACTTCCCTTTCAGAAGAAACACGTAAATTTATTATGGAAGAAGAAAGAATAATAGAGTAAAATGCTGCTTCTTTTTAATTGCAGGAATAAAAAATGGCCAGAATAACAGTTGAAGATTGTCTTGATAAAGTTAATACACGTTATGAATTAATCTTACTTGCGGCAAAAAGAGCTAGACAGCTTGCTACTGGGAGAAGAAGAGCCTCACTTGAATGGGAAAATGATAAACCAACCGTTATGGCTTTAAGAGAAATAGAGGCAGGACTGGTCACACAACAAAATATCAATGAATTAAAAGTAGATGTAGCTGACTTAGAGGAAGAATTTTCTGAAGAGTTATCTGCCAAACCTTTTGTTTATAAATAAATATTCTCTATTTTTTTTGATTTCTTTAGCAAACAGCTAGAGAATGGCTAGATTGTTTAATCAAAATTTCTTATATGGAATCAATTGATGCTCTAGCTAAAAAATTAAGCTCTTATCTTAACCCTTCTGAATTAAAACAAGTAAAAGAAGCTTTTATATTTGCTTCTGAAGCACACACAGGTCAATTCAGAAGCAGTGGCGATCCATATGTTTCACACCCTTTAGCAGTTGCTAACATTCTTAGTAATTTTAAAATGGATCAAGACAGTATCTCAGCGGCAATCCTTCATGACGTGATGGAGGATTCTGGTACTCCAAAACACGTAATCCAAAATAAATTCAATAAAAATGTAGCTTTACTAGTAGATGGTGTAAGTAAATTAGATAAGCTACAAACATCTTCAAGAAAAGAAGCTCAGGCTGAAAATCTACAAAAGATGATACTTGCAATGGCTAAAGATATCAGAGTAATTATAGTTAAACTAGCAGATAGATTACACAACATGAGGACTATACATTTTTTAGATAGAGATAGGCAAATAAGGATAGCTAAGGAAACATTAGAAATTTATGCTCCTATTGCTCATAGAATAGGCATGAACAATGTCTACAGAGAATTAGAGGATATAGCTTTTCAAACAATTTATCCTACTAGAGCTTTGAGGTTAGGGAGGACTATTAAAAAAAATATAGGAGGTAAGAAAAAGTTAATAGCTAAAATGCTACGAGCTATTGAAAAAAGGTTATTAGACTTTGGAATACCAGCCTATGTAGAGGGAAGAGAAAAGCATCTGTACAGTATTTATAGAAAAATGAAAGAAAGAAAAAGATCTTTTGAAGAAATAATGGATGCGTATGCTGTTAAAATAATAGTTGATGATACTTCAAATTGCTATAAAGCTTTAGGAGCTCTTCATAGTCTTTATAAGCCTGTTGAAGGACGATTTAAAGACTATATTGCTATACCAAAATCTAATGGTTATCAGGCAGTTCATACTGGTGTATTTGGACTAAGCGGACAACCAATAGAAGTGCAAATAAAAACTAAAGAAATGGATGAATTAGCCCAAAATGGGATTGCGTCTCATTGGAGCTATAAAAGCGGTGATGATTCATCTTCTATACCTCAAAATAAAGCTAGAAGATGGGTAACTGAACTTCTTGAAATGAGAGAAGCAACAAATGATTCAGAAGAATTTGTAGATTCTATAAAATCTGATTTATTTCCAGATGAAATTTATGTTTTTACTCCAGAAGGGGATGTTATTGAAATGCCAAATGGATCTACACCAATTGATTTTGCTTTCGCGGTTCATACTGATATTGGTCATCACTGTCAATCTTGCAGAATTAATAGAAAGCTAGCGCCATTAAGCGTTCCCCTTGAAAGCGGCCAAACTATAGAGATTATAAGAGACTCTATGCCTCAAACTAACCCATCTTGGTTAAACTTTGCTCATACTGCTAGAGCTAGAACAAGCATAATCCATTACTTAAAAACTCTTAAGAATTCAGAAGCAAAGAAATTTGGTAAGAAATTACTAGAACAAACATTAAATACATTAGATATTAAACTCAAGGATATAAATAAACTAGATTTGAGAGCTGCATTAGACCATATCGGCATAAGTAGTTTAAATAGATTACTTGAAGAAATAGGTTCAGGTGAAAGGACAGCTAATATTGTAGCCCACCAAATGGCTGGTAGACTAGGTAAACCTCATTATGTCAAAAAAAAATCTATACCTCTAGAAATTAATGGCTCGGAAGGTTTGGTTGTTAACTATGGCACTTGTTGTAAGCCTATTCCAGGAGACTCAGTTATAGGTCACTTTACAACAGAAAGAGGAATGGTAGTTCATCAGGAAAGATGTAAAAATATTCTATCTATTCGTGAAGACCCCACCCAATGTTTTCCTGTAAATTGGAAACCAGAGCTTACTAAAGGGTTCTCATCTGAGATAAAAGTTATGGCCAATGATCAACCTGCCTTACTTGCTACTCTTGCCTCTTCTATAGCTAGCACTAATACAAATATTGAATCTATCAATAGCCAAGATTTTTCAACAGGTAATATAGATTTTTATCTAACCTTAGAAGTTATAGACCGCATCCATCTCTCAAAAGTAATGAGAAAAATTAGATCCTTGAAAGCAGTAAACTCAGTGACAAGGGTTCATTCACAAGAAATGAGACAGACTAAAATCCTCCATTAATATAATTAAAAAAAATTAAATGCTATGTCTACCAGAAAAAAAATAGAAACAAAAAAGGCCCCTAAAGCCATTGGTCCATACTCTCAAGCTATTGCAATGGGCAATATTGTTTATCTCTCAGGTCAAATACCTTTAGACCCAGAGACCATGGAACTAGTTCAAGGAGAAGAAGAACAAATTAGACAGGTATTTGCTAATCTTGCTGCAGTCTGTAATGCTGCTAATTCAACTTTAAATGATATTGTGAAACTTAATGTATATCTACAAGACCTTTCTATATATCCCAAGGTAAATGAAATTATGTTGACCTTATTCAAAGAGCCCTTTCCAGCTAGAGCTGCTGTTGAAGTATCTAAATTACCTCTAGGTGCATTAATTGAAATAGAGGGTGTAATAATAAAAGACAGTACTTATAGCTTCTAATGACTTTTGGGAAACCAGCAGAATATTCTGTTATTAAATTAAAAGGAGTTGGTCCAAAAGTAGCTGAATCCCTTTCAAAATTAAATATTACTTCTATAGAGGATGCTCTCTTTCATCTTCCTTTTAGATATGAAGATAGAACAAAGATAACAAAAATCGTTGACGCACCAATAGGTGTTGCGTCTCTTTTAGAAGGCGAGATTATTTCTTCTACTGTTATCTTTAGAGGTAGACGCATGTTGATTGTAGAAATTGATGATGGAAGTAACCGTTTAAAAATAAGAATGTTTCATTTTGCTATGGCACAAAAAAGGAGCCTAATCGTTGGTGCAAAAATGAGATGTTATGGAGTTGTTCACCTAAGACCTAGTGGAAAAGAAATAATACACCCCCAATATCAAGTGTTTGATAAAAATAAAATACCTGTAATCGACGACTTTTTCACACCAGTTTATACGAGCACAAACAACCTTCAACAAGGTAGATTAAGAAATATTATAAAAACAGGCTTAAAATTTGCAAAAGCTAATGATCTTTTATGCCAAAAATGGGATACAAAAAAATTTGGAGGGTTTCCTACTATTATAGAAGCCTTAGAATTTATTCATAACCCTCCAGCAGATACTGATATAAGTCTCCTAAGTCAAGGGCAACATCCAGCTCAAAAACAATTAATTTATGAAGAACTTATAGCACACATGCTTTGCTCAGGACTTTTAAAAAAAGAAAATGATAAGAGAAAAGGCCCTTTTTTACCTATAACTTCAAAAAAGAATGATGATTTCTTGAAAATATTAGGTTTTAAATTAACAAATGCTCAAGATAAAGCCTGGATTGAAATCAGAAATGATTTAAAAGGTAATTCACCGATGAGACGTTTACTCCAAGGAGATGTTGGCTCTGGTAAGACTGTTGTCGCCGCTTTAGCTTGTCTTCATACAGCAGAAAATGGTTTTCAAAGTGCAATAATGTGTCCCACAGAAATCTTAGCTGAACAACACTATGCTAATCTATCAAGCTGGTTTAATGAACTAGAGATAAAAGTCGCTCTTCTAACAGGATCTACATCTGTATCTGAAAGAAAGAAACTAATTTATGAACTCCATACAGGAGAATTAAATATTCTTATTGGTACACATGCTCTTTTTCAGCCAGATATAATATTTAAAAAACTTGGCTTAACTGTCATTGACGAACAACAAAGATTTGGAGTCCATCAAAGATTTTCATTACTCCAGAAAGGTGGTTCAAGAGAATTAAGTTCCCATCAATTAATAATGACAGCTACCCCTATTCCAAGGACCCTTACCATGACTGTCTATGGATCACTAGAAATATCAATAATCAATGAAATGCCTCCTGGCAGGATACCTGTCAAAACTTCTGCAAGATCAAATACTATAAGAGATCAGCTAATTAAAAGAATAGAACAAATTTGCTCAGAAGGACAAAAGGTTTATTGGGTGTGTACTCTTATTGAAGACTCAGAAGAATTAGAAGCCCAATCTGCCGAAGACCTATTTGAAGAAATTTCTAAATTAATTACTAAAGTTAATGCAGGTCTAGTGCATGGAAGATTAAAAAAGAAAGAGAAAGATAAAATTATTAATAAATTTCGTGAAGGGGAAATACAACTTTTAATATGCACAACAGTAATCGAAGTTGGAGTAGATGTACCAGAGGCAACGCTGATGATTATTGAAAACCCCGAAAGATTAGGCTTGTCTCAACTTCATCAACTAAGAGGAAGAGTTGGGAGAAAGGCCAATTCTAATGCACATTGTTTACTCCTTTATAAAGAACCTTTATCCGCCATCGCCGAAGAAAGGATTAAAATAATGGAGGAAACTAATAATGGATTTGAAATAGCTGAAAAAGATCTTCAATTAAGAGGCTCTGGTGATATTTATGGCTTAAGACAGTCTGGTATGATGGATCTAAAAATAGCCAATCCTATTAGAGATTCAGATCTACTAGAATCTGCTCAAAGAGATGCAATTGTATTATCAAAAGAAAATAAACCTTTAGCACAAATTCTAGTAGATAGGTGGGTAGGAACAAGAATTGACTATTCTGATTCCTAAACTCTTCTTAAGAAAAAATTATTTTTTTAGAACAAGAAATTTTCGCGATGGAGCCGGAAGATTTTCTACAGTAAGTTTAGGATTATTAACCTGAATAGCTGACTCAAACGACCTAAAAGGCATCCATTCGGTTGATCTCTGCTCATATATGGTAGTAGCTACTGGATGTGAAGAGCCTATAATTTCAAATCCCTCATCTTCTACTAACTTATCTAAACCTTTTTCAGTATGCAGAAACCTAACATTAGGCATATTTGCATATCTATCCTCTGGAGTAAGAATCTCATTATGATTTGGAGGAATAACTATAGTTTCAATTACCAGAGTTCCGCCACTTTTTAAATGAAGAGAAAGCTGCTTTAAATGATCACTTGGATCTTTCTGATGATACAAAAGACCCATACTAAAGATGACGTCAAAATTATGTTCTGAAAATTTGAGGCTTTCAATTCTTTCTGGAATCATCCTAAGGTTATCAACCTTAAAAAAATGATTCATAGCTAAAAATTGAGTATAAAAGTTTAAATTTGGTTCTAAGCAAATTATATTTTTAGCTCCCTGCTCTAACATTCTAAAAGCGTAATAACCATTTCCTGAGCCAACATCTAAAATGGTTTTATCTAATAAATTCACACCTAAATCTAAAAATCTAGTCCATTTAAGGTCTGATTTCCATTCAGAATCAATAAAAATATCTTGAATTAAAAATGGTCCTTTTCTCCATGGCAAGAGTTTTAATAGAAGCTTATTAGTTATTTGTTGATCATTGCCATTCCAGCTTCCAAAAACTGAAACTTTATTATTAAAAGATACTGATGAACTGCGCATAGAAGGTAAATCAGTTAAAATCTGAATCCAATCTTGAAGCCTTTTATCTTTCTTATCAGAAAATAAATTCTTTTCATACTCTTCTAGCAAAGACCTCCAATTATCAAAAATATTATCCATTTATTTTTCACATATAAATGTCACAAAATTTAAATTGCTCATTATCTTCTTTACTCTTCTGAATCCTACTCCTAAAAGTCTTTTAATATGTTCTTCTTCAATTTCTGTAGCTAATACCCCCTCTAATGCATCTCTTTTTTGGGCTATCTCCATCAAAGAATATCCATTCTCTAATTTAAATTGATAATGGAGTTCATTAATCTGCTTAGTTTTTAAAAAAGAAGTAAAATGAATTTTTTCAGAAAGTACACATGCACCTCCTTCATCTAAACTATTAAAGACTTTAATTAATAAATCTTTGCGTTCTGATATCTCCAAAAACTGCATTAGATAATTTAAGGCAATAAAAGATGACTCTTTAAGTTTTATTTTCCTAACATCTCCTTTGATTAATTCTACTTCGCCATTTCTAATATGAGCATTAAACCTTTTTCTGCAAGAATTTATCATAGACTCTGAACTGTCTACCGCAATAATTTTATTTGTTGCACTAAAGCATGATAAGAGAATCTCTGTAACAGCTCCTAAAGAACAACCAAGGTCATAAATATAGTTACCAGGTTTGCAGTACTTTTTTCCATATACTTCCATTAGATTTAGAGAAGATTTATATCCTGGCACGGACCTATCTATCATATCTGAGAAGACCTTAGTAACTTCTTCATTAAAAGAAAAGGGGATATGCTTTACTTTATTTGAAATATAAATATTATCGCGCTCACTCACTATGTATATTAACTTCTTTAAATAATAAAAAATGAATTACACCATTAAGTCACCAGAAACTAAACAAGAATGGGAAAAATATTATGCCTTTAGATGGGAATTGTTAAGAAGACCTTGGAATATGCCTCTAGATTCCTTAAAAGATGATCTTGAAGATCAAAGCTTTCATCTTATTGCTTTGTCTAAAAACAATGAAGTTATTGGCTCAGGAAGGTTACATTTAATTAATGCAAATGAAGCTCAAATAAGATATATGGCTGTATCAGATAAAATGAGAAGAAAGGGACTAGGCTCCAAAATTCTCATCGAACTTGAAAAAGAAGCTACTCTAAAAAAAGTAAATAAAATAATATTAAATGCTAGAAATGCTGCTGCAGAATTCTATAAAGCTCTAAACTATAATGAAAAAGGCCCTTATCTTTCTGATACAGGTATTCCTCATACAAGAATGGAAAAAGAACTAAACTTAAAGTAGAGGAGCTATAACTAAGCTCACTATAGCCATAACATTTATCAAAATATTCATTGCCGGTCCAGATGTGTCTTTAAATGGATCACCTACTGTATCTCCAACGACTGCAGCTGCATGGGTATCAGTTCCCTTCCCACCTAGATTTCCTTTCTCTATATACTTTTTCGCATTATCCCAGGCGCCTCCTGCATTAGCCATAAATAAAGCCATTAAAACACAGGCTAATAAACCGCCTGCAAGCATACCGCCTAAAGACTCAGCTCCCAAGCTAAAACCTACTATAGGAGGAGCACCAACGGCTATAATCCCAGGAAGTAACATCTTCTTTAAAGCTGCTGTAGTTGCAATATCCACACATTTTTCTGTATCAGGCTCAGCATTTCCTTCTAAAAGACCAGGTATTTCTTTAAATTGCCTTCTTATCTCATTTATCATTTCAAAGGCAGCATCACCTACGGCTGTCATAGTAATTGATGCAATTAAGAAAGGAATGGCTCCTCCAATAAACATTCCAATAAGCACCATAGGATTATTTAATAATAACTCAAAAGGAACATCTCTATTTGGATTAGAAGCTACTGTAGAAACAAAAGCCGCAATAATTGCTAAAGCAGCTAAAGCAGCTGCACCAATTGCAAAACCTTTTCCTATAGCAGCAGTAGTATTTCCTTGCTCATCAAGTTCATCAGTTATCTCTCTAGTTTCTGCCGGCATACCTGCCATCTCAGCTATCCCTCCTGCATTATCAGCTACTGGACCATAAGCATCTATAGCCATTGTAATTCCAACTGTAGATAACATTCCTACTGCAGCAATTCCTACTCCATATAAACCTGTTAACTCTGTTGATACAAAAATGATCATAGCAATACATGCAATAGGTAGAACTACTGACTGCATGCCAACTGCCAAACCAGTAATCATAACTGTCGCGGGACCTGTTTGTCCTGATTCAGCTATCTTAATAATAGGCTTAGAGCCAGTATAATATTCTGTGATTAATCCAATAGCTATACCTCCAAAAGATCCTGAGATGACAGCTAACCATACATTAGTACCAGCCCCATCTAATAGATGGTTAATAAGAAAATATGAAGCTAATATGAAGATAATAGGAGCCCCTATTGTTCCTATTCTCATTGCTAGTGCTGGAGAAAGATTAGAAAATATTCTAACTATTATTATTCCTATCATAGAGGCAATTAATCCAATGGAAGCTAAGGCTAGAGGTAAAAACATCATACCTTCTTTTGACACAGTTAAAGTTGCTCCTATAGCAATACAAGCAATCATAGATCCACAATAAGATTCAAAAATATCCGATCCCATTCCAGCTATATCCCCGACATTATCACCAACATTGTCTGCAATAACTCCAGGATTTCTTGGATCATCTTCAGGTATTCCTGCTTCAATCTTTCCTACTAAATCAGCACCAATGTCAGCACTCTTAGTAAATATTCCTCCACCTACTCTTGAAAATAATGCCACTATTGAAGCCCCCATTCCAAAGCCTTCTATAGAATGCGCATCTCCACTTAAGATGTAATAAAGAGATCCCAAACCTATAAGGCCTAGAGAAGCAACGCATAGGCCCATTATTGAACCTCCGTAGAATGCAACAGTCAGGGCTTCTGCTGCTCCAGACTCTGCGGCAGCAGTAGCTGTTCTTACATTAGCTTTAGTAGCAGAATACATGCCGAGCCACCCTGCTATAGCAGAAGAAAGGGCTCCAACTAATATAGCAATAGCCGTTTTTTGTCCCAAAGGTGAAAGAGCTACCAAGATAATCACAACTGCAGCAAAACCTGATAGATAAGTGTATTCTCTTTTCATAAATACCATCGCACCTGAATGAATCTGATCACCAATTTTCTTTACACTAGCCTCACCTTCTGAAAATCTATTCACAACAATATAGATACCAAAAGCAACCAAAAGGCCAAATATGCCCAATAAAGGCGGAACTGCTAAATAACTTTCTATCATCATTTCTCCTTAAAAATTCTTTTTTAAATACAAGAACATATATTTACTGCGCTGCAGTCTACAAGAATCAACATTCAATTAAAATATCTATTTAGATCTGTCTTTAAAAATTAATTCATTAAATTCATTTTCAGACTTAGCTACTAAAACTGACACCATTGCATCACCACAAACATTTACTGCTGTTCTTGTCATATCTAACAACCTATCAACACCTATGACCAAAGCAATACCCTCTACAGGAAGTCCAACTTGTTGTAGAACCATTGCCAACATTATCAGGCCAACTCCAGGCACACCTGCAGTTCCTATAGATGCCAAGGTTGCAGTTAACACCACCATTAGATAGCCAGAAAGAGAAATATCGACATTATATGCTTGAGCTATAAATACAGTAGCTATGCCTTGCATAATTGCCGTTCCATCCATATTAATAGTCGCCCCTAAAGGCACAGTAAGAGAACAGACTGAAGAATTTACTCCCAACTTATTCTGAACTGTTTCTAAAGTTACAGGCATAGTTGCGCTGCTCGAAGATGTACTAAATGCAAATACTGCTAAGGACCTTACTTTCATAAAAAAAGTAAAAGGACTTAGTTTAGCTAAACTAAAAAGAAGAAAACCATAAGTAAAAAACCCATGAAGTAAAAGCACCCCCAAGAGTAAGAAAAAGTACTTAGCTAAATTACCTATTACACCTATACCTTGCATGGCAAAAATTGTTAAAAGCAAAGAGAAAACTCCATATGGAGCTAACTGTATGAGGGTTGTTACTAATTTTAAAATAACTTTATTTAACCTCTCAAAACTATGCCTTAATGGTTCTGCAAAATCTCCAGCACCCTTTAAAGCTATCCCAAATAGCAGAGCAAAAACAATTATTTGGAGCATATTTCCTTCAGCCATAGCCGCAACAGGATTAGTTGGAAAAATATTGACTATCACATCCTTAAAACTAGGTGCTGTTTGAGGAGAAAATTCTTGAGGAAGAGCCATATTAAGATTTGTGCCAGGCTCAATTAATAAAGCACAAAATAGGGCCAGCGAAATTGCAACAGCTGTTGTAAATAAGTACAAAGAAATAGTTTTAAAAGAAATACTTCTTAGTTGAGAAGTAGAGGCAATAGAACAAACACCACAAATTAATGAAACGAAAACTAATGGAACAACTGCTAACCTTAAAGAAGCTATAAATATCTTGCCAATAATATCAAAAACTCCATTTGCTAAGATATCATAAAATATTAAATACCCAACTGGACCAAACCAACCAATATCATTTAAAAATTTAATTACTGAACCAAATAGAATACCGAAAAACATTGCGGTAATTATCTTTGTAGTTAAGGACATAAGGTTTAAAAAATTAGTCTATCTCTATCATTTCAAAATCTTCTTTACCCACCCCACAATCAGGACAAATCCAATCTTCAGGCACGTCATCCCATGCAGTTCCAGGAGCAATGCCATCGTCAGGCCAGCCTTCTGCTTCTTCATATATCAATCCACAGACTATACACTCCCATTTTTTCATTTATTTCTCCTTAAAATCTGAATAAAATTCCGAATATTCTACATTATCTTTAATAACAACCTAGAGATTAAGAAGTAAATATTTAAATATTAGCTAACATACACTTATGAAAAAATTCTTTCTTTTACTTGAATTGATGAGATTTGATAAACCTATAGGAACTCTACTACTTTTATGGCCAACATTAAGTGCATTATATTTAATATCCGGAGGCTACCCCTCATTAAAGATAGTAATAATATTTACATTAGGAACTTTTCTCATGAGATCAGCCGGATGTGTTATAAATGACTTCTTTGATAAAGAAATAGATGGATCAGTGGCTAGAACTAAAGATAGACCTCTTGTTACAGGTAGTGTTTCAGAAAAAGAAGCTATTTATCTATTCATCTTTCTTTTAAGTTTATCTGGTTTCCTTCTTTTTTTTCTTAATAAACTTAGCCTTTATTTAGCTTTGATGGGGCTTGGATTAACTCTTCTGTATCCTTTAACTAAAAGATTTTTCCGAATTCCTCAGCTTTTCTTAGGCTTAGCTTTCTCATGGGGGATATTACTAGCTTCAGCATCTGTACTGAATCACTTACCTCTTCTAACTTGGCTAATGTTTTTAGCTTGCTTTTTTTGGATCATAGCCTATGACACAGTTTATGCCATGATTGATATAGAAGATGATAAAAAAATTGGAAATAACTCTTCAGCTATTACATTTGGAGATAAAGATACTAAGATAGTTTTCATCTGCTACTTTCTTTCAATCCTTTTTTGGCTTTTAGCAGGAGTAGTTGCAAAAGTAACTTTAGTCTATTATATGTCTCTTATTCTAGTAACCATTATCTGCTTAAATCAAAGAGAATTAATTAAAGAGAGAAATCCTCAAAAATGCTTTAAGGCATTTCAGAATAATAACTGGGTGGGCCTTTCAATATTCATAGGCTCCTTCCTGGGGACAATCTAAATGGAAATTAAGTTTACTGACTCTATAGACTCAATTGATCCAGAGGAATGGTCTTCCATCATTAATTCTGATTACCCTTTCTTAAAGTACTCTTTCTTTAATGCCTTAGAGAAATCTGGTTGTATAGGCCCAGAATCCGGTTGGAATCCTTTTTATTTGCTCTTATATAATCAAGGAAAACTCTCTGGAATAATGCCACTATTTCTCAAAACTAATTCTTCAGGTGAATTTGTATTTGACTGGTCATGGGCGGATGCATTCTATAGGCATGGCCTTCCTTATTACCCTAAATTAGTATGCTCAATTCCATTTACTCCTGCCTCTGGTCCAAGACTCAGCTTAATAAATGGACTTGATAGAACAAAAGCAATTAAGTTTATTATTAAAGAAGTAAAGAACCTATCGGATAAAATTGACATCTCTAGCTTTCATATACTTTTTCCAAATAATAAAGAAAAAAGAGAATTTACTAACTCTGGACTCAGATTAAGAACTAGTAATTCATTTCATTGGTTTAATAATAAATATAAAAATTTTGATAATTTCTTGAATGATTTCACATCTAGACAAAGAAAGAATCTAAAAAAAGAAAGATCAAAAATTGATTCTCAAGGTATTACTATGGAAAAAGTTCAAGGCAATAAAATTACTGCTAAAATGTGGGATAATTTCTATAGTTTTTATCAAAGGACTTATTACATACGAGGAAGTAAGGGGTATTTAAATCTTAATTTTTTTAAGCTAATAGGAAAACTAATGCCTGAAGCCTTGCTTATGATCCTAGCAAAAAATTCCAAAGGCGAATATGTAGCAGCTGCCTTAAATTTTTTGGATAAAGAGTCACTATATGGAAGATATTGGGGCTCCTTAGAAGATTATGATTCTCTTCACTTTGAAACCTGTTATTACCAAGGCATTGAATATTGCATTAAAAATGGTCTTCACAGATTCGATCCAGGAGTCCAAGGAGAGCACAAAATTAAAAGAGGATTTTGTCCAATCGAAACTTACTCTTTACATTGGATAAAGGATGAAAGATTTAAAGGAGCCATAGACAATTTTTTATCTAAAGAAAAAAAACATATTCAATCTTATAATAAATCTTGTATTGAACTTCTTCCTTTCAAAGAATCTATTACTAAAGATATATATAAAAATGGCTATAACATTAGATCAAGAAGTACTTAAAAAAGGACTGCGCCATCTTAAGATAAAAGATCCAGACCTAAAAGTTATCATAAGAGATTTGAAAGGAGATATTCCTTTCTTTAAAAGAGATTCTACTTTCAGAGGTCTAGTAAATTTAATTATAGAACAACAACTGTCTGTAGCCTCTGCTAGAGCTATTTTTTATAGATTAAATAATATCCTTGATTCTTTTACACCTAAAGACTTTTTAAAATTAAATGAAGAATCTCTGCAAAAAATAGGCCTGAGCAGGCAGAAAATATTATATTGTATAACTTTGGCTAATGCATGTTGCTCTGGTGAAATGGATTTTAGTGCCATTGAAAAAATGTCTAATGAAGATGCCATTCAATATTTAACTAAATTAAAAGGGATAGGTAATTGGACAGCACAATGTTATCTATTGGCTGCCCTTGGCAGAAGAGATGCATGGCCAAGCTCTGACCTAGGACTACAAATAGCGATACAAAGAATAAAAGGTTTAGACAAAAAGCCTAATGTGTTGACAACCGAGCAAATTGCTGAGTCATGGAGACCATATAGAGGTGTTGCTGCCTTAGTTTTATGGTCTACTTATGATGTGTAAATAAAAAAATAAACTTGTATAAAATTATAAACCAGAATAAAACAAATCAAAGAACGAGCTTATTGATATCTTTATTTGAAACTAATTATCTTAAAGCTGAAGAGTTATTTCCTAGAAAATTAAACACACATTTTTTTAGCTTTTCGCTTCCAGAAGGAAATTTACATAATAATGTTTCCATAAAGCGTATTTTTTTTTCAAATCATACTGACTTGTTAATAATCAAACAGTCTCAATTTAAAACTTTAGGTCTTAAAGATATAGAAATAGAAGTAGTAATCTATCATGATGCAAAAATGGTAGAAGTAACAAAATTTAATAAAAAAAGAATTCCATGGTTTATGAACTATTATCCTAAGTTATCCATATATAGTAAGGATGAAAAACTTCAATGGAATCTTTTCCTGTTTGAATGGTTAAAATTTTCTAAAAGAGAAGGACTTGCTGATCTAACTTTAAATACCTAAATTCTTCTTAAAAAAGTATTATATTAGTGCATACGCACTGTAATTGATCTTATTATATTGTTATATAATATATTATTGCACTATTTGTGGTCATATGCTATGTTTTAAGGCGAAGATTAATTTTTAAAAATCAAAGGAGAATAATATGGCACAACAGATGAACAAATATGAATATATATGGCTAGACGGCTATAAACCTGAGCCATCCTTAAGAAGTAAAATAAAAGTAACATCTGATAGAAAAGCACCTGAATGGTCTTTTGACGGATCATCTACTCAACAAGCGGAAGGCGGAAACTCTGATTGCTTACTAATACCCGTACAACAATATGAAAACCCTTTAGCTGATGGTTCATTAGTAATGTGCCAAGTTGAAACGGGAGACCACGAAACACACCCCTCAAATTCAAGAGTTTCTGCTGAAAAGCTAGTAGCTAATGAATGGTGGTTTGGATTTGAGCAAGAGTTCTTTCTAACTGACAAGGATGGGAACCCTCTAGGTTGGGAAGATGGAATTCCTGCTCCGCAAGGAGATTACTACTGTGGTGTAGGAGCTTCCAATGTCCAAGGCAGAGAAATTTCAGAAGCTCATATGGATGCATGCCTAGATGCTGGTATTGAATTAACTGGAACAAATGCTGAGGTAGCTTTAGGCCAGTGGGAATATCAAGTACTTGGTAAAGGCATTAAAGCTGGTGATGACCTATGGATGAGTAGATACTTACTTCATAAGGTAGCAGAAGAATTTGGAGTTTCTGTTAATCTTCATCCAAAACCAAAAGAGGGTGACTGGAATGGTTCTGGTATGCATACTAACTTTTCCAATGAAAAAATGAGATCAAAGGGTTCTGAAGAACTTTTTTCTTCTATGTGTGAAAAATTAGGAGCTGTACATTCAGAAGGTATTGCTTCTTATGGATCTGATAATGATAAAAGACTTACAGGATTACATGAAACTCAAAGCATAGACCAATTCTCTTATGGAGTAAGTGACAGAGGAGCAAGCATAAGAATCCCTATTTATACTGTCGAACATAACTGGAATGGTTACTTAGAGGATAGAAGGCCGGCATCTAATGCAGATCCTTATAAAATAATCAGTCACATTGTAGGAACTCTTTTAGATTAATGGATAAAAGATTAGGAGTAGATTGAACTACTCCTAATCTTTTACATCACTTGGAGTAGCTTTGGATAAATTTGATACATTGCTCACAACTTTGCAGACTGCTGTAATAGTCTTATCTGAAAATCTAAAGATAGAATATATGAATCATGCAGCGGAAAATTTATTTCTTGTTAGTCAGAGCTCATCCATGGGAAAGAAAATCTCTGAGATTTTCTTTGAAGAGCCAGATAACTCATTTGCTTTTAAACAAGTATTTAAAAAAAAATTGCAGATAACTAAACATGATGCTCTGCTTAAACTAAGAGAAGAAAAAACTTTAGCTTGTGACTATCAAGCTAGTTTTCTAAGTCTAGATTCTGAAAAAGGTAATTTAGTGCTTGAAATTAATAGTAGAGAATATGCTTCTAAAATAAAACAGAATATAACTCTTATAAATAATCAAAAAGTTACAAGTCAATTTGCCAGAGGAATGGCTCATGAAATAAAGAATCCTCTAAGTGGAATTAAAGGAGCCGCTCAACTATTAGAAAAGCAACTTGATAAAGATGAGCTCAAAGAATATACCAATATTATAATCCAACAAACAGAGAGGCTAACTAAACTAATAGATAATATACTAGGGCCTAACACCAAACCTGCTTTTGAATATCAAAATATCCATTATCCAATAGATAGAGTCTTGGCTCTCATAGAAACAGATATCTCTAAAAACATAAAAATTAATAAAGACTTTGATCCTAGCATTCCACTTATCTCATTTGATTTATCTTTAATAGAGCAAGCTCTTCTTAATATAATCAAAAATGCACAAGAATCTTTGATTAGTAACAGCACTTTAGATCCTATCATCTCTGTAAAAACTAGAATTAGTCATCAGGAATATATTGGCAAAACTCGTTATGCAACCATTTGTAAAATAGAAATTGAAGACAATGGGATTGGAATACCAGAAAACATTAAAGATTCAATTTTTTTTCCTATGATCTCAGGTAAAGAACATGGCAATGGTCTAGGATTGGCCATAACTCAAGGTATACTTTATCAGCACAGCGGATCTGTGGAATGCAAAAGCCGCCCAGGAAGAACTATATTTACATTCATGCTGCCCTTAAAAAATTCTAACATGGAAGAATATTGCACTGGAGAGGTCATAAATGCCAAGTAATACTGGAAATGTGTGGGTTATAGATGATGACGAGTCAATAAGATGGGTTCTTGAAAAAGGACTTAGTCAAAGCAATATTAATGTATCTACTTTCTCTAATGCAGATGATGCTATTAAGAAATTAAAAAAAGAAAAACCCTCCGCTATATTAAGTGATATTAAAATGCCTGGGAAGAGTGGCTTACATCTCTTAGAAATTATTCAATCCGATTTTCCCAATGTTCCAGTAATAATTATGACAGCACACTCAGATCTAGAAAGTGCTACTGCTTCATTTGAAAAGGGCGCATGGGAATATTTACCTAAACCCTTCGATATTGAACATGCAATAGAAACAGTTATCAGAGCTATCTCTCAAGAGACTCCCGCTCAAGAAGAAAATAAAGACAGTTCAGAGACTATCATAGGTGAAGCTCCTGCAATGCAAGAAGTTTTCAGAGCCATAGGCAAACTTAGTAATTCTCATTCAACTGCTTTGCTTGTTGGAGAATCTGGTACAGGCAAAGAATTAGTAGCAAAAGCTCTATATCAGCATAGCCCCAGAAAAGAGGAAGCATTTATTGCCCTTAATATGGCAGATATTCCAAAAGAATTACTAGAATCTGAATTATTTGGTCATGAAAAAGGAGCATTTACAGGAGCTGATGAAAAAAGAATAGGTAGATTTGAACAAGCAAACAATGGAACTCTCTTCTTAGATGAGATAGGCGATATGCCCCTAGAAACACAAACTCGACTTTTAAGAGTCTTATCTAATGGAGAGTTCTATAGAGTAGGAGGTCATCATCCAATATCAGTAGATGTTAGAGTAATAGCAGCTACTCATCAGAGTCTAGAAAATCTAGTAAAAGAAAATACATTCAGAGAAGATTTATTCCATCGACTTAATGTTATAAAAATTAATTTACCTAAATTAAATAAAAGACAGGAAGATATTCCTGCTCTATGTAAACATTTTCTTAGAGAGTCATCCGAAGAAATGAAAACTGAATTAAAATATTTATCAAAGGAAGTAGAAGACTACTTTAAAGGCCTTTTGTGGCAAGGCAATGTAAGACAATTAGAAAATACCTGTAGATGGTTAACAGTAATGTCCCCTGGAAGAGAAATTAAATTAGAAGATCTGCCAAGAGACTTATTGGGTGAAACAAATAGCCATAAGGAAGATTGGACAGGATCTTTGAATAATTGGGTGGATTCTATTTTACTTAATGGAGGTCAAGAAATACTTAAAGATGCTTTGCCAATGTTTGAAAGAACAATGATTAATGCTGCTTTAAACAAAAGCATGGGTAAAAGAAATGAGGCCGCAAAACTTCTAGGCTGGGGTAGGAACACTCTAACTAGGAAAATTAAAGAGCTAAATATTTAGAAATTACTTAACTTACTTAGAAGTAGGCAAACCAGAGTTGCTCCAATTTAGCATACCCCCAGATAAAATATTAATATTTTCATAACCTTCCTTCTTTAATAATAGGCCAACTTTTTTTGAAGTTGACCCTGTTTTACAAACCAAAAGCACTTGGGCATCTTTATTTGTATTAAGAGTATTTATTTGCTCTATGATATTTTCTGGTAAAACATTGATGGCACTCACTAAATGACCCTCTGAAAATTCACCAGCTGTTCTTAAATCTACTACTAAACCATTATCTTTATTTATGATTCTTGTAGCTTCTAAATTATCTACTCTTCTCCCGCCCTTCCGTCCTTCATAATAAAAAAGAAATATGAGTAAAGATACAAACAGTAAAAAAGGTAAAAAATTCTGAGAAATAAATATTAAAAAATTTTCCATTTCAAAAATTATTATATACATTCATGAGGTAAAATAACCCTTTAGTTATAATTTAAATACCAATGAAAAGTAATGGAATGCTAATCTTAGTCAGACATGGTCAAAGTGAATGGAATAAAAAAAATTTATTTACAGGCTGGAAAGATCCAGATTTAACCAAAAAGGGTGTTCGAGAAGCAAATTCAGTCGGTAAACTTCTCTTAAGAAAAAAAATAAAATTCCACACTATGTTCACTTCAGATCTAATAAGAGCTCAAAAAACAGGAGAAATAATCCTAAAAATATTAAATCAGCAAAACATTGAAACGATCAGGAACAAAGCTTTGAATGAAAGGGACTATGGAGATTTATCCGGATTAAATAAGGATGAAGCAAAAAAACGTTGGGGAGAAAAGCAAGTCCAAAGGTGGCGAAGATCATTTGATGAACCACCCCCTGGAGGTGAAAGCCTGAAGCAAACTGCTGACAGAGTAATACCTTTCTTTAAAAAGAATATTTGTCCATTTATCTTGGAAGGGAAAAATATTCTGATAACAGCTCATGGAAATTCTTTAAGAGCTTTAATCATGTATTTGAAGTCTCTCAACCCTATTGAAGTAATAAAGCTTGAAATAGCAACAGGACAACCTATTGCTTTTTCCATGAATCCAGAAGGAAAAATTAACCAAATAGTAATCTAAATAAATAAATTATTTAGAACACTTTATCCCGCGGCCTCTATCATTGATTATCTGAACTAAACTTGAAGATTGACTTTCTCCAGCATAGCCTTCGGCATTAGTAACAGTCCTCAGATTTCTATAGAGTGCAAACTTATAACCTTCAACACACAAAGTATGAAGAACCCCTGCAGAAGGATCTCCACCAATAACTAACCTTGTTTTAACTTCATCTTCATCGGCAAATATTAATGATGATAGGAATAATCCTAACAATATAATTATTTTTTTCATTTAATCTCCTTAATGTATTTAAAATTTTAAAAATTATTTAATTTATCTTCTCACATTTAGTCCTGATTCTTCTAAAACTTTTTTTGCTTCTGATATTGAGAACTCTGAGAAATGAAATATACTTGCCGCCAAAACAGCATCTGCATTTCCTTTTTTAATACCCTCAACTAAGTGCTCTAGATCACCTGCTCCTCCAGAAGCTATTAAAGGAATACTGACAATATCTGAAATAGATTGATAAAGTTCAAGGTCAAAACCAGCCTTAGTTCCATCTCTATCCATACTTGTAACTAACAATTCCCCTGCTCCAAGTAGACTTACTTTTTTAACCCAGTCTACTACATCTATTTGCTCTTTCTTTCTTCCGCCAAAAGTAACAACTTCCCATTCTCTTTTTTCTATCGATTTTCGTCTTGCATCAATAGCTACCATTATGCATTGCGAACCAAATTTATCAGCTGCTTCTTTTATAAAGTCTGGGTTATTAACGGCTGCAGTATTTATAGATACCTTATCAGCACCTCGAAGTAAAAGATTTCTTATATCTTCTATAGTTCTGACCCCCCCTCCTACTGTTAAAGGAATAAATACTTCTCCAGCTATTGCTTCTACAGTTTTATAAGTGGTCTCTCTAAATTCACTACTCGCTGTTATATCTAACATGGTAATTTCATCTGCTCCCTCTTGATCATAGCGTTTAGCTATCTCAATTGGATCGCCAGCATCTTTTATATTCAAAAAATTAACGCCTTTTACCACTCTTCCTTTATCAACATCTAAGCATGGTATGACTCGAACCGCTACACTCACTGGAATTCCTCTATAGACTTCATAGCTTCTGAAAATGAGAAAGCTCCCTCATACAAAGATCTTCCACAAATCACTCCACTTATTCGTGCTTGGCCAGCTAGATTTGAAGCAAGAGCAATTTTTTGAATTTCTTCTATGCTTGATATACCCCCCGAAGCTATTATTGGGAATGAAGTATTTTTTGCTAATTCAAGAGTAGCCTCTATATTTAGACCAGCCATCATTCCATCTCTTGATATATCCGTAAATATAACAGCACTTATTGGAAGCCCTTCATAAGTCTTTAAAAGATCTTTAGGAGTTATATTTGAACTACCTAACCAACCATCCGTTTTAACATACCCATCTTTTGAATCTATTCCTAATATTATTTGATCAGGAAATTTGGTACACAAATCAAAAACAAACTCCGGTTTTTTAACTGCATGAGTGCCTATAACTATTCTGGAAGCTCCATGTTCTAAATATGATTTAGCAACATCTAAAGTTCTAATACCGCCTCCAATCTGGATAGATAAATCTTTATATTTGGTTACAATCTCCTGGATAATAGTTCTATTCTTAGGGGAACCTTGAAATGCACCATCAAGATCAACAATATGAAGCCATTCGGCTCCTTGAGAGAACCAAGAACCTGCAACATCAAGCGGACTAGTTGAAAAAATTGTCTCTTCATTCATTTTTCCTTCTCGGAGTCTAACGCATTTTCCGTTTTTTAAATCAATAGCAGGAATAACTTGCACTATTTTTCTCCTTTCCATTTAGAAAAATTTTTGAAGATTTCTAAACCCAGATCTTGACTTTTTTCAGGGTGAAATTGGACTGCAAATAAATTCTTATGGGCTATAGCTGCACTAAAATTTCTTCCATGCTCTGTTATCCCTACTGTTTTATCTATCAATTCACAAGAATAACTATGAACAAAATAAAAATAGCTATTATTAGGAATACCAGACCATATAAAATGGTCTTGTACTTGTTCAACAGTATTCCAACCCATATGAGGAATCTTTATTTTCCTAGAATTATCATCTTGATTGAATTTCTTTACATCTCCTTTAATTAGCCCTAAACCTTTTGTACCATTATTTTCTTCACTAAAATCTAGAAGTATTTGCATACCAACACATATAGCTAAAAGAGGTTTAGTTTTAATATTCTTAACAATTAATTGGTCGAGCTTCAAATCTCTCAAGGATTTAATACAATCTTTGATTGCCCCAACTCCAGGGAGTATGATCTTATCAGCCTCATCTATCTCTACAGATGATCTAGTTATAAGAATTTCATCTCTTGGGGATGCTTTCTCAAAAGCTTTCTTCACAGAATGTAAATTGCCCATGCCGTAATCGACGATAGCTACCTTTTCCATTTTAATTAAAAGAGTTTAAAGCGAGCCTTTTGTTGATGGCACTTCACCCTTCAATCTAGTGTCTACTTCTACAGCCATTCTTAAGGCCTTGCCAAACGCCTTAAAGATAGTTTCTATTTGATGATGAGTGTTATCACCACTCAAATTATCAATATGCATCGTAACATGAGCATGATTACAAAATGATTGAAAGAAATGTTCAAATAGCCCTACCTCAATATCTCCAACAGTTTCCCTTACATAATTAACATTCATAAAAAGACCAGGTCTTCCAGAGAAATCTAAAACAACTCTAGATAAAGCTTCATCTAAAGGTATGTAAGCAAAACCATATCTTCTTATTCCTGACTTATCACCTAAAGCCTTTTCAACAGCCTGACCAAAAGTTATTCCAATGTCTTCAATGGTATGGTGATCATCTATGTGAAGATCTCCTTCAGCATTAATATCTAGATCTATAATTCCATGACGAGCTATTTGGTCTAACATATGCTCTAAGAAAGGCAAACCTGTAGAAAATGAACTTATCCCACTTCCATCAAGATTAATTTTTATAGCCACTTCGGTTTCTGAAGTTTTTCTATTAATTTCTGAGCTTCTCATATTTACACTATGTACCTTCTTAATCAGGAAGCGCATTATATCTAATAATGATGAACCTGCCAGTAAGAGTAAGATAGAATTAAATACTTAACAATGATTTCATTCAGCAATCGATTAATAAAATGGCATAAAAAGTCAGGAAGAAAAAACCTACCCTGGCAAATAAAAACCACTCCCTACAAAGTATGGATTTCTGAGATTATGCTGCAACAAACTCAAGTAAATACTGTTAAGCCATATTTTAAAAGATTTATTGAAAGATACCCCTCCGTTACAGAGCTTGCTATGAGCACTCAAGAAGAAATAATGACATATTGGTCTGGTCTTGGTTACTATTCAAGAGCAAAAAATATTTATTTATCATCTTTAATTATCACTGAGAGATTTAAAGGTTTATTGCCAATGAGTTTAGATGATTTGATAAATCTACCAGGCATAGGAAGATCTACCGCAGGAGCAATAATGTCCTTAGGGCATAAAAAAAGCGCACCAATACTAGACGCTAATGCTAGAAGAGTGCTATGCCGCTATAAAGCCATTAAAGGAGATTTATTTAAATCTAAAACTAATAAAGAGCTATGGACAATAGCAGAATCACTATTACCAAAAGAAAATGGATCTATCTATACTCAGGCTTTAATGGATTTAGGAGCAACAATTTGTTTGCAGAAGAACCCTAAATGCCTTGAATGCCCTATAAATAAAATATGCTTAGCTAAAAAAGAAAATTTAATTCATTCAATACCACAAAAGAAAATAAGAAAACTAAAGCCAATCAAAGAAGTATATTGGCTAATAATTAGAAGTCTAAAAGGTGAATATTTATTAACTAAGAGACCAAATACAGGGATATGGCCTGGGCTTTGGAGTTTTTTCCAATTTAATGATTTAACAGAAATAGCTACATCAAGTAAAATTCTTAAGGATATAGATATAAAGAAAGAGCAAGAGTATAAACTGATTAAACATACCTTTAGTCATTATACTTTGCATGCCAAGCCAATATATATAGATCTTAAAAAAAAAGAAATACAAACATCAGATAAATTACTTTGGTTAAACGTAAAAAATATTGAATTTCATGGTTTACCTACACCTGTAAAAAAAACCATAGTAGAATTGTCTTCAAAATGAGCAAAATTATTTTTTGTAAGAAATATAAAGAATACCTAGAAGGGCTAGACAAAGTGCCTTACCCTGGTCCTCAAGGTCTAGAAATCTACGAAACAGTATCTAAAAAAGCTTGGAATGAATGGCTCGAAAATCAAAAAATGTTAATCAATGAGAATCAGCTTAATCTTCAAGATAGAGATTCGAGAAATTGGTTAAAAGAGCAAATGGAATTATTCTTTTCTGGAGAAGACTACGCAAGACCTAGAGGATATACGCCTCCTAAATCATAACTCTTCAACAGTAAGTAATATTTGTATACAATCCATCATTCATTTTTGCCCAGATAGCTCAGTCGGTAGAGCAAAGGACTGAAAATCCTTGTGTCGGTGGTTCGATTCCACCTCTGGGCACCATTTCTCTAGGATTTCTTAAATTTGAGCTTTAACAAGAACTGTAATAGTCTGAGTTAGAGTAATTAACCTTGAAATAGTAAAAATGAAAATACCTGTCTTAGATATAACTGATAAAAATCAGGATAAAATAGAAAGCCTTTCAGAATTCGGTTGTTTAGTTGTAAAAAATGCCATATCGGAGAATATAAGAGAGAAAGTTAAAACAGAACTAGAACCAGCGATGGAAAAGTCCCCCGCTCAGATTGATGATCCTGAAGACTTTTATCCTGGAAATACTAGAAGAATGAGTGCCTTGGTCGCGTTATCTGAAACTACTGGAAAACTAGCAATCGATAAAATGTCTACGGACATTTGTGACCATTTT
>Ga0315339_1000918_pt1 | contig 30252 bp, 21 predicted proteins | sample ASW17metaG_FD_204514 | JGI IMG/M metagenome (GOLD analysis project Ga0315339, IMG submission 204514) | Ammonia-oxidizing marine archaeal communities from Pacific Ocean, United States - ASW #17 | ecosystem: Environmental > Aquatic > Marine > Oceanic | place: USA: California | collected 2016-12-05 | reverse complement strand
ATCCCGATCAACGGTGCCGAATCATTGCGCCTGGCGGCGGAACTGGCCCGCCAGGAGGGTATCTTCTGCGGCATTTCGGGCGGCGCCACCTTTGCTGGCGCTCTGGAGATCGCCAGAAAGGCGCCCAAGGGGTCATCGATCCTGTGCATGCTGCCCGATACTGGCGAGCGCTATCTCAGTACGGTTCTGTTTGAAGACGTGGCGGTCGACATGACCGCCGAGGAGATCGAGATTGCCGCCTCGACGCCACGCTATCGCTTTGACGCCACCGGGGCGCCACCCCCACCACCACCGCAAGCAGCCGTCGCCGAGCCGGAGCCGGCCACCGACGAGGCCATCACATTCATCGAAAAGGCACTGGCCTCCCCTGATGAACCAGTGGTGCTGTTCGCGCTCGAATGGTGCGAATTCTCATGGTCGGTGCGCAAGATGTTCGCCGAATACAACATCCCCTACCGCTCCATCGATCTCGATTCGGTCGCGTATCAGAAGGACAATTGGGGCGGAAATATTCGCAACGCCTTGCGTCAGCGCATCGCGGTCCCGACCATCCCGCAGATCTTTGTCGGCGGCGAGCATATCGGCGGCGCCACCGAGACCTTCGACGCATTCAATGAAGACAGGCTCCAGGCCCTTCTCAAGAAACACGACATAACCATCCCCGCCCACAATCAGGACAACGACGCATACGCATTCATGCCGACATGGCTCCATCCTAGATAGGGCGGAGCCAGCACAGATTTTAACAAAACGAATGAGTTTCGAACGGGATTGAAGGAAGTCATACAATGTCGAAAGAGCAATTCGGCGCCGACCCGATGGCTAGATCAAATTGGCATTACGCCACGGGCATCACCGCCACGATCCTTGCTCTGTTTGCTTGTTACGGCACCTTGGCATTTGTCGGTGCCTTGTCAGCCGTCGGCGTTACCGTCGAGATCGAAAACGGGTTATGGGCCGTAGTAATCGTGGCGTTCTTTGGTCTGGCGGTCGGCCTGATCGCATTTCGCAACGCCGGTTCCTATGGCCCGACGCTGCTTGGGCTGCTTGGCTTCGGTCTGATTTTCTGGGTTATGTTCGGCCACTACAGCTGGACAACGGAACTTATTGCCTTCGCGATATTAATCGCCGCGGGGTTGTGGAACCGTTCAGCGCAAGAAACACATGCCCAATAGCATTAAAATTCAAAATCAACACTGGCCCAAGAATCGCCGTGCGCTCCCGGGAAACGCGGCTATTCGTTTCTGGGCAGCGTAACCGGCTCGCCGCGTTCGTCCGACAGATCGGCCGCAGCAACAATATCCATAACCAGCCTGGCTTCGTCGGGTTTCACCACAACTGGTCTATCGCGAGCGCAGGCGTCGATGAAATTCAAAGTCTCGTTCGCCATTGCTCCGGCGAAGACATGATCGACCTCCTCACCCGGCATTGACGACATCGGATAGCGGATGCCGTGCTTCGTTGTGTTGAGCGAAACCTCTTTGTGACTATCGTCAATCGTCAAAGTTCCATCGGTGCCGACGATCTCGATCCACGTATGCGAATAGTTCGGATAGCCAAGCGGCAAGATCCAGCCGGCTCCGACATTCAACGTCGTACCGTCGTCCAGCGTTACCAGAATCCATTGATGATCAGGCGATCCGAATTTGTCCGGGAACAATTTACCGGCGGATTGCGAGTAGACTTTTACCGGCTTGCGTGGCTGCAAACACCATAGCAGGTAGTCAAGGTCATGTGTCGCTTCCATCGTTGCCGGTGACAGTTTTACCCGGCCGGTAACTTTCTCGCCAAGTTCGCGGGTGACATTGCGACTGACCAGGCATGTCACGACTTCGCCAATCTCGCCATTGCGGATCGTTTTGCGAATAAAGGCCATGCGCGGATTAAACCGTTGTGAGTACCCAATCGTAAATTTGAGATTTTTGTCGCTGGCAATCTTGATCAGCTCATCCGCTTGAGCGGTTGTCGAGGCCAGCGGCTTCTCGACAAGCACATGTTTGCCGGCAAGCAAGGCATCTCTGGCTATCGGATAGTGCGTCGTCTCCGGCGTTGTCGAAACGATGACGACGTCAATCGCCGGGTTTTTGAGAAGGTCGTGATAGTCGAGAGACGTGCTTTCCGGTTTTGTCTCCTCCTCGACTTCCTTCAACCGGTCGGCACGGATATCGCAAATATGAAGCTCACGGACCTGTGGATGATCGGCGAGCGCATTTGCACGAACGCCACCAACCCAACCGATTCCGATGATGCCAACGCTAACTTGACTGACCGCCGCTTGACGCCCGGTTTGAACGAGATCGACAACATCCATATTCAGCATCCCCTAATTTCGATTATCCCGATGTCAGACATTATAGCGCCGACAATTCAAAATCACGACCAAGCCGTTATTGGCACAATAGGCCGTCGGTATTGGCTTGTTTCCGCATTTGTTCACTCAACAACAATTTGAACCTTCGCAGGCCACTAGCTGCGTTGCCGCGGTTCCCGGCATCGCCGCTACTCAGCCGCCTCTTCGCCATCGACCTTTCCGTAATGGGTGTACGTGTTGGTCAAATACCATTGGTAAAAATCCCAGTAGTTCTGGCGGGGATATTTCGGCGGATTGTCTGGGGTCGTGCATGTTGGAAGGCATTCGGCCTCAACATCGAGGCTGGTGTTGACGAAGCAGGCAAACGAATAACGGTCATCATTGCGCGGCGGCAACACACGATGCGGCGTCGCCCGGAACCGGTCATTGGTCCAACGCGACAGAAACCAGCCGGTATTGAGAATGATCGCGCCATCGGGAATGATTGGCCAGAACCAAATGCCGTCGGTGTCAAGAACCTGAAGACCGGCCTCGCGGGCCGGCGGAAGAAAAGTCATGAATCCGGTATCGGCATGGGAGCCGAGTCCAAGTTCGTCTGGCTTCATTTCCGGCGTTCGCGGATATTTCGCAATACGCATGTATGTGTAGTCTTCTTCGAGATAGGAATCGAAATAGTCGGGCTCAAGACCGAGAGACACCGCCCAAACTGGTCCGAGCCGTTTGCCGAGACTGATCACCTGAGACTTGTAACTTTCGATGCCAGCCTGGAATCCGGGCAGGTTTTTCGGCCATTGGTTCTGTGAGTAAAACTGCTTGCCGGCCTTTGCCTCGGGGTGGTCCTGCGGAAAGTCCGTGGCAACCACCAGACACTCGACCGAGTCGAGCTTGGTGTTCTCATCATATTCTGAATGCGTGAGAACTGTAGCCTTGCCGGGGATAAAGCCGCGCTGGTGCTCGTTGACTTTGATCGCCAGTTTATCCTCGTCGGGAAGTGCATGGAAACGGCGCGCCTGCGTTTCCATATTCTCGATTTCAGACTCGGCCAGTCCATGGTTGGTCAGACACATAAATCCGACGCTCTCACAAGCCTCGCGCCACTTCGCGGCGAGAGCTTCGAGCGCACCGTCTTCGCCGGCGAGAAATGGACCTAGATCCATAACCGGCAATGATCGATGCGGCATGTCAGCGTCGCGCGGATCGTTTTGGCTGGCGGTTGGCGCGTTCACGGTAATTCTCCCTGTTCCGACCGATCAGCAAATTGCGGCGGCGTTCTCCTCACGCGCTCAATTGCTGAAAGACAGGCGCGATATATAGAGATTTTGGCGCCAAGAGAACCCGAGAAATGACGAAATAAGCCAAACATCATCATGGTTGTGACCGGCCTCCGCCGTCCGGGGAGACCAAATGGGTCGCCGCGGCGCTTTACACCTCAAAAAGAACAAGACCGACGAAACAGGGAATACCGCCTTCTATGTTCGAGGCGCCAAACGGCCGCGACGAGCTTTTTCGCTCACGAATGAGCGTGTTAGTGAGTGGGTTCACGGTTTTGAAGTGCTGAATATACACCGCCAAGGGCGGCGCCAAAGATCACATGCACCATAAGAGTCATCGCTGGGGCGACCATTCCGAAATTCATGCCAAAAAGACCAGCTCCGAGCATCGGCATGACGACGATCATCATCAGCAACCAAGCCGCAACGCCAAACACCACGCCCTTCAGCCAGAGGTTGCCACCCGGGATGATGGGATGAAAAAGCGCGAACAGGACGCCCCAAATCACCGCGCCAATGACAAAGTGAGCAACCCAGCCCATAATCAAGGCGCCACCCATCATGCCACTCAGCATGGCGATAATATTGAGATCGGGCATCAATCCCATTGCCGCCTTCATCACAAACAGAATAGAGACGATTGCGGTTGCCACGAATCCGGCAATCACGCCTTTTGCGATATTGTTCATCACAATGCTCCTTTGGTTCGGACTGGCTCCAATCTGAATCATCGACTTCGTTTTTTGAGGGTCGCTGGCTTGCGTGCGCAGTGCGGTCAGCAATTCTTGTTCAGTTTTTCCGGCTGGCATTGTGTTTTCATGCGAACGAAGCAGTCCGACGACAGTTCGCATTTGATTGACAAAACCAAGGCAATATTTACACGCCAAGAGATGCAATCTGACCTGCATCGCCGACCAGAATCCGAGCTTACCATCGATAAAATCATTGGCTCGCTCTGTCACTTCACGACAGGTAGGCAAGTGACTCTCCTTTCATCGACACTCGGCTCGACCGGCGAGCCGATCGGTCGGCCTATGCAGTGAGGTCTGACAAAAACCGTAAACGTTACGGAAATTTCATTGACGCCAATGCGAGCCCGTGGTGCCTGTCTTTGCGGCGAACCCCGAGACAACCGAGACAGGGAAAGCGAACTCAACTGACCAGCAGGCGCTCCATGAAGTCATGGATCCGAGCTTGGGCGCGGTGCAATAAAACCCGCTGATCGGCTTCGGGAATGTCGAGAATTTCGCCCACATCAACCAAGTCCAACCGCTCGACATCGCGTTGCGTCAGTGCCGATCGCCGGGTCGCAACCGACCGTAAAGATCAGATGCCTCCAGAATGGCAGCTCACTGTTGATATCCTCAGGACCGAGGCTCGAGCGTATCCGACGATGTCAGCAAATTTTTTGACCGGTCATACCAATCGACCGGGGGCCGTCGATGCACTATTAGTCCGAACACAACCGTCGAGAGGAACGACTCAGCCAATGGACTTTTCATTTACCCAGGATCAGGACGCGCTTCGCAGTCACGCAAGGGATTTGCTGGCGGCCAATTGTACGCCGGAATATGTTGAAAAATGCGACCGCGAACGCCGACCGCCGCGCGAAGCCTATGAAGCCGTCGCCAAGCAAGGATGGCTCGGGCTGATTGTCCCGGAGGAATATGGCGGCGCCGGCGGTTCAGCGATTGATGTCGCAATCCTTCTCGAAGAGGCCGGCCGTCAATTCGAAGAGCTCGCCATGTGGATGTTCCGCACCATGACTTATGGCGGCTACGCGGTCATGGCGCACGGGAATGACGAGCAAAAAAAACGATTCTTGCCAGCGATCGCCAAGGGAGAAATCAGCGTCTGCTTTGCCCTGACGGAGCCGGATTCGGGCTCGGATGCGGCGGCGTTGACGACCCGCGCAACGGCGGACACCGAGGGAAACTACGTTATCAACGGACAAAAAGTATTCACGTCGGGGATGGACATCAGCGACTATTGCCTATTGGTCACCCGCACCGCGCGCAAGGAGAAAAAGCAGGACGGCATTACTATCTTCATAGTCGACACCAAGACGCCAGGTATCGAGATTCAAAAAATTGAAACGCTTGGCCACCACGCCATCGGAACGACGCAGGTCTTCTATAATGACGTTAAGGTGCCGGCGAGCAACATGATCGGCAAACTTGATGGTGGTTGGGCGGTGACGGATGCCTGTCTTTGGTATGAGCGCTTATGTCTGTCGGCGGCACGCACCGGTGCTGCAAGCGCTGCGTTCGATCTCGCCCTCGACTACGCAAAGACGCGAAAGCAGTTCGGCCAGACAATCGGAAAATTCCAGGCCATCTCGCACAAGCTCGCCGATATGAAGGTCATGCTCGACGTCTCGCTGACGCTGGTCTATCGCTTCGCTTGGCTGATGTCGGAGGGTAAGGCCACCCGCCACGACGCCTCAATTCTCAAGCTCTATACGAGCGAAGCCTATAAGTCGGTTGCCGATATGGGACTGCAGATTCATGGCGGTTATGGCTATTGCATGGAATTTCCGATGCAGCGCTTCTTCCGCGATTCGCGCCTGGCGACGATCGGTGCCGGCAGTTCGGAAATCCAGCGCAATATCATCGCGCGCAGCCTCGGGCTTTAACGGACATGGCGGGCTTTCCCCTTGAAGGTGTTCGGATTCTGGAGCTTGGCCAGATCATAGCCGGCACCTATGGCAGCCAGGTTCTTTCCGATCTCGGCGCCGAGGTCATCAAGATCGAGACGCCGGAGGGCGATCTCGGTCGAACACCCTCCGTCGCTCCCTATCGCGGGCAAAGCGGCCTGTTTCTCACCTTCAACCGCAACAAGCAGAGCGTCGTCATCAATCTCAAGACGGATGAAGGGCGCGAGATTTTTTACGATCTCGTCAAGATTTCCGATGTCGTCATCGATAATTTTCGTCCGGGCGTGCTCGAGCGGTTGCAAATCGACTATGCGAGGCTCAGCGCAATCAATCCGCGCATAATCCAGTGTTCGGTAACAGGGTTCGGCGAGGCCGGCGAGTACAAGAACTTTCCGGCCGTCGACATCATTATTCAGGCGATCAGCGGCTATATGGCGGTTACCGGAGAGCCGGGACGCCCGCCGGTTCGCACCGGAATTCCGATCGCCGATCTCAGCGGTGGAATCTTTTCATGCAAGGCAATTCTCGCCGCTCTCTTCGATCGCGAGCGGTCCGGCGAGGGACGGCGCATCGAATTGTCGATGTTCGACGGTTTGCTCAATCTCCTCACCTATATGGGTACGATGTGGCTGACCAATGGCGAACTGCCCGAGCCACCGGGGTCATCGCACGAATACACCGTGCCATGGCAGGCGTTTGCGGTGAAGGACGGCTATGTCGTTGTTGCCACCAGGCAGGATGCGTTCTGGAAAAATCTATGCCTGGCGCTTGGCCAACCGGATCTTGCCGAGGACCCGCGATTTGCCACCAATGAAGGCCGGGTTGAGAATCGGGCGACCCTGGTGCCACAGCTCGAAGCCATAATGAGCCAGCGGACGGTCGACGAATGGATGGATTTGTTCAAGGCGAATGACGTGCCGGCGGCGCCGGTCAATAATCTCGACCGAGCCTTCGCCGAACCGCCGGTCGCCGAACGCAATATGATCGTCGAATACGATCATCCCGACGCCGGACGGGTAAAGCTGCCTGGCAATCCGATCAGGATGTCGGGAATGGAGGGCGCGATTTCGCGGCCGGCGCCGCGCCTTGGTGAGCATACCGATTCAGTGCTTGGTGAGTTGTTGAACCTGACCACGGATGAAGTCGCCAATTTGCGGAAGCTGGGCGCGATCAAATAGGCCAGTGGCATTGATTTCCATGGAGCTTTTCGATGCAAAAAATCCAGACACAGGGCGTTCATCACATCACAATTGTTGGCGCCGACCGGCAAACCTCGATCGATTTCTGGGAAGGCGTTCTCGGGATGCCGTTCATCTTCGATCAGCCCAATCTCGACGTGCCGGAAGAGGGCCATCTTTATTTCGACCCCGGTGACGGGCGACTGATCACGGTTTTCACCAAGGAGAGCCTTAAACCGGATAACACGCCCAATCCGACCGACATCGGAAATGTCCACCACCTCGCCTTCTCGGTCTCGCATGCGAGTTTCATGCAGGCCGCCGAACGGCTTGAGGAACGCGGTATCAGACATAGCGGTGTCAAGGACCGGGGTTTCATGGACTCGATCTATTTCCGCGATCCACTCGGTCAATTAGTTGAGCTCGCATCATATCGTTTCGAGCCGCCGGTGGGCCATACCCATGCGCAAGTACTGCTCGAGGCGCATCGGGTTCGGGTCGCTAAGGGCGATCACAATATCGCCGAGGTCCACCTTGCCGACGCCATTGAGATGCTGGTCAGGCGAGGCCGCGAAAGCCTGTCCGATGATAGGTCGCCCAAGAATCCGTATCGACGATAATTTTGAGCAAAAGCCACCCGTCGCTAGGCCGACCCGAACATTGAAGCTTTCCTGGGAGCAATAGAGACATGAGACTTTTTATGCATCCGGCATCAAACACCTGCCGATCGATAATGCTTTATATTGCCGACAATAATCTGCCCGTCGATCAGCAAATGGTCGACATAACAACCGGTGAACATCACAAGGAGCCATTCGTTTCGCTCAATCCAAATCGGCAGGTGCCGGTCCTGGTGGACGGCGAATTCATCCTTTCCGAAAGTTCGGCGATCCTAAAATTTCTGGCCGATAGTTTTGATCTACCGACCTATCCGAAAGATCTCAAGAAACGCGCGAAAATCAATGAAGCGATGGATTGGTTCAACACCGGCTTTTATCGCGACTATGGCTATGGCGTCGTATATCCGCAATTGTTTCCCCATCACAAACGCGCAAATGACGAGGTTCAGGCTGGCACCGTGGCATGGGGCAAGGACGGAACCAGAAAATGGCTTCAGGTCTTGAATGACCACTGGCTCGGTCTCGACAACAAATATCTGGTCGGCGACGAGCTAACCATCGCCGACTATTTCGGCGCCGCACTTTTGACCTGCGGCCATCCCATTCGCACCGACTTCAAGGAATACCACAATATCGTGCGGTGGCTCGCCAACATCGGGAAATTGCCGAATTGGGCGAAGGTCAACGAGGCGATGAACGGCTTTCGAGAGTCGGTAAAGAATCAGCAATTCGATACTGTCTGAACAATTTGCTCAGTCAGCGTCCCCTTCGACGCCGGTCATTGCGGCATGCGGAGCACGGGCTTTATGGTTCTGCCGGTGGTTGCGTCCTCGGCGGCGCGGTTGATATCGCCGAGCGGATAGAACGTCATCAGCCGCTCGACCGGAAATTTTCCTTCCATCATCAGATCGACCAGATACGGCAAGAAAACCTGCGGCTCGCTCCAGCCTTGAATAACACCACGGACCGTACGCCCGTCCTGCAAAAACGGCATTTCAAGAGAAAATTCGGTTCCCTTACGAGCACTGCCAAGAAGGATACAGGTGCCGAGCGGCATTAATATTTCGACCGCTTCACGCAAGATCGCCGGCTTTGCGGAAGTATCGATCGAAAATTTCACGCCATGGCCGGTAATTTGTCGGATCGCCGCCACGACATCGTCACCGCCGGAATGATTGATCGTGTGGGTCGCGCCCAACTCGCGGGCGAGCGCTAAACGGCTATCCTGTAAGTCGACAGCGATAATCGGATCGCAACCGGCAAGCCTTGCCGCCATCAACGCGGAGAGGCCGACGCCACCAACACCGAAGACAGCGAGACTGTCGCCCTCGGACGGCTTCATGGCGTTGAACACCGCGCCGGCCCCGGTCTGCACGCCGCACGCCATCGCACCAAGATGCTCCAGCGGTGCATCATTGCGCACCTTCACCGCGAAGCGCTGATTGGCAATGGCATGGGTCGCGAAGGAGGATTGCTGGAAGAAAGCGCTGTAGACCGGCGCGCCGTTTTTCTCCATGAGCGTCGACCCGTCGGCCCTTGTGCCGCTTCCCTTGAGTTTCATGGAATCCATGCAATGCGACGGCATGTGTGCCTCGCAATTGGGGCATTTGCCGCAAAACGGAAAGGCCATGATCACATGGTCACCGGGTTTGAAGGCAACGACCCCGGATCCGACGGACTCGACCACGCCACCACCTTCATGGCCAAAGACGGCGGGAAATGGAGTCTGAAAATAACCGTCACGGCCGTGCAAATCGGTGTGGCACATCCCGCTTGCCATAACTCGCACCAAAATTTCGTCCGGGCGCGGGTCGGCGAGTTCCAATTTGTCGATTACGAAAGATCCGGATTCCTCAGGGACTATCGCGGCGGTGATTTGCATGATTGGCTCGTCCAATATTTGTTCGAGCCCCTGAGCTATCCGACCTGGCGCCCAATGTCACCGCTTGATTGGCGATGCTGCGATCATGCTATCGGAATATGCCCCACGGACCTCGGCGCACTTCTTGTTGTGGCTCTTGCTGTGCTTCTTGCTGCGTTTCTTGCTGCGCGTCGATCTGGGGTCTTGTGTCGGGCGCCGGGGCGACATCGAGACCGCCGGCAAATTCGATCAAAGCGGCGACCCGGCTATCAATCGGCGGGTGGGTCGCAAACAGGCCCGCGAGACCGCTGGCACGCGGGTGATCGAGAAACATCTCCTGGACTTGCGCCGGCGCGCTGATTTCGGAATAGTTTTGGATTTTTCGGAGCGCCCCGATCATCGCATCAGGATTCTTGGTGAGCTCGACGGCGCCGGCATCGGCCAGATATTCGCGCTTACGCGACAGCGCAAAACGAAGCGCGATGGCAAGGAAACGGGCCAGAATAAATATCGCTACCGCGACCAGAATAAGAACGATCGCGCCACCACCGCCCTTGCCGCGGCTACCACCACTGGCCCGATAGCGACTCCGGCCGAGGCCACCATAAAACATCATGCGCGGGCTACGGATAAGCAGATCGCTGGCCAGAGTGATGACGCCGACGAATACTGCCGAGATAACCAGCAATTGGACATCACGGTTGCGGATATGGGTCAGTTCATGGGCAAGTACCGCTTCAAGCTCGGAATCGTCGAGGGCCTCGATCAGGCCGCTTGTCACCGTGACCGAATAGTTTTTTTCGCGGATGCCACTAGCAAATGCGTTGCGGGCGTCGGTCTCGATAATACGAAGTGCCGGCATAGTGATGCCGCGACTGATGCACAAATTCTCAAGAAGGTTCCACAGTCGAGGGCTATCGGTTCGTTCTATCCGGCGGGCGCCGGTAACGACATCGATAATTTTCTGATTGGCGAAGAAGGCGATCGCAAACCACAAGGCCGCGCCGGCCAGCGCAATCGGTATCAGGCTTGGCACCAGCGCAACGGCGTCGGCAAAACCGGTGGCAATATTGGGGTTGTCGAACGCCGTGATGACAAGTGCGAAGGCGAAGCAGATCAAAAGCAAGAGGAACGGAAAACCGGCGAGCAGAAGTAGCGACTTCAGCCGGTTGTTCCAGATATAGGTGTTTAGTCCGTAGCTCCCCATTTTATATCCAGCGGCCGCGTGGTTACCGCTCGCCTAGAATTTAACCTGCGGCGCCGCCTCGACAGCCGCCTGCTCGGCCTCGTCGAGTTCGAAGAATTCGCGAGCCGTGAATGCGAACCGGTTTGCGATCAGCACGGCCGGAAACTGTTCGATCGAGGTGTTGTATTCCTGAACGGCGTTGTTGAAGAAACGTCTCGATGCGGCAATCTTGTTTTCGATGTCGGAAAGTTCCGTCTGCAATTCTAGAAAATTCTGATTGGCTTTCAAATCCGGATAGGCCTCGGAGAGGGCGAAGATCTGACGCAGTGCGCCAGTCAGCATATTCTCTGCCTTGGCTTGAGCCTCTGGCCCGCTTGCGGAAAGTGCGGCGTTGCGCGCCTGAACGACCGCCTCAAGGGTACCGCTTTCATGAGCCGCGTAGCCCTTTACCGTCTCGACCAAATTGGGGATGAGATCGTGCCGCTGCTTGAGCTGTACCGAAATATCCGACCAGGATTGCGACACGGTCTGGCGCAAGCTGACCAGCCGATTGTAAAGCGAGATCAGATAAATGACGACGACAACAATGACGCCGAGAATGATCCATCCAGTCGTGCCCATGGTCTTTACCTCTGCTGCAATTTTACCTCTGGCAACTTAGCATTTTAACCTCCGGCAACTTAACATTGTGTGTCGTCAGGGGCTAAGAATCTGCCGGTTTGGCTAGTTGATACGATACGACTTAGTGGAAATTGCGGCCCTTTGGCATGACTTTTCCGGCCTTGGTAGCGATCTCGACTAGATCCTTGATGATGCCAGGCTCTTCCCTGGCGAGACGTACCAGACGTGAGGCGGGGCCGATCTTTTCACGCATATCAACCAGCGGACGGCGAACTTCATCGGCGTGAGCGAGCGCTTCCAAATCACCACTCTCTTCGCACAGACTCACCAGCATCGGCGTCAGATCTTCCAAACGATTGGCAATCACATGGATGACACCGCTCTCGCTTTGAAGTCTTCCGGTTATTGCGACCAGCCGCGCACCGAGAATTACGGGACGGAAGCGTTCGAAGACTTTCGGCCAAACAACAGCATTGGCGATACCGGTCTCATCTTCAATCGTCATGAACACGACACCGCTCGCCGTGCCCGGCCGCTGACGAACCAGGACAAGACCAGCAACCAATACACGCCTTCCGGAAGATGTGCCGTCAAGCGTCTCGTTGGGGACGATACCACGAGCGGCAAGACGCTGGCGAAGGAAGGAAACCGGATGGGCCTTCAATGACAGGCTAAGATAACGGTAGTCGTTGACGACATGCTCGCCAATCGGCATCGGCGGAAGCTCAAAGTCGGGTTCGCGACGTATGTCGGCAAGGGCGGCGACGTCGAAAAGCGGTAGGCGGGTCTTGTCACCACCCAACCCCCGCACGGCCCATAGCGCATCGCGCCGGTCGAGGCCGATTGAGCGAAAGGCATCGGCATCGGCGAGACGCTCGATCACGGCACGCGACAGGCTCGAACGAAGCCATAGATCGCGGACCGAATCATAGCCCTTGCCACGGATGTCGACGAGCGTTTCGGCATCCCTTTCGGAAAAACCCTTTATCTGGCGCAAGCCAAGTCGGACGGCGTGGTTCGAACGGATATCGTCCTTCATGGTGGCGTGTCTTGGATGGAGCCGGGCGGCGTTGTCGTCGCCGTCTTCCTCCAGCGTGCAATCCCAATTTGAAGCGTTGATATCGACCGGTCTGACCACGACACCATGGTCACGCGTGTCGCGAACGATCTGTGCCGGCGCGTAAAAGCCCATCGGCTGGGCATTGAGAAGAGCCGCGCAGAAGACGTCCGGATAGTGGCATTTCAGCCAGGCCGAGACATAGACGAGGATGGCGAAGCTCGCGGCATGGCTTTCGGGAAAACCGTAATCGCCGAAACCTTCGATCTGACTGAAGCAACGCTCGGCGAAATCGCCCTGGTAGCCGCGGGCGGCCATCCCATCGATCATCTTGGCGCGGAAGGTTCCGATTGTGCCAACCCGCCTGAAAGTTGCCATGGCGCGGCGCAGTTGATCGGCTTCGCCGGGCGTGAAACCAGCGGCGACGATGGCGATCCGCATCGCCTGCTCCTGGAAAAGCGGAACCCCGAGGGTCTTGCCAAGAACGTCACGAAGTTCATCAGGGTGGCCGTGAAGCGGTGACGGCGAGGGATAGACGACATCCTCGAGCCCTTGGCGACGACGCAAATAGGGATGGACCATGCCGCCTTGGATCGGGCCGGGACGGACAATCGCCACCTCGATGACCAGGTCATAAAATTTCTTCGGCTTGAGGCGCGGCAACATCGACATCTGCGCGCGGCTCTCGACCTGGAAAGTACCAAGCGAGTCGGCGCGTTGGAGCATTGCATAGACCGCGTGGTCTTCCTTGCTACAGATCTTGGCGATGGTCGGCCTGTGATCGTAATGGGCCTCCATGAATGCGAAGGCGCGGCGGATGCAGGAGAGCATGCCGAGCGCCAGCACATCGACCTTGAGGATTCTGAGAGCGTTGAGATCGTCCTTGTCCCATTCGACGATGGTGCGATCTTCCATTGCCGCATTGGCGACCGGTACGATTTCATCAAGCCGGTCATGGGTAACGACAAAGCCGCCGACATGCTGCGACAGATGGCGGGGAAAGCCGGCGATCTCGGCGGAAAGATCGAGGACCTGACGAATGGTGGCCTCGGAAGGATCGAGCCCGATGCGGCTGATCTCATGATCGGGAACTTTACCCGACGACCAGCCCCAGACCGTACCCGATAATGCTCCGAGCGTATCTTCCGACAGACCGAAAACCTTACCGACTTCGCGCAGCGCAGAGCGGGAACGATAGGTGATGACGGTGGCGGCAAGTCCGGTACGGTGTCGACCGTATTTCTCATAAATGTACTGCATCACCTCCTCACGCCGCTCATGCTCGAAATCAACATCGATGTCGGGCGGCTCGTTGCGTTCGAGCGAGACGAAGCGTTCGAAGAGGAGATCGGACAATTCGGGATCAACTTCGGTGATACCAAGGCAAAAACAAACTGCGGAATTGGCCGCCGAACCGCGTCCCTGACATAAGATTTCCTTTGAGCGGGCGAAGCGGATGATGTCGTGGACGGTCAAAAAGTAGGGGGCATAGGCGCATTCGCCGATCAGCTTCAGTTCATGACGCAGACTTTTGCGAACCTTTGCCGGCACGCCATCGGGATAGCGCTCTGCCGCGCCGGCCTCGGTGAACTTTTCGAGCGCCTCCTGCGGACTGGCGGCGTCTCCGGTCGGCTCGTTGGGATATTGGTAACGGATTTCATCGAGGGAAAATGTGAGGCGTTCGAGCAGCGCGCGACTTTCGACGATCGCTTCGGGAAAATCGCGGAAGAGTCTGGCGATGTCGGCGGGGTTTTTGAGATGACGCTCGGCATTGGCTTGAAGAAGATGACCGGCGCTCACCAATATTTTCTTCTCGCGGATGCAGGTCAGGACGTCCTGAAGCGGCCGGCGCTCCGGCGCATGATAAAGCACGTCATTGGTGGCAAGAAGCGGAACACCGAAATGGCCGGCGGTGCGGGCAAGTTGTGCCATGCGGCGATGGTCTCTCGCCCCATAAGGGCGGGCTATCGTCAACCGCAAATTATCGGCGAACATGTCCTTTAATCGCGCGATCGTATTGTTCAAGCATTCGTCCAAACCAATGCCGGGCACGATCGCCAGCATCATGCCCGCTCCCCAATCGAGAAGATCACCGAGATCGAGATGGCATTGGCCCTTCTCGGCCCGGCGATTGCCGAGAGTGAGCAGCCGGCAAAGCCTGCCATAAGAAGCCCGGTCGCGCGGCCAGGCAAGAATGTCGGGCGTACCATCGCGGAAAACCAAGCGACAACCGATGGCATAGGCAAAGCCGATCTCCCTGGCCATGACATGGCCGCGAACGACACCGGCAAGCGTATTGCGATCGGTGATGGCGATGCCGGAAAGCCCTAACTCGGCGGCTTGCCTGACCAGCTCTTCGGGATGCGACCCGCCGCGCAGGAAAGAAAAATTCGAGGTCACCGAGAGTTCGGCGAAGGCGGTCACGCGAAGACTCCATGCAGATACCAGCGCGGGGTGGCGGTCTCGCGCTCGTAAAGGCCTTCGCGAAAGAGCCAGAAGCGATGGCCCGAGGCATCCTCGACGCGAAAATAATCGCGGCTCAGCTCATCGTCTCGCCACCACTCCGAAGCGATTCGCTCCGGACCCTCGGCACGAACGATGCGATAAAGCGCCCGCCGCCAGCGGAAATGGACCGGCGGACCATCCGGCACCTCGGCGATCGCCTCGACCGGCTCCGGTCGGGCAAGCAGGCGCAGCGGACGATCGATTGCCTCAGAAGGATCAGTTGAGGGAAGAGCGCCGTTCTTTTTGACCAAACCTTCATCGTCCGGTGCCACGAAGGTCTCCGCCCGTTCTGGAATATGACTGGCGCGCCTTACGATCCGGCCGATGCGGTTCACGCCGATGCGGGCGCCGATGCGGTCGACCAATTGATCGAGATCAGCCTCGGCAACGGCCTCGCCGGTGAGGTCGATCTGGGCGGCATCGGAGGGCGCGGTCGCATGCACGGCAAGACGGATCGTGTCGAAGCCGAAGCCAGCGTCGAAACTCTCGCCGAGACCGGCAAACTTCTCACGGAAAAGATCGAGGATGAGTCCTGCTGCGCGGATCGGCCGGCTGGTGCCGACAGTGGTCCGGGCGACAAATCCATCGACCCGAAAGAGGGCGAGTTCCAATGCGCGGGCGCCAAGCCCCCGTGCCTCGAGGCTACTGCCAAGCGTCGCGGCAAGGGAGGTAAGCGTTGCGGCGATATCTTCCTCGCGCACAATCGGTTCGGCGAAGCGGCGCTCAGCGATTAACGGCGGTGCTGGCCGGCGCGGCGTGATTGCCTCTTCCTCTTGCCCAAGCGCCTGATCGAGCCGACGGATTAGCGTGCTCCCAAAGCGGGCAGCGAGCGGGGCCCGCGGCGCCCCGACAATTTGTCCGATCCGCTTCAGGCCGACGCGATCCAACGCCGAAACTGTCTCTTGGTCGAGACGAAGTGCTGCAAGCGGTAGCGGTTCCAGCATCCTTGCCGAGCCACCGACCGGGACGACGGACGCGGCACCAAACCGGGCGGCTGCACACGCGGCGCCGGGCGTATCGGCGATCGCCGCGCGGGGCAAAAAACCCTGGTCGTCGAGACGCGCGCCAAGATCGACGAGAAGCGCTTCTTCGCCGCCGAAAAGATGTGTGGCGCCAGTGATGTCGAGGATCAGTCCATTGGCCGGATCGAGGGTCACGAGGGGGGTATAACGCTCGGACCAGTCGGCAAGCTTTTCCAAGAGGATACGATCGGCGGCGCTATCTTCCTCGCTTGTCGCCAGAGTCGGGATCATGGCGCGGGCATCGGCGAGCGCCTGGCCGGGACACAGACCAAGCCGCTCGGCCCGCTCATCAAGAGCGGCCAGGCGAAGCGCGCTTCTCGCCTTGGCGACGATGGCCAGCGGAGCTTCAGGAGGCGCGGCGGAACGCCACGAGCGACCCAGGTTCCGCCGATGGATTCGATCGGTCGCCAAATACGGAAGCGCCAGAAAAAGATAGCGCCGGGCGGGCGGGCTCGGCGAGAGCGAAGGCGCGGTTGCCATGATTCCATTCCAAATCGAAAGTGCCGATCGGGCCGTTACGGTTGCGTTCAAGAACAAGACGCCAGACCGGCTGGCCGATACCGGAGGCGAAATCGTCGATGGTTGAGGCCGGGCGGGGCGAGGCATGCCAACGGGTGGCGGCGGCACCTGGCGCAGCAGCACTCGCCTGGCGCACAAGCAAACCCATCACACCGCTCTCGCGGGCACGCAGCGCCAAACGCCGGCTTGCGGTGAGGTCGAGCTGGCGCGGGTGACCTCTGATCTCGGTAAGCACGGCGGCAAGACCGCGACAGCGCAGGGCTTCCTCGAAAACCCAGAGCGACTCGCTTGGACGTCTGGTGCGCACAATGACCAGCTGTCGCGAATTGAGCCCGAAGCGATCGAGACCCGGTCCATAAGGATGCCCCGCTTCGCGCAGGCCACCGGCCTCGATGACAAGCAGGAACGGCCGATCGTCGAGCGTGGCAAGGCGGGCGAGGATGGCAATAGCAAAGCCGGTGGCGGCATAAGAATCGCGGGTGGTTTCGCTGCGGATCTCATGCAGCCCATCTCGACGCAGCCCGCCGCCAAGCAGACGGTCAATGTGCTTGATATCAAAAGGCAAAAACGCCTGGCGTTTAGGCAACGAGACCGGTTTGCCCTCGATCTCGGCGATCCGTCGACGCAGACGGGCATATGATTTCTCTGCCATGAGAACGTGCGCGCGCGCGGCCATCCGGTATGTCCCACATAAGTATGTTCATGTTTTGTTCTATTGATTCCGGAGATTGGCAAAAGAGTCAAGCACCATGAAAACCCTGCCTGATCCCACAAAAATTAGGAAATGCGCAGCTTTCACCGTGCTATCGCAACAGGATCAAACACCCAGAGTGATCAAATTTGCCCAGAGGTCTCGAATGAACCCCCTTAAAATTGGATTTCTTGCCGCTCTCGCCATTGCTTATGCACTCGTCCATCCGGCAAGCGCGGAAGACGCCACCACAACCAAAATTCTTGTCACGCCGCTTCTTAAAACCGGCACCGATATCGTCGATCAACCGATTGTCTATCCGCCAGGAACGCCTGGCATCACCGCCGTAATCATCACCATCCCGCCCGGCGTCAAGACGGGCTGGCATCTCCATGAAGTGCCGCTATACGCCTATATCCTCGATGGCGAGGTGACGGTCGATTACGGCGACAAAGGCATCAAGATTTACAAAACCGGTGACGTCTTCATGGAGGCCATGAACTGGGTCCATAACGGCGCCAACGAGACGACCGAACCGGTACGTATCATGACCGTCTCCATGGGCAGCGACGAAAAAGCCAATACGGTACCCATGCCGGCGCCAAAATAAACTGGAGCTCAGAATAAATCCGGCGCCTTTCCGCGCCATGCACTATATCCACCGCGTTGTCTTGTCATGCTCTGAGGACCAAAATCATCTCTCGGAGCATGGCAACTTAATTGCGGAGGACATGAAGTGGCTCGAGCCGAGCACAAGCGCCTGATAACAGCGGCCACGCGCCTGCTCTCGCGGGACAGTGATGTCCCCTTCCTTAAAGCACTCGCCCGCGATCTATTCGCCAATGCCGACACCGAGGATCTTGCGGCCTATCGCGCCGAGGAGATAGCTGGATTTGCCAGATCGGCGGCAGAGCGGCTCGCCGCAAGGATGCCGGGCCACCACAAAGTGTGGCTCGGCGAAGTCGGAGATCATCACAAACCCACTACGCTCGTCGAAATTCTCAATGACGACATGCCCTTCCTGGTCGACTCGGTCATCGACGAGCTCCAGGATTTCGGCGCCGATATCCATCTTGTCGCCCACCCGATCATTTCCCTCGAGCGCAACAGAAAGGGCGTGCTGCAAGCCTATCACGGCACCAACAAGCAGCCGCCCGCTAGTAAGACGATCCGCGAAAGCTTCTTGCAGATTCATATCGGCCGCATTGCAAGCGAGCGCGACCGGGTCGATCTTGCTGGCCGGCTCGACAAAGTGCTGTCGGATGTTCGACTTGTCGTCGGCGACTGGAAGGCGATGCGCGCCCGTCTTCGTCAAATCATCATCGACCTTCGTTTGGCACCGCCGCCGCTGGCTGGTGAAGAAATCAGCGAAGCGATAGAATTTCTCGAATGGCTCGACGACGAGAACTTCACCTTCCTCGGCGTTCGCGACTATAATTTCATTAGCGGGCGAAGCCGCGGCGGGTTGCGTCGCGCCAGCATGCCGGGTCTTGGAATCTTGAGCGATCCCTCGGTGCATGTGCTTCGCCGCGGCCATGAACTCTCAGCAACGCCGCCGGACATTCGCGCGTTCCTGATGCGGCCGGCGGCGCTGATCGTCGCCAAGGCGAACATCAAATCGCGCATTCATCGCCGCGCTTACATGGACTATGTCGGGGTCAAACTCTTCGGAAAAGGCAACAAGTTTATTGGCGAGATTCGTTTCGTCGGCCTGTTTACATCGACGGCCTATACCAGATCGATCCGAACGATCCCCTACTTCAGGCGTAAGGTCGACGGGATCGTCGCGCGGGCGGGCCACGATCCCGAAAGCCATTCAGGCAAGGCTCTGATCAATGTGCTTGAAACCTATCCGCGCGACGAATTGTTTCAAATAGACGAGGAAACCCTGTTCGATTTCGCCATGGCGATTTTGCGGCTCGGCGGACGCCCGCGCGTTCGCGTGCTCGCCCGGCGCGACGAGTTTGATCGTTTCGTATCGGTCATCGTTTTTGTTCCGCGCAACCGCTTCAACACAGAGATTCGCACTCGTATCGGCGACTATCTGAAGACGGTCTTCATTGGCCGGGTGTCGGCTTTCTACCCGGCATTCCCCGAAGGCTCGTTGGTTCGTGTTCATTTCATCATTGGGCGGGCCGGAGGACAGGCGCCAAATCCTTCGCGCGAAGAACTCGAAGGCGCGATTGGCGCAATTGTACGGACTTGGGGCGACGATTTATCGAGGATCCTAGGCGAGACTCTCGATCTATCGCGTTCGGCTCGCCTCGCCGAGCGATATGGCGAGGCCTTCCCATTGGCTTATCGCGACAATTTTTCGCCAGAAACCGCCCTTGCCGACCTCGACAGGATCGAGGGCTTGACCCGTGATCGCTCGCTTGCGGTCGAATTCTATTCCTCGAAATCCGCGCCATCTTCCTGCGTTGGACTGAAACTCATCTATCTCGGCGAATCGATCGCACTGTCGAAACGCGTTCCGGTCCTCGAGCATATGGGTTTTCGGGTCATAGATGAACGAACCTACAATATCGTCCCGGCGGGCGACCCGAGTCCGGTTCATATCCACGACATGAGCTTGGAGGTTGAAGAAGGCCGCACCGTCGACCTTAAGCGCATCGGTGCCTCGCTGACCGCGTGTTTCATGGCGGTCTGGTACGATGAGGCGGAAAGCGATGGCTATAACGCGCTGGTCGTCAATGCCGGCCTGGCTTGGCGCGATATTGCGCTTCTGCGCGCGATTTCACGTTTTCTGCGCCAGGCCCGCAGGCCGTATTCGCAAGACTATATGTGGAATTCCCTCAACCGGCATGCCGAGATCGCCGCGATGCTTGTCGACATGTTTCGCGCGCGATTCGATCCCCTCGATCCCGAATCGGCGTCGCCGTCGGATATCGCGACGCGAATCGACGCCGCGCTCAAGAATGTCCAGAGCCTCGACGAAGATCGCATCATCTGCTCCTTCGTCAACATCATCTCGGCGATGTTGCGGACGAATTTTTTTCGTTCTCGCGGCGATGGTACCCCGCATGCTGAGATCAGCCTCAAGCTCGATTCCAGAATGATCAATGGCCTGCCGGAGCCACGGCCGTTCCGCGAGATATTTGTCTATAGCCCTCGCGTCGAAGGCGTCCATCTTCGTTTCGGCAAAGCCGCCCGCGGCGGTATCCGCTGGTCTGATCGTCCGCAGGATTTCCGTACCGAGATCCTCGGCCTGGCAAAGGCCCAGCAAGTAAAGAACGCGGTAATCGTTCCGGTCGGCGCCAAGGGTGGATTTGTCGCGAAGCAACTTCCGCCCGCCGGTGGACGCGAAGAGGTGATGGCCGAAGGTATCGCCGCCTATCGCATTTTCATCTCCAGTCTTCTCGACATTACCGATAATCTTGACGGTCAGACGCTCATCGCACCAGACGGTGTCGTGCGTCACGATGGCGACGATCCCTACCTCGTCGTTGCCGCCGACAAGGGGACAGCGACATTCTCAGATACTGCAAATGAAATTTCGGCAAAACACAATTTCTGGCTCGGCGATGCTTTTGCCAGTGGCGGCTCGGCCGGCTACGATCACAAGAAGATGGCGATCACCGCGCGCGGCGCCTGGGAGGCGGTTAAGCGGCACTTTCGCGAACTCAATCGAAACATTCAGTGCAAGCCTTTCACCGTTGTCGGAATTGGCGATATGTCGGGCGACGTTTTTGGCAATGGCATGCTGCTCTCGCCAGCAACCAAATTGGTCGCCGCGTTCGATCATCGCGATATCTTTATCGATCCCGATCCCGATCCTCTCTCCAGCCTCGCCGAGCGACGCCGGCTTTTCGAGATGAAGCGATCGAGTTGGCGAGACTACGATACTGAAATAATTTCGGCTGGCGGCGGTGTTTTCTCGCGCAAGCAAAAGTCGATCCCTTTGAGCCGGAAGATCAAATTGCTACTCGATCTGTCCGCCGACCGGGCGACGCCCGAGGAAATCATGCGGGCGATCCTCAAGGCGCGCGCCGACCTCCTCTGGTTTGGTGGAATCGGTACTTTCGTCAGGGCGGAAGAGGAAATAAACGACAATGTCGGCGACCGCGCCAATGACGCAATCCGCATTTGCGCCGGCGATCTGCGCGCCACGGTCGTCGGCGAAGGTGCCAATCTTGGCATGACCCAGAAAGCCCGGATCGCCTTCGGGCTGGCTGGCGGACGTTGCAATACCGACGCGATCGACAATTCGGCCGGCGTCAACACCTCGGATGTCGAGGTCAATATAAAAATCGCACTCGACCGGGCCGTGCGCGCCGGCCGGCTTGCGAAAGCCAAGCGAAACCGAATGCTCTCGTCGATGACCGAGGAGGTGGCGGCTCTAGTGCTTCGCAATAATTATTTGCAGCCGCTTGCGATTTCGCTGAGCGAGCAGCGCGGCTTCGAGGATTTCAGTTTCCAGCTTCGTTTAATGCAGACACTTGAAGCACGCGGGTTACTCGATCGCGCCGTAGAGACCTTACCTGACGACGCCATTATGGCGGAGCGCCAAAAGTCTCTGAATCCGTTAACGCGGGCCGAAATTGCCGTGCTCATTGCCTATTCCAAGCTGGTCCTTTTCGACGATCTCGTTGCCGGTGAGGTCGTTGATGATCCGGCGCTTGCTGTTGAATTGTTCGGCTATTTTCCCAAGCCGATGCAAAACAGATGCGCCGCCGAAATCGAATCGCATCGATTGAGGCGAGAAATCATCGCGACCATGCTTGCCAATTCGATGATCAATCGTGGCGGGCCAACCTATCTCACCCGGATTGCCGACCGGACTGGCGCCGGCATTTCGGATATCGCCCGCGCTTATTTTGCCGTTCGCAAATCCTTCGGCCTCCAGGCACTCCACGCCGAGATCGACGCACTGGACAGTCGTGTACCCGGCGCTGTTCAACTCGAGCTTTACCGGGCCGTACAGGATCTACTGCATTCCAGGACGGCATGGTTTGTTCGCAATGTTAATTTCGAAGAGGGTGTCGGGCCGGTCTCGCTGGCCTATTCCGAGGCGTTCGCAACCATCGAGCCGTTATTGATGGATGTATTGCCGGCGGACATCGGCGAACGGATAAAGGATCGTGCAGGACAGTACCAAGCCGACGGCGTGCCGGCCAAGCTTGCCCGGCGAATCGCGTCGCTATCGCAACTCTCCGACGTAACCGACATACATCTCATTGCAGCACATGCGGGCTCTTCGCTTGAGATCGCGGCGCAGGTCTTCTTCGCCGTTGCCGGTCACTTCAATCTATCGCGAATCGTATCGCTGGCTCACGCGCTTCCGGTGAATGATTACTACGATGGTCTGGCACTCGATCAGGCGCTCGAGACTCTCGCTGAGGCGCATCGCCGGATTGCCGCCAAGGCGATCGCCGCCGGTGGCGAATCGCCGCTCGACTCCTGGCTTGCGGCACGAGGTCAAGCAGTGGAGCAAACCATCGCAAGGGTTGCGGCATTGACCGACGGTGAGGCGCTCACTGTATCGCGGGCGACGGTCGCGGCTAATCTTCTTGCCGATCTTGCCAAGCCATGACCGCCTCGCGCGCCGGTCCAGTTGAATTTAATGGCGGCAGGCGCGTGTCGCGTAGTGCAATTGGCGCCTGGCTGATGTTCGACTGGGCGGCGCAGCCGCACTTCACCCTGATAACAACCTTTGTCTTTGCGCCCTATTTCGCGGCGCAGATTGCCGAGACACCTGTGGCCGGCCAGGCGATGTGGGGATATGCGAGCGGTGCGGCGGGTCTCGTGATCGCGCTTCTGTCGCCGGTGCTCGGTGCCGTCGCCGACGCGGCCGGGGCAAGAAAACCATGGATCGTTGCCTTCTCGATCCTCCTTGTCGTTGGGACATTATCGTTATGGTTTGCCGTCCCGGGCGCCGAGTACGCGGTTGGGATTGCCCTTGTCGGTTTTGCGATCGCTACGATTGGAGCCGAATTCGCGACAGTGTTCACCAATGCGATGATGCCTGATCTTGTCGATGAAAGCCGCCTTGGCCGTCTGTCCGGGACCGGCTGGGCGGTCGGCTTTGCTGGCGGCCTGGTTAGTCTGGTTGTGGTTCTAGGCTTCCTTATCGCCAATCCGGCAAGCGGCCTGACATTGCTCGGCCAGGTGCCGATCCTTGGGCTTGATCCCACCGAATTCGAGGGCGAGCGCGCTTCCGGCCCCTTCACCGCAATATGGTACGCGATTTTTATCTTGCCGCTTTTTCTGCTCACACCCGACAGAAAACGGCGTAATCGGATTGGCGAGGCCGTCCGCACGGGCCTCGCCGAGCTTGGCTCAACGCTCTTCGCACTGAAGCGCCACGCCAATGCGGCGGGGATTTTTGGATGGAAAAGCTTCGAGCTGGGTTTGTTTGGCATTCTCCTGACCATCACAGGCACGATCGGCGCGCTGATCGGCGGCAGGCTTGACGACCGATATGGCGATTGTCGGCGCGCTCAGCCTCCTTACTCTTGCCAGTATCGCGATCCTTTCGATCGATGCCAATCACGTTGGATTTATTGTCGAGGTTGCCCCGATCAATATCGGCGACGGGCTTTTTGCCTCAACCGGTGAGCGTGTCTATTTGGCGCTCGGTGGTCTGATCGGCGCGCTTGCCGGCCCGCTCCAGGCGGCGAGCCGGTCGCTGATGGCACGCATCGCGCCAGCTGGGCAGATTACCGAATTTTTTGGCCTCTACGCCCTGTCTGGCAAAGTGACGAGTTTCGCCGGACCATTTTTGATCGGCTTTGTGACGGCTTATTCGCAAAGTCAGAGGATCGGAATATCGATGCTGGTTGTTTTCTTTGTCATCGGTGCGGTACTTTTGATCGGGGTAAAATCGGCGCGCGCCTGAAAGAGCCCACAGTCTCCCGACTTGAAGCGGTCATCAGTGCCGAAAATGCCGCATGCCGGTAAACACCATGGCCAGGCCACGCTCATCGGCGGCGGCAATCACCTCGTCGTCGCGCATCGAGCCGCCGGGCTGGATGATTGCCGTAGCACCTGCCTCGGCCGCCGCCACCAGTCCATCGGCAAAGGGGAAGAAGGCGTCCGAGGCAACCACCGAGCCCTTCGCCAGCGATTCGGAAACACCCGCCGCCTTTGCCGCTTCACCTGCCTTGCGGGCGGCAACAAAGGCCGAATCGACGCGGCTCATCTGGCCGGCGCCGATACCGGCGGTTGCGCCATCCTTGACGTAAACGATAGCGTTCGACTTGACATGCTTGGCGACCCGCCAGGCAAAGAGAAGATCGGCAAGTTCGGTAGCGCTCGGCGCCCGTTTGGTCACGACTTTTAGATCGCTGTCGGCGACGATGCCGGAATCGCGGGCCTGAACAAGCAGCCCCCCTGCGACCGCGCGCACTGTCAGGCCCGGATCGGTCGGTTCGGGAAGCCCTCCGGCAATCAGCAAACGAAGACTCTTCTTGGCACCGACGATTGCCTTCGCTTCCTCGCTCGCTCCCGGAGCGATGATAACCTCGGTGAATATCTTGACGATCTCACTTGCCGCTCCGCCATCGAGCGGCTGATTCAAGGCAACGATCCCGCCAAATGCCGAGACCGGATCGCAGCGTAACGCCTTACGATAGCCTTCGGCGAGGCTCGCGCCTTGGGCAACCCCGCATGGATTGGCGTGTTTGATAATGGCGACCGCCGGACCCCGACCCGGATCGAATTCGGCGACGAGTTCGAAGGCGGCATCGGTGTCGTTGATATTGTTGTAGGAGAGTTCCTTGCCCTGAATTTGCTCGGCGGTGGCGACACCGGGCCGTTGGTTGCCGGTGAGGTAAAGAGCACCATCCTGGTGTGGGTTCTCACCGTAGCGAAGTTTCTGGCCGAGCCTCCCGGCAAAGCTGACACGGGATGGAAATTCGGTATCTGTTTGCTCGGCGAACCAGCCGGCAATTGCCGAATCATAGGTCGCGGTACGGGCAAAAGCCTTGGCGGCCAGACGTCGGCGCAAATCGAGTGGCGTCGCGCCGGCACCAGCCTCGAGGGCGACGAGCAATTCGCTATAATCGTCCGGATCGACAAGTACCGCGACATAGCCGTGATTTTTGGCGGCGGCGCGGATCAACGCCGGGCCGCCGATATCGATATTCTCAATCGCGGTCGCGGCGTCGGCGCCAGCGGAGATCGTCTGTTCAAACGGGTATAGATTGACGACAAGAAGATCGATTGCGCCGATATCATGTGCCGCCATCGCCGCGGCATGATCGGGATCATCGCGAAGTGCGAGAAGACCACCATGGATATTTGGATGCAGCGTCTTGACGCGGCCGTCCATCATTTCCGGGAAACCGGTGACATCCGAGACGTCGATGGCGGCGATACCGGCGGCGACGAGCGCGGCTTTGGTACCCCCGGTCGAGAGAATTTCGACACCGCGCTCGGCGAGTTTTCCGGCAAAGTCGACCAGTCCGGATTTATCCGAGACCGAGATCAGCGCCCGGCGAAGGTGAACCTTGTCAGGCGAGGGATATTTTCCCGGTCGAGCGGTCATTGGATACCAGAATTGCGGTTGAAAGGTCTGGCGCGATAACACGATTCACATGAGCGGCAAAACGCGGCCGCCAAGCGCCTCGATTCAAGCATTGGCCGTGCGCGCCCCGGCGCGCCGGCGCCGGCCGCCAAGCGCGGTCCGCTGTAATTGCCATGTGACGTTCGGTGCATGCTGGACGAGGCCGTGGATAACAATCTGGTCGGTGCCGCGACTGCCCCGCGCCTCGGTAAACAAGATACTTTCCTCCAGCTCGACTTCGAGGGAATCGGCCTCGAATTCCCAGCGTTCGCCCCCAGGAAGCTCCATTAAAATCTTCCGGCCATCCTCGCTCTGACGGGCCTGCACCGACGGGTGCAGATGAAAGCGGATTGCGAAAGCATCCTTGCCGCTTTTGCTCACGGTTTTACCCGATCGGGTAAGGAATGAATCGATCCCCTCCAGCCGATCGCCGGCGTTGGACAGGGTCAGCCGGCGCTCGTGGAGGATACCATAGCGACTGGCGTAGCCGTTGTGACGCGCGGTGATTACGGTGCCATCGCCCTCGGCACGCCTATCGACGTCAACCCTGGTGGGACCGGACGTGATTGCCGTGCCGAGCCAGTCTCCCAGCAATGAGCGGGTCAGGAAATGGCAAGAGGAGGTATCTTTAAGGGTGACTGTCGAGTGGGCCGCGGTGGTCCGGGCCATGTGACGCATCGGACCGGAGTCGGCTCTGGGCGCGCCGCAATTGATAATGATCCGCTGACGACCGGCGCTCATCTCGAAGGCAAGGCAGCCAGCATGCGCCTCGACCGAAAAATTGATCGGCGGTGACCGCCCCGTATCAATGAGTAATACTGTATCGGCGGCCTCAACGCGCTGATAGCCGCTGTGCGGTGCATTGGTGAGCGGCGCGCCATGCAAATCGTCATAGGCGAGCATTGTGGCCAGCATATCGGCTGGCGTCTGGCCAACACCGTTGAACAGGGCGAAACCGCCGTCGCCCATGCGAAAAAAACGGAGCATGGGCATCATTCGGTCAATCGCCGACAGAAGTATGCGGGACGGCTCCGTGCCTCGGGCCGTAAAGGCCTGGCGCAGCGGCAGCAGATCGATCAGAAGCTCAAGCGTGGCGCCGGGATTTCTACTGACGTGGCCGCCATCCGGCAATATCTGGCGAACCAGTTCAAGATCGAGAAGCCGTGAGGTGGATCGGACGAGCCGTGGCTGATCGGACATCGACAGGGCGGCGGCGGCAAGCGCTATCAAGACGTGAAGCCGTGGAAGTCCGGGTGAGCTGTCATAGGCCGTACGCCTTAGATAGCGGACCTGGCGGTTGAGCGAACGCATAAAGCGCCGATAGAACAAGTGATCGCAGCCATCGAGAATGAGCGGTGTTTGCGACAGCCAGGAAATAAGCCGCCGTGCCACGACCTCCGGATTCCAGGCAATGGCGTCGAAACGGCTGGTGTGGCGGATCCATTCACCGACCAAAGCGCGCGAATTGGGGCGCGAGATTGACATATCGGCGGCGCGCAGATGCCGGAGCCAGCTGAAACCGTGAAGAGTACGAGCCCAGTCGTCGCTGGGCGGCTCAACGTCAAAGACCGACAGACCATCGACGTCGACACCGTTGCCGGAAAATACGAAACGACCATTGCAAATGTCGAGAGCCACCGTCGGGTCGGATGTCCGCAGATCGATCGGGGCAATAAGCAACCGCTCGGGCACCCGACCAACATGGCGCCAAGCATAAAAAACACTGGCGTGAAAGCGATAGGAGACCGCCCTGGCCGCGGCGCTCGCGGCAAAACGCACCTGTCGGCCCTGACCGGATACCGATCCGACCGCCATCGATAAACCACTCCTTGTTCATGTCCGGCCGGTCGAATCAACGACCATGGCCAGCGGATCACCACACTAGCAACTGCTTGACGTAAACTGAACAGGGGTCAGCCCTTTTGGCAACGCCCTATAAAAAACCCGTCGAGACCGGCAAGACGCGGGTTTGCCGATGGCAAATGGCTCGGCAGGGTCCGGATCGTCCCGTTTGCCATCACCGCTTCGGCAAGATTGCCAATCTCGGCAGGATCGACCGGCAGCGGTGTCAAATTGTGTAGGGCAAGGGCACGGTCGAACTGGGCGCTGCCCTCCTCCGGCTCGAGGGAACAGGTGCAATAGACCAGGATTCCGCCGGGCTTCAGAAGATCGACCGCTTTGTCAATCATCCTTTCCTGCAGCGCGGCGAGGCTTGCAATGTCCTCTGGCCGCTTTAGCCGGGCTATATCGGGGTGGCGGCGGATCGTGCCGGTGGCCGAACAGGGCGCGTCCAGGAGAACCGCATCGAAAGAATCTGTCGGGCTCCATTCGAGAAGATCGGCAGCCACCGTTTCGACCTCCAGCTGGAGGCGTGAAAAATTGGTGCCAAGCCGCTCAAGCCGTGAAGCGGATATGTCGAGTGCCGTGACCTTGGCGCCAGCATGAGCCAACGCCGCCGTCTTGCCACCCGGCGCCGCGCAAATATCGGCGACGCGCTTTCCGGCGAGCCGGCCAAACAGCTTTGGCGCCAGAGCTGCAGCGGCGTCCTGGACCCACCATTCGCCTTCCGCGTAGCCGGCAAGTTCGTCGACCGGGCCAGACGGGACAAGACGAACCGACCCGGTCGGCAGGACAATGCCGCCAAGGCGTTCAGCCCATGTTTCCGAATTGCTTTTTACGCTGAGATCAAGCCCCGGCTCGACAAGATGCGCCTTGGCGATATCTCGCGTCGTCGTATCGCCATAAGTTTCCGACCAGCGCTCCCAGAGCCAATCTGGCGTATTGAGGCGGGGCGCGTCGAATTCGCCGAGAATTTCTTCTTTCTCGCGGATGAGACGGCGCAGAACCGCGTTGGCAAGACCCTTGAAGTGGCGCGCATCGCGATCGGCGATGACCTGCTCAAGGGCCACCGATACGACGGCGTGATCGGCGATCTCCATGAACAGAATCTGTGTCGCCGCAATTTGCAGGACGCGTGGCAGACAACCGGCGCGCCGCGGCAATTTCTTTTCGATCAATCGCCCGAGTGCTGCGCCGATCTCGCCATTGCGGCGTAGCGCGGTCGCAACAATCGCGTGAACCAGCCGGCGGTCACGCGGCAACAACGCCTGATAAGAGACGTCGCCACTCAATGGGTCGATTAGATGGTCAAGCGGCTGACGCTGGTCGAGGATTTTGGAATAAAGCGCGGTGGCAATCGTACGAGCCGACACCCCGGGGCGCATTTCGCGCCGGCGAGGTGAACGGGTAGAAGAAGATTTGGCCGGCGCACTCACCACCAGAGACCACGCGACCTTACGCGCCGGGGATCTGCGCCGTCGGATATCTTGGCGAACGCGGAAGTTGGTCCACTGGCGTGGGCGCCAATTCCAGCTCCGATGAAAATCGCCGTCACTATCGCGGGGAGCCAAACGCTTTGCAGTAAATTCATCGAACGATATTCGCTCCTTCGCGCCCCGGATCGGATCAGTGTTTTGGCTTTGTCTATGATGGGAGGTGTCTGGTTGTACCGCAAGACAGCGTGAACTTCGTGACGAGATTGTCGCACGCGTTTTCCTGATGATACGGCCAATTGTGTTGCTTTGCTCAATAATGCGCAGGCGACGAAGAACTATAAAGGAAGCGACCGGCGGAGTTTTCCGCCGGCCGCTTCGATATTGGTTAAAACTGACTAGCCGCCGAGACCGAGATTGGGCATCCCGATTTTGCAGCTTGCCTTGAGCGGTACCCAGTTCGACATGACGCCGCTGCCGCCACCGACCAGAAGCCGATACTCTGCATCAATCGGCCCGACGATCTGAACATTGCGCGTAAACGTTGCCATATACTGACCGTTCGCCGCCTTTTTGGTCTGAAGCATGAACGGAGCGCCAACACCCTGACCTTTACGGGCGATCATGACCTGGACGCTGCCGGCATAATTCGTAAAGACCCATCCAGTTGTCTTGGCTTGATTTGGGCATATCGTGGTCGTTGGTCCCTTGATGCCGAGTTGGGCCTTTATGACTTTGCCGGCACCGATTCCGGGTGCGAGCTGGTCAAATGGTCCGGCAGCGGCGGGGGCGACAATTGCACTGGAGAGCGCGGCGGCAATCAGGATGCGGGAAAAAATCGACATTTTAATTCGAGATATAGCCGAAAGTTGGTGATGGCCCCTGAGGGGCGGCATATCATGGCGGTGCTCAGGCGCCGTCAATTCTCAAAGAGAAAGGGTATGCCACATGTCCAAATCTAGCGTTGTTCCTTTTG
>Ga0315339_1000917_pt1 | contig 30268 bp, 35 predicted proteins | sample ASW17metaG_FD_204514 | JGI IMG/M metagenome (GOLD analysis project Ga0315339, IMG submission 204514) | Ammonia-oxidizing marine archaeal communities from Pacific Ocean, United States - ASW #17 | ecosystem: Environmental > Aquatic > Marine > Oceanic | place: USA: California | collected 2016-12-05 | reverse complement strand
AAATCTCTAAAGGTTAAAATAATAAGCCTTAAGGAGTTAAAAAAATTAAAAATTACTAAGAATAAAACAATTATTATTGATGCTCTTTTAGGAATTGGAATAAATGGACCTGTTAAGGAAAAAATGCATTTAGCAATAAAAAAAATTAACTCCCTAGGAAAAAATAACCCTGTTGTTTCATTGGACATGCCTTCTGGTATATGCGCGGACACAGGAAATATCCTCGGCATAGCCGTTGAAGCGGATCTGACCTTGTCGTTTATTGGCCTCAAAAGAGGTCTTTATACTTCGGAAGGAAGATCTTGCTCAGGTGAAATACTCCTAGATCACCTAGATGTGAAATCTAAAATTAGGTCTAGAATTAAATCTAATTCTTTCTTGATAAATTCAGAAAAATCGTTAAGTAAACTAATAAATAGAAGAATAAATAGCCATAAAGGGGATTATGGCCATGTTCTAATAATAGGTGGTGACAAAGGATTTGGAGGCGCTGCTATTCTTGCGGCTAAATGTGCAGCTATGTCTGGAAGCGGATTAGTTAGCCTTGCCACAAGAACCGAACACGTAACAGCCTCTTTAAATACCTGCCCGGAAGTAATGGTAAAAGGAGTGGATAGTGGTCAAGACTTAGAAAGTTATTTAAATTCACCTAATGTGATTGTTTTAGGACCAGGTTTGGGAACAAATGCTTGGGCTGAGCAGATGATGCAGCAAACATTTATAGCATGTAAAAAAAGAAACCTTCCATTGGTAATGGATGCTGATGCTTTAAATATAATGACTTCATTAAAATTAAAAGTAATGACACCACATAAACTAGTTATAACACCTCATCCTGGAGAAGCTGCTAGATTATTAAAGAAAAATGTGTTGGAAATAGAAAAAGATAGATTTAAATCAGCTAAACAACTTTCTCAGAAATTTAATTCCGTTACTGTTCTTAAAGGTTCAGGAACCATTGTATGTTCTAATAATAAATTAAGATTTGGTGTATGTGAGTCAGGAAACCCTGGAATGGCATCTGGCGGCATGGGAGATATACTATCTGGATTAATTGGTAGCTTTATAGCTCAAGGACTAAACTTAATAGAAGCTACTGAAACTGCAGTAGAGCTTCATTCTGCAAGTGCTGATATAGCATCTTTAGATTTAGGAGAGTTAGGTCTCCTAGCAAGTGATGTTATAAATACTATAAGAACTAACTTAGCATTTTAATTTTGTGAAAACTAAGAATGCTATAGAAACTATAGAACTAGGCAAAAAACTTGGTGAATTAATCAGATATCACCAAAATAAAATAAAAACTATTCACTTACAAGGAGATCTAGGTACTGGTAAGACTACTATCTCAAAAGGGATAATGGAAGGAATGGGTTATAGTGGATTAGTAAAGAGCCCAACTTTTGCACTTGTTGAAATTTATGAATCCAAAGAAAGTACTATTTTTCATTTTGACCTTTATAGGATTAATTCTGAAGGAGAGCTTCTTGATATTGGCATTCAAGAATACCTTGATCAACAAAATGCTATAAGCATATTTGAGTGGCCAAAAAAAGGAGGTGCAGCTTTGCCTCCCCCTTGCATCGAGATTATTCTAAATAATGATGAAAATCATCAAGATTCTCGATTAATTGAATTAAGATTTAAAAGAAGCCTAAACGAATTAAAAAAAGCTGTAGATTTATTTCTTCAAGCTGGCGTAAGCTCTATCAATTAGTACCAAAGCTCCTAAACCCGAACCTCCTTTTTCTTCTTCCCATTCTCTGGCTGGTCTTGCAGCTATAATTTCTTCTAGAGTCCTGCCTTGATCAATGAGGTCTGAAATTCTTGATGAAACTGTCTTTAACATTTTTATATAATCCTTAAAAGTTTGAGTGTTAGCGATTGGTCCATGCCCAGGAACAACCACAGTATCCTCATTGATAACCTCTAGAACTCTTTCACAAAAAGCTATCATGCCCTCTATGCTACCCCCATTATCTGCATCAATAAAAGGGAAACCATCTATATTGAATACATCTCCTAAATGGATAACATTTGAATCCCTTAAATACACAGCTGTATCACCCGTAGTATGTGCTGAACCAAAATGGTACAACTCTATTCTATCTCCATTTAAATTAATGTTCATTTCTTCTTTATAAGTAATTTCAGGCAATGCACTGGAAGGATAGGGCTGTTGCGGATAAACAATTCCTACTAAATTAATAGGCATAGGTTTTTTCATCATTTGATATGAATTTTCATGAGCTACAATAATGGAACCAGTAGGTCCAAACGCTAAATTCCCCTCTGCATGATCAAAATGCCAGTGAGTATTAATTATATAATCTACTTTTCTTCCCCCTAGTTTTCTTATAGATCTCAAAATCTTATTTTTTAACTCCGGAAACTGATCATCAACTAAAAGAACGCCATCTTCGCCTGTACTTACTAGTATATTGCCCCCTAAACCAAATAAAACATGAATATTATCTGTAACCCTCTTGGTTATGATCTCTGCTTTACCAAAATCCCATTCAAAAGCATCTAAAACGGCTTTTTGTTCTTTTTTAAGGTTCACTTCATCTGACTCATGATGCCCTGCTAACAATCCAACAGATATAAAAAAACTGAACAATAAAATACTAATTTTTTTCATCTTCTCTCCTTTCTTTCTTCTAAGAATTAACCATTACATCCTAATCACTAAACTAAATCAAAAATAAGCTGTCTCTGATAGAGACTCGGTTTGTTAAAACTAGGTATAATAAAAATTAAAGTAAAAAACTAAAACCCTGAAGCTTGTCCATCTTTTCTGCTCTCAGATGCGCCATAATAAACCCCTTGTTTTAACATAATAGCTTGATAACCACCAAAAATTCCTTTTTGATATTTTAATTCATGACCCATATTTTCTAAAGTTCTTACTATGTCTAACCCAAAGCCCGTTTCAATGCTTAAAGTGCCTCCGCTATTCATAATTTCATCTGTTGGTTGAGAAGAGCCGCTATGAACAATTCTGGGAGCATCACCTGCTTCCTGCAGGTTTAAACCAAAATCTATCATATTGATAACAATTTGAGCATGGGCTTGTGGTTGTGTAGCTCCACCCATTACACCAAAACTTACATAAGGCTTACCATCCTTGGTTATAAAAGCGGGAATAATAGTATGAAAAGGTCTTTTCCCTCCTTCAACTACATTTAAATGGTCTTTTTGGAGGCTAAATAATTCTCCTCTATCTTGCAACATAAATCCTAATCCTGGTGGCATCATGCCTGAACCCATTCCCCTGTAATTACTTTGGATCAACGAAATCATATTTCCAAATTTATCTGCAGCTGTTAAATAAATAGTATCTCCATCTATTAATACACCGGGTTCATCTGTTAAGGCCGGTTCTTTTAAATTGATTAAAGATGCCCTTTTTTTTCCATAAGATTTTGAGATAAGTTTTTTTAAGGGTATTTCAGCAAATTGTGGGTCAGCATAATATTTTGCTCTATCGGCAAAAGCTAATTTTTTTGCCTCCACGAATAAATGAATATATTCGGCACTAAAAAGACCTAGATTTTTTAAATCGAAGTTCTCGAGAATGTTCAAAATTTGTAATGCAGCAATACCTTGGCCATTGGGAGGCAACTCCCAAACATCATATCCGCGGTAATTTGTTGAAACTGGACTTACCCACTCTGAATGAAATCCAGATAAATCTTCATAAGTTAAAAAGCCTCCCTGAGATTGAATAAAATCTACAATTGTTTTTGCTATTTCTCCTTCATAAAAGCCAGCGCGTCCTTCCTCCGCTATTTTCTCAAGAGTAGAAGCCAAGAAAGGATTCTTAAAGATCTCTCCCTTTTTAGGTGTTTGCCCCTTTTTTAACCAAACTTCTGAAAAATTAGGGTAATTAGAATATCTACCTTTTGAAGTTTCTAAATAAAAGGCAATAGTTTCTGTAATGGGAAATCCATTCTTAGCATAATAAATAGTAGGTTCAAATAAAGTTTTAAAATCTTGATTACCAAATTTTTGATGTAATTTGACCCATCCATCTACTGCGCCTGGAACAGTAACTGGAAGAGGACCAAAAGAAGGTATCTTATCTAATTTTTTTTCTTTAAAAAAATTTAAATTAATTGACTTTGGTGAAGGACCGCTTGCGTTAAGTCCATACAGTTTATTTTCTTTACCATGCCATACTATTGCAAATAGATCTCCTCCTACCCCACTTCCAGTTGGCTCCATTAGACCTAAAGCAATATTAGCAGCTATAGCAGCATCTATTGCTGTTCCGCCTTTCTTAAGAATATCTAAACCAATTTGAGTAGCTAAAGGATGACTTGTAGCAATCATACCATTCTGACCTAATACTTCAGATCTACTAGCAAATTTCTCACCAGTTATTCTGTCATATCCATATCCAAACATACTCACCAAACCTAAGATAAAAACTATAAACCTACATTTCATCCAAATCACAATTGTATTGCTGTTCCCCAATAATTAAAACCAAGGATTTTGGGCGTACTTGGAATATACATAGATTCTAAAGAATTTATTGAAAATCCTGCTGATTCTATCAGCCTAGGAATATCTCTATTTATATTGCAACCACCTCCGATAACATTCCAATAAGGATTAATCTTATTTTGCCATTTTACTATATTTTCATCTGGGGCTTTCCCGTGCTCACAAAATATCATTTCTCCCTCTGGCCTTAAAACCCTTTTCATTTCTTTAATGGCTAAATCAATCTCAGGAATGGTGCAAATAGTATACGTTATCAATACAGTGTCGACAGAATTGTCTGGAAGAGGAATTTGTTCAGCCCCTGCGAGCAAAAATTCGATATCCATTGATGATGTGCTCGAGATTTTCTTAGCCATTTCATTTAACTCTTCAGAAGGATCAAGCCCCCATATCTTTTTTACCTTAGAAGTGTTGTAAAAAGGTATATTAAGTCCTGAACCTATACCTACTTCAAGAATATCCCCTTTAGCTAAAGGCACTATCTTCTCCCTTTGATATCGCATGGGCTTAGTATTACAAGCAAAATTTAAGAACTTAGGTAAAATATATTTTTTATAAATATTCATGAAAATCTAAAGATATTGATTAAGATAATATAAAGTTAACATATTCAAATACTCAGGAGAAAACTATTATGAACGAATCAATGCAACTAGTGCTTATATATAGTGGCTTCCAACTTCTAATTGGCCTCGTACTAGCAATAAATGCTGTTAAATTAAGATTTAAAACACAAATACTTTTGGGAGATGATGGAAATACAGAAATGCTAAAAGCAATGAGATCTCATGGTAACTGGTCTGAATATTCTCCTGCTTACATAATAAGCTTATTGTTGATTTCACTTGTCCAAGGTCCTCTTTGGTTGATTCATACTATAGGTATCATGTCTTTTATTGGCAGGGCCAGCCATGCTTATGGCTTGAACCAAGAGCAAGATCCTAACCTCTTTAGACAAGCTGGATTTATTTTGAGCGTTTTTACGATGCTGATATGTGTAATTGCTTTAATATATTTGGGCTACACTTTATAAGAGCATGGAAGGAAAAAATTGTTTAATAACTGGGGCCACAAGCGGTATAGGTGAAGCAACAGCAATTGAATTAGCAAAAAAAGGAGCAAATATATTCTTTATAGCAAGGAGTGAAGCTAAGGCTAAACTTCTTCAAGAGCAACTTTTACAAATAAATGGGCAAGAAAATAGTTATATAATTGCTGACCTTTCCGCTCAAGAAGAAGTTAAAAGAGCCGCGAAAGAATTCCTCTCATTAGATAAGCCTCTTCATGTATTGTTAAATAACGCAGGAATTATAAACCTAGAAAGAAGGGAGACTGTTGATAAATTTGAAGAAGTATTTGCAGTAAATCATCTTGCATATTTTACATTAACGATCTTATTACTAGACCTTATAAAGGATTCTAGCCCTAGTAGAATTATAAATGTATCGTCCGCAGCTCATGCTTTTGTTAATGACATAGATCTTGATGACCTTCAGTCTAATAAAGCTTTTAAACCCATGAATGTTTATGGTAAATCTAAATTAGCAAATATACTTTTTACAAGAGAACTAGCCAAACAACTTAAGGGATATAATGTTACAGTAAATTGTCTACATCCAGGATTTGTGGCAACAAACTTTGGGACTCAAAATGATTCCTTTTGGGGTAAGCTAGCAATGAAGATAGCTACTCCTTTTGCCAGAAATAGCCATAGAGGTGCCTCATCTTCTATTTATCTTTGTACTTCTGATGAAGTAAAAGAAGTTACGGGGCAGTACTTCTATGATTGCAAAATTGGAAAACTTACCTCTGCAGCTCAGAATGAAGAAAAAGCTAAGGGATTGTGGACTCAATCAGAAGAATTAACTGGGATCAGAATTTGATGTTAAGAGATTACCATATTCCTATTGGGTCTATATCTAAAGACCATCTTACTTTTGAAACTTTTTTTTGAATGTAAAGAATAGAAATCATCTCTTCTAATTCTCTATGTAAAGACCGCCTACTTTCTGAATATATATTTAGTTCCCATCTAAATATACCTGCTTTGCGTTCCATAATGGAAGGTATTGGTCCAACCAATCTAAAATCCTTACTTTTAACCCTGCTTTTTAAATTCTGCAATAAATCTTGTGCTAATTTTCCTTTAGCTGATTCAGCCTGAAATCTTGCTTGATAAGAAAAAGGTGGAGTCTTAGCCAAAGACCTTTCATTCAAAATTCTATCTGAAAATTTTTGATAATCCCCTGTTAATAATTCTTCTATTTGAGGATGATCGGGGCAATAAGTTTGCAATAAAACTGTGCCTTGGTTTTCTTCTCTACCCGCTCTTCCTGCAACTTGAGTAATCAACTGAGCAACTCTTTCACTTCCTCTAAAGTCAGCGCTAAATAAACCACTATCGGCATCTAAAATACCAACTAAAGTTACATTTGATAAATGATGACCTTTAGCTAACATCTGAGTGCCTACTAAGATCATAGGCTTCCCTGAACTGATTTCTTTTAAATAATTACTCATAGATGATCGCTTAGTTGTTGTATCCTTATCGATCCTAAGAACCTTATAAGGTAAAAATTTCTTTTCTAAAAATTCTTCTACTTTTTGTGTGCCAACACCGAATAGATTAAATTCTTCTTTTCCACAACTTAAACACTCTTTAGTTATTGCATGCTTAGCATCACAATGATGGCACTGCATCCTATAAGGATTTGAATGTATGGTCATACTTGCGTCACAACTATTACATGAGACTATCCAGCCACAACTATTACATACCATTGCAGGAGCATAGCCCCGTCTATTAATAAAAATTAAGACTTGTCTGCTCTTAGATAATTCATATTCCATCTGATTTAATAATGACTGAGAAAACCCATTTTGTAATTCTTGGCCTCTAATATCTATCGGCACATATTTTGGAAGAGCAGCTCCTGTAGCCCTCTTTTTTAATTCTATTAAAGAGTACTTTTTATCCTTAGTATTCTTAATTGATTCAAGAGAGGGAGTAGCTGAAGCGAGAACGATTGGTATGTTCAGTAATTTTGAGCGATATATTGCTATATCCCTACCTGAATACCTAAATTTCTCAGTTTGTTTGTAAGAAAGGTCATGTTCTTCGTCAACAACAATTATTCCCAAATCTTTAAAGGGGGTAAAAACTGATGAACGTGTACCTATAATTACATCAATATAACCTCTAGAAGCGCTTAACCAAGCATCTAGTCTTTCTCTATTATTTTTATTTGAATGCATAGAGACAACCTTTGAACCAAACCTTTTTTTAAATCTATCTTCTGTTTGTGGAGTTAACCCAATTTCTGGAATTAAGACCAAAGCTTGCTTTCCTGATTTTATTATTTTAGAAATCGCTTCCATATAAACTTCAGTTTTTCCACTCCCTGTAATCCCATTGATAAGTAATATATCTCCTCCAGAAGAACTATTTATTTGATCTATGGCAATTTTTTGCTCTTTATTTAATTCTTTTTTTTCTTGAAGCTCATTACTAGATCTATATTCGGGAGTATTTTCAATATTCTCTTTTATTACCAATGATTTTTCTTCTAATGCCTTTATAGATGAAGAGGAAATATTATAAGCTTTAGCAGTGACTCTTATAAGAGAATGTAAATCTTTAAAAATTGCTAGAGCTTCTTGCTGTTTTGGAGAATTTTTAAGAGACTCAAGAGAAGCAAATTCTCCTTTAGTTGTAATTCTAAAATTATCTATAGATGCAAATGAAGCTTTCTCTCCTCTTCTCAAGGAAGGGGTCATAAAATAACTTATAACTTCACCTATAGGATGATGATAATACTTAGAGGCCCATTCAGCTAATGCAAATGTGTTTGCATCTAGTATGGGATTATCATCAATTAAAGTCTTTATCTCTTTATATACAATATTTTTATTTAAATAGTTGCCAGAAAGCTTATATACAATACCTACTAGAATTCTAGAACCAAATGGCACCTTTACTCTACATCCAATCTTAATTTTTGATCTTTCTATATTTTTTGGTACAGAGTAAGAAAAATAACCAGGTATAGGTATGGGTAAAATTATTTCTATTAGATCTTTATTCACATTAAATATAGTCACCAAGTAACTTAAAACATTTGCCTACTTTAATAGGTCTGGTATCATGCGCGCTCTTAAATTGTAAGATTTACACTTTAAAAATGAAACAAAATATACATCCAGAATACCACGAAATTAAAGCTACATGCAGTTGCGGTAATATAATTGAAATGAAATCTACTTTAGCTGAAGCGCTGCAATTAGATGTTTGCTCAGAGTGCCACCCTTTTTACACAGGAAAACAAAAGCTTGTTGATACTGGGGGAAGAATTGATAAATTTGAAAAAAGGTTTGGAAAAAAGCAAGCTACAAAGAGTTCCAAAGAAAGTTCTCAAGACTCCAAAAAAACTTCTAAGTCTTCTGTCGAAGTAAAAGATTCAGAAGCTCCTCTAGAAGAAAGTGTTGAAGCTCCTGAAGAAAACTAAGATTAATTAAATATCTTCAGCTATAAATTCTATAATTTTCTTTGCCACTCTTTTTTTATCAGTTTTTTTAATTACAATCTTTTCCTTCTTGCTGATTAAAGTGACTTCATTGTCATCTGAGTCAAAGCCAATTGTTTGATTAGAAACATCATTAGCAACTACTACTCTTAAGTTTTTAGCTAATAGTTTCTTCCTAGCATTTTCTTCTATTTCCTCTGTTTCAGCTGCAAATCCTACTGCATATAATGTTTTATGCTTATCTGTTACAGAACTTAAAATATCTTTATTTTGTTTAAGTTCTATTGAGATATCCTCAGTATTCTGTTTTTTTAATTTATTCTTAAGAGAATCCTTAGGTTTGTAATCAGCGACAGCCGCAGTTGATATAAAAATATCAGCCTTAGGAGCGTAATGCATAACTGCATCATACATTTCATCTGCTGAAGTTATTTTTTCAAATATAATACCTTCAGGAGGGTTTAGTTTCACTGGACCACTTATAAGTATTACTTTAGCGCCAGCATCCTTAGCTACTTCTGCAATTGCATAGCCCATCTTTCCTGAGCTCTTATTTGATATATAACGAACAGGATCTATCATTTCCTGAGTTGGGCCTGCTGTTATTAATAGCTCTTTACCCGCTAATAAACCCGTATCAAAAAGTTTAGCTAATTCTTCTACTATCACTAACGGTTCTAACATTCTGCCTAAACCTATATCACCACATGCCTGTTGTCCGTCTCCTGGTCCAAAAATAGAAATCCCTTTTTCATTTAAAGAACTTATATTTCCTTGGGTTCTCTCATCTGACCACATTGCTTGATTCATGGAAGGAGCTATTGCTAAATTTCCATCATGAACAAGAGAAATTGCTGATAATAGATCATCGCTTCTACCGGTACTAAGTTTTGCTATAGAATCTGCAGTACAGGGGGCTATCAATACGGCATCAGCCCACTTTGCTAATTCAATATGGCCCATTGCAGCTTCAGCATTACGATCCAATAAATCAATTGAAACTTGATTTCCAGATAAAGCTTGCATTGTAAGTGGAGTAATGAATTCTTGAGCTGATTTTGTCATCACTACTCTAACTTCAGCACCTACTTTCTTAAGAGTTCTTACTATTTCTGCAGCTTTATAAGCAGCAATTCCTCCAGTGATGCCAAGAAGAATTTTTCGGTTTATTAATGATTTCAAATTTTTCTTATTGGTTTTTAAAAAATTAAAACTTAATTATAGCGAGTTACGGTTGCTAGTAGTAATACGTTCTGGTATAAAACCTGCCTCAGAAGTTAAATTATATTAAAAATGTCAAAAGTTTGTCAGGTCACCGGTAAAAGAGCAATGTTTGGGAACAATGTTTCTTTTGCAAAAAACTCTACTAAACGTAGATTTAACCTAAATTTACATAAGCATAAATTCTGGGTTGAATCTGAAAAGAGATTTGTAAATCTTAATGTTTCAGTTAAGGGAATGCGAATTATAGATAAAATTGGTATCGAGCAAGTTCTGAAGAATATCAAGTCTAGGGGTAAATAATAAATGAGAGAGAAAATAAGACTTGTTTCATCAGCTGGGACTGGACATTTCTACACAACCGATAAAAATAAATCTTCCATGCCAGATAAGATGGAAATAAAAAAGTTTGATCCGGTAGTTAGAAAACATGTAATTTATAAAGAAGAAAAAATTAAATAATCTTCTAGATACCTACCGCCTCTCTGATTAACCTTTTCTTTAAAGATTCAATTTTATCAGCTTCCTGAAATATATAGTTTCTTCCTAATTTTAACCAAGGATTGCTACTCTGAAATCCTTTCTTAAATAGCTCCATTAATCCCATCATTTTTAGATTCTTAAAAAATCTATTGTTATGAAATTGTTGTAAAACTTCTTCTGATCCAATATTTTTTGCTTTTCTTTTAGCTAATGAAATAAGTCTTGAAAGTTCTTCCGCATCACCGATACCTAGATTCAAACCTTGCCCAGCAAGGGGATGAATTGTATGAGCAGCATCTCCAATAACTACCGATCTTCCATTAAAATACTTATCAGCATGTAGTTGGTTCAGAGGGAAGGAATTTATTTCCCCTTCAAGCTTAAACTTTCCTAATATACCCTCTGTATTTGATTGTAATAATCCGCAAAAATCATTAGATGATAAACACATCACTTTTTCAGCTGTATCATCGTCTATAGACCACACCAAAGAAATTCTTTCTTTATTCTTATAATTGAAAGGCAAAAGGGCTATTGGTCCTGTTTTGGTAAAAACCTGTCTAGCAATATTCCCATGTCCTCTATCAGCTGAAATATTAGCGATAATAGCTTTTTGATTGTAACTCCATTTTGTAGATTTAATATTAGACTTCTCCCTAACAATAGATAATCCTCCATCCGCTCCTATCAATAAATTAGAATGTATTGCTTCTTTACCTTCAAGTTCTATAGAAATAAGGTCATCTTCTTCTTTAATGTCTTTAATTATTACTTCTCCAATAAAATTAAATAAATCATTAGATAGATTCTGCTTAATGAGAGCCTGGATCAAAGCATTATTGGAAACAACATAACCTAAATTCTTTAGATCTAACTCAGAAGCCTTAAAATTTATTTTAGAACTACCTGATTTATCCCAAGCTATTATTTCATTGAAATTAGTTGTAAATCTTTCAATTTCATTCCATAAATTTAATTCTCTAAATATATTCTCTGAATATATATTCAAGGCTGCTGTCCTTCCAGAAAATAGATTATCTCCCTCAATAACTCTAATTTCTTTCTTATCAATAAGACATACTGACACGTTCTGCTTAATAAGGAGTGCTGCCATAGTCATCCCTACCACTCCAGCTCCAACGATAGTTACTTCTGACTTCAAATTAGGAACTGAGCATCAAAGCTTCTATGTGTTTAATTTCCCTTGGGACTCCAGATGTTAAAATCTCATTTCCATTCTTAGTAACAACCACATCATCTTCTATTCTGATACCTATACCAAGCCATTTTGGATCAACTTCTTTTATAGAATCAAGAATATAAATACCAGGTTCCACAGTCAAAACCATTCCTTCTTCCAAAGCTCGCCAATTTCCATCTACTTTATAGTTACCAACATCATGCACATCCATACCCAGCCAATGTCCAATCCTATGCATATAAAATTTTGAATAAGCTTCTTCTTCTATCAACTTATCTAACTTTCCTTTAAGAATTCCTAGCTCTAAGAGTCCTTCTGTAATAGCCTTAATAGAAGCCTCATGCGCACATATCCAAGGTTTACCTGGCTTAATTTCATCTAATGCCTTGCTGTGGGCATTCAAAACAATTTCATAAATAACGGCTTGCTCTTCTGTAAATTTACCTCCTACTGGAAATGTTCTTGTAACATCTGAAGCATAATTTTGATACTCACATCCCGCATCAACTAAAACAAGATCTCCCTCCTTTAGCTGATCTTTATTTTCATTGTAATGTAATATACAAGCATTATTGCCACCGCCTACAATTGAATTATAGGCAGGTGATCTTGAACCCCTTTTCATGAATGTATGTAAATATTCTGCTTCCAGTTGATATTCAAACATTCCGGGTTTTACCGCCCTCATTGCATCGCAATGAGCTTCGGCTGTTATCTTCGCTGCTTCCTTCATAATATCTAGTTCTTCAAAATTCTTAATTAACCGCATCTCATGTAATATTGAGTCCAAAGAAATTATTGTATCTGGCACTTCTATGCCACTCCTTATTGCACTTCGTGAAATTTCTAACCATTTATTTACTTTTTGTTCTATATCATTAGATTCTGACATAGGATAATAAATATTTTTTACTCCTAACAAGATATCTGGCATTACCTCATTAATTGTATTAATGCTAAAAGAGATGTCAGCTCCATAATCTTTGATCGCGCCCTCCTGTCCAGCTCTGAAACCATCCCATTGCTCTCTTAAGGGATCTCTATCTCTACAAAATAAAATAAATTCTCTTGTAGAAGAAGTAGATTTCAAAACCATTAGCGATTCTGGTTCATCAAAGCCTGTTAAATAAAAAAAATCACTATTTTGCCGGAAAGGATAGTTAGCATCTGAGTTTCTCACTTTCGGGCAACTAGAACTAATCAAAATTATAGAATCCTTTTCTATAGCTTCTAAAATTCTTGATCTTCTTTGTGCAAAATTTATATTTATGTTTTTTATATTATTCATAATCTTATATCCTAAACTAGAAAGGTATATTATAGAAAGTTAAACTCTACTCTAAATTTAAAAGACATGCGTGATACTGAATTAGAAAAACTAGAAAAAAATATAAAATCACTTATATTAATTAGCTCTGAACTAAAGCAAGTTAATGAGAGTCTATTAGAAAAAAATCTAAAACTACAAAAGGTAAATTCTAGAATAAATATCCGTCTTTCTGCAACCCAAACTAGGATTAGATCTCTAATAGCGGAACTCAAAACCCAGATTAAAAAATGACAGAACAAGCTAAAAATATTATTTCTATAGTTGTACTTGGCCAAGATTATAAAATATCCTGCGATCCTTCAGAAAATGATCAAGTAATTGAATCAGCTAAAATTTTAAATGGAAAACTTATAGAAATTAGAGAGAACTCTAATATAGATGAAGGAAAAGCTTCCATCATAGCTGCTTTAAATATTACAAAAGATTTATTGTCTATTAAGAATACACAAATCTCTGGCAAAAGTAGTGATGATAGTCTTAGAAAGCTTTCACTAGAAATAGAGAATCAAATAAAATCTCTAACAAGCTTTAATTAATAATCTTCTATTTTATTAAAAAGACTTTAGGGTATACTTTTAATACTTCCTAGTTTATTTGGCAGTTGGTACAAAATACTCGAGCCGATAAAAAATACCAAGGGGGTTTTGATAAGTGCTGTTGTGCATGCCCTATTAGGGAAGCCTGATGAACTGCAAAAACCTCCGCCTTGAACAAGTCGGTTCAGGGCTGGATCAACACCGGTAATCTGGGAAGTCATTATTATGAATTCTAAATCAGAAATTAGAACAAAAATCCTAAAAAAAAGACTCTCTTTGTCATCAACAAAAATACTAGAATCCGAGAAAGCTTTATCATTAATCTGGAATGAGTTTCAATCTAGAAATTTGAAAGTCATTAATAAAATAGGGCTTTACTGGCCTATAAATAATGAACTATCTACTCTAAAAATCATAGAAGATATTATTAGTCAAAAGAAATCATGCTACTTGCCTGTAATAGATAATAAAAACGAAAAAAATATCTCCTTTAAAAATTATGTGACCTCAGGAATATTAATAAAAAATAAATATGGAATTCCTGAGCCTTTACATGGGGAACCAATAGAAATTAACTCGCTTGATTTATTAATAGTTCCTTTAGTTGCTTTCGATATGAAAGGTAATAGAATTGGTATGGGCCAAGGATTCTATGATATTACATTAAATAAATACAAGCATTTGATACCTAAGCTAATTGGTTTAGGTTATGATTTTCAAGAAGAATTTACCTGCTTTCCTGAAAATCATGACATCAGATTAGATGGAGCCTTAACACCTTCAAGAATAATTGAATTCTGATAATTACTTGAGAAAAGCTGAATAAGCTATATCTCCTTGTTCATCCCAAAAAGGAAGGTTTGTAGCCTTAAGTTGCTTTATTAATTTGTTTTTTTCTTTCTGTTTTGCTTGAAAACCTATTAAAACCCTTCCATAAGCGGCGCCCTGATTCCTATAATGAAATAAAGTTATATTCCATTTATCGCCTAGAGAATTAAGAAAATTAATTAATGCTCCTGGCTTCTCAGGGAATTCTACCCTAAATATTAATTCTCCATATTCTGAAATATGTTTAGGAGCTCTTCCTCCCACCATATGTTTTATATGTAACTTTGCTATTTCATTATCTGATAAATCTAAAGGTGAGTAACTTTTAGCTTTCAGATCATTAATTAATTTTCTTTTTTCACTAGTACCATCATTGAATCTGCATGCCAAGAATATATGGGCTTTTGATTCATCATCTGCTCTATAATTAAATTCTGAAATCATTCTTTTTCCTAAAGTCTTGCAAAAGCTTCTAAAACTGCCTTTCTCCTCAGGAATTGAGACACTAAATAGAGCCTCTTTTTTTTCTCCCAATTGAACCCTTTCAACAATATGAGATAGCCTATCAAAATTTAAATTGGCTCCTGAATTGATTGCGACTAATGTTTTGTTCTTCCATCTTTTCTTAGAAGTTAATTTCTTTAAACCAGCTAAAGATAGTGCTCCAGCTGGTTCAGGTATTGTTCTAGTAGCCTCAAAAGTATCTTGTACAGCAGCACAAATCTCATCAACAGAAACAGTTACTACTTCATCAATCCATTCTCTAATCAAAGAAAATGTAAGTTTTCCTATCTGTTTAACTGCTACTCCATCAGCAAACAAACCAACCTCCTTTAATGGAACTATTTTATTGGCTTCCAAAGCTACTTTTAGACAAGCTGCATCATCTGGTTCCACTCCTATAATCTTAATATTAGGGTTAATGCTTTTAACATAAGCTCCTACACCTGCAATAAGCCCTCCTCCTCCAACCGGGATAAATATTGTGTCAATTTTATCAGGGTGAGCCTCTAATATTTCTAATCCAACAGTTCCTTGACCTGAAATAACATCCTCATCATCATATGGATGAATAAAAACTATACTCTTTTTCAAAGATAATTGTTTTGCATATGCAAATGCTTCATCAAAATTATCTCCATATAGAGTTACTTTTGCACCATAATATTTTACAGAATTTACTTTTATAGAAGGGGTTGTAACAGGCATTATAATTATTGCCGATATAGATAACTTTTTGGCCGCATAAGCTACTCCTTGAGCATGATTACCTGCAGAAGCTGCTATTACTTTTTTTATATTTCCGTTTTTCTTTAATTTTGATAACTTGTTATAAGCCCCTCTTAATTTAAAAGAAAATATAGGCTGCAAGTCTTCTCTTTTTAAAAGAACACTGTTACCTAGATTTTTAGATAGCCTATCTAGCTTTGACAACGGCGTAACTATAGCTACATCATAGACATTTGATGTCTCAATCTTGTGCACATAAGAACTGCTTTTAGTTTTTTTCATGTAAAATCAATAATTCCCAAAATTTTGAAATAGGATATTATACTTTGAGATTAATATTAAACACTCTTTACGGAATTATTCTATGGATCAAAACATAAAAAAGAAAGAAGCTGCAGTAAAAGCTTTAGAAATAATCCTTCCATATGTTAATGAAGGGACAATCCTAGGCATTGGAACTGGCTCTACTACTAACTTTTTCATTGAAGAATTAATTTCTAGTAACATAAAAATAAAAGCAGCTATTTGTAGTTCAGAGACTTCAAAAAAAAATCTAAAGCATTCTAGGATTAATATAGCAGAACTTAACGAAGTCCATGAAATAGATTTCTATATAGATGGGGCCGATGAATTCAATTCAAGATTTGAATTAATAAAGGGAGGAGGGGGAGCTCTTACAAGAGAAAAAATTTTAGCAAATTCATCAAAGCAATTCATCTGTATTGTAGACGATTCTAAATTCTCATCTCATTTAGGGATATTTCCTCTGCCAATTGAAGTATTGGAAATTGCAAGAAGTGCAGTATCTAGAGAGATATTAAAAATGGGAGGTAAACCTATATATAGATCAGGATTTATTACTGATAATGGTCACCAAATAATAGACATTCATAACCTCAAGATAGATGTTCCATTCGAAACTGAAAACCAATTAAATAATATGCCTGGTGTAGTGGAAAATGGAATTTTTTCTAATAGAAAAGCTGACATAATAATAGAAGCAAATAAAAATGGAGTAGAAATTAAAAAAATATAAAAACTATAACAAAGAGTTTATAACTGATAGTAATTGCTCACTATCAGGTTCAATATCTTGATTAAAGTGAAGAATTTCTCCTGTCTTAGAAATTAAATATTTATTGAAATTCCAACTAGGTTGAATGCCCGTTTCTTTTATAAGGTCTGCATAAAATGGATTAGCTTTATAACCTTGAATTCTTAGCTTACCACCATTAGTAACATGTGATCTTTTAAACATTGGAAAATCTACACCATAAGTAGTTTTACAAAACTCTTTAACTTCTGCCTCATCCTTAGCTCTTTCCTGGAAAAAGTCATTAGAAGGGAACCCAAGAATTACAAAATTCTTATCTTTATAATTTGTATATAAATTTTGAAGAGATTTATATTGATATGTATAACCACATTGGCTAGCCACATTAACAGCTAAAATAACCTTTCCTTCGAAATCACATAGATTTCTTTCTTCTGAAGAAGCTAATATTCTAATTTCATGATCAAGCAAACTAGGGCATTCTGAAAAGCCATAAAATGAGAATAAGACTGTTAGTGATAATATAAATTTTTTCATCTTAAAGTTGTTCGATAACTAATATATTAACACCTTCATATTATTATTAACTAAATCGAAGAGCTCTATAACATCGTTATTATACATTCTAATGCAGCCATTAGAAGCTGGTTGACCTAACAATCCTTCTTCAGCTGTTCCATGTATATAGATAAATCTACTAAAAGAATCTATACCTAACCCTCTATTTAGACCTTCCTCAAGACCATCTAACCAAAGAATCCTTGAAGTAACAAAATCATATTGAGTATCTATTTTATCATTAACTATTTCTGCAATTTCTCCTGACCACTGTCTTCCTTTAAGTAAAGCTCCTTTAGGAAGATCTTTTCCAATCATACGCTTAATAACATGCGCACCTAAAGGAGTTTTTAAACTCCCTTCCTGACTACCTATTCCATACTTAGAAGAAGAAATAATATACTCTTTCAGAACCTGTCCCTTTTTTATAAGAAAAAGACTTTGAGAGTTAATATCCACATATATAATTATATCATCTTCTAAGATATAATCATTATCCTGTATTTTAGAAGATATTAAACTACTTAGAACTTCATTTTTCGTAACTTTTGTTACAGTACAACTACAAAATATTAATAATATAGATGTATAAAGAACTATATTAGATATGTTTTTCATATTTTTATTAATTTTAGAACTTTTGTTCTATTTATATATAATATTATTATAAAGGATATAAGTAAATATAAGTAAATAGGAAAATAACCTATTCTTGCAAAAGGAGTTGTACCTTTATTTAAAAAAACCTTACTTTTTATAGATTTCTTTTCAAAAAATCCTTGTTTTACAAGAATTTTACCTTTCTTGTCAATTATAGAACTTATTCCACTATTTGTAGACCGAATTAAAGCTTTTTGATGCTCAATAGCTCTATTTTGAGCAATTTCTAAGTGTTGATAAGGCCCAATAGATGAACCAAACCAGGTATCATTGCTTATTGTAAGCAATATATTACTTCCTATCGCTGACTTTCTTATAAAATTGCTAAAAGCAACTTCATAGCATATTGATGGTGAAATTATGGCATTTCCAGATCTTATATGGCTAATACTAGATCCAGGCGAAGTATTAGTTAATTTAAGGTTTAAAATATCTAAAATCTTACCGGTATATTTTCTAAAAGGTATAAATTCACCAAAAGGAACTAATTTTATCTTGTCGTATGATCCTTCTGCTTCTCCAAAACCCTTAATCCTATTTTTGATACTGGTTTCTTTAGAACCTAGATTATTTGTCCTTTCTACTAAACCTGTTATAAGTCCTACTTCTTTATTTTTAGCAATTTTACCTAATCCTTCTAACCATTCTGTTTGATCACTTTCATTTAAGATTAATGCAGTTTCTGGGAACACTATAAGTTCTTTAAAATCAGAACTATCTATTGCCTTTTCAAACAGTATCTTTGTCTTCTTTATGCCAATGAAACTCCATTTTTCCTGCAAAGTTAGATTAGGCTGATAAATTGAGACTAGTATTTCATCTTGATGATTTGTCCAATCTATAAACTTTGTTGCATAACCTGAAAGTGAAATGATAATTAGAAGAAAAGAGGGTAAAAATAAAGATGTACCATCCTTCCAATTTAAAAATAAAAGATACAAACAACCTGATAACATTAATAAAAATATTGTTGTACCTGTAGCTCCAATAATAGGAATCCATCCATCTAAAAATGAACCTCCTAACGCAGTTCCTGCTATCAGCCATGGAAATCCGGTAAATGCAGATTCTCTGATAATTTCTAAACCTAACCAAGAGCTTGGAAAAACAAGAAGGGCTTCTATTACTTTGTGAGTTCTAAAGAAAGAATAAACTAAGGCGTGAAGTGAAACATAGATAGACAAACATAAAACTAATAAAATTGTTAGAAGTAATGAGTTTATAATATGTATATTTCCATGATAGTGAATACTTACATACACCCAGGAAATACCTATGATCCAAATGCCTACTCCATAAAAAAATCCTATTACAAAGCTTTGTTTTTTATTTACATCCTTTAATAAATAAAGGTATAGACTTAAAGAGATAATAGTTAAAAACCATAGGTCAAAAGGGGCAAACCCTAATGAAAATAGCATGCCTGCTGTTATTGAATATATAGACTTTAATTTCACCTTTTAGACTTTAATAAGAAGCCTTCTTTATCTTAAGAAGCTTTGATTACTTTAACTTTTTTTATTCTTCTTTTCTCTGTTGAAGCTATAAAAAAACTATATCCTTCAATTGTGACACTATCATTTACTTTAGGAATCTTTCCAAAATTATGCATCAATATACCTCCTAAAGTATCAAAATTTTCTTTGCTAAATTCAGTTCCAAATTCTAGATTAAACTCTTCTATTGGAATTAAGGCAGATACCATATAACTTCCTTGGGATTCATGTTCTATAAATGAATCAATTTTATCATCTGTTTCATCTTCAATTTCACCTACTATTTCTTCTAAAACATCTTCAATTGTCACTAAACCTGTAATTTCGCCATACTCATCTATAACTATAGCCATATGATTTCTATTCATCCTAAACTCATCTAATAAAACATTAAGTTTTTTGCTTTCAGGAATTAAGACTACTGGTCTCATTAACTGTGAAAGATTATATTCTTTTTCTTTGTCTATAAAAAACTTTGGTAATAGATCTTTAGCTAGCAAAATTCCTATTATTTTATCTTCTTCAGAGTCAATTACAGGGTATCTTGAGTGAGAAGAATCTATTATTCTAGGAATAAAAACTGAAGGAAGTTCTTGTGAATCTACAAGCACCATTTGGGTCTTAGGAATCATAATATCTCTAACCTTAGATGTGCTAACATTTAAAGCTCCTTCTAGCATACTTAATGTTCCTTGTTCAATAATACCTTTAGCGTGAGCATCTTTCAAAGATGAAATAATCTCTACCTTGTTTGAAGGGTGGTGGGAGAACTTCTTATGTATCTGCTGAAATACTTTGAAAATTCTATCTAAAAAACCAGGATTATTTAACCTGGTGCTCATACTAGGAGGCTCTTCTTTCATAAAATTCTATAACTTATAAAATTAGTATGGATTAGAAATTCCAAGTTTTCTTAAAACTGAAATTTCAATTTCTTCCATAATCTTAACTTTAGCATTATCAACATGATCATAGCCTAATAAATGTAGTGTTCCATGAATAATAATATGTGCAAGGTGATCTGATAATTTTATAGATCTCATCTTAGCTTCTTTCTTTAGAACAGACAAACATATGACTATATCTCCTAAAAAGCCATCACATAATGAATCATTAAAATCTAGCTCTGAAAATGCTAAAACATTAGTTGTTTTGTTTATATTTCTGAACTTTTTATTCAAAAGTCTTATAGATTGATTGGATATAAACCCAATTGTTAAACTCAATCTATTATGTTGCTTACATCCTATTTCTTTAAATAGTAAATCTAAGCAAGATCTGACTTCTTTCTCATTTAATGGTAATTCAGAAGATTTATTAATTTTTATAACAATATCCATGAAATTATTATTTAAATTAATTTGGTCTCTTCATCTTCATAAGCTTGAACAATATTTTTAACAAGGCCATGTCTAACAACATCGTTCTTTGAAAAATGAACAAACCCTATTTCTTCATCCAGATCCTTAAGAATCTTTTGAGCATGAATAAGCCCTGATTGAATATTAGACGGGAGATCAATCTGGGTTATATCACCTGTGATTACTGATTTAGAACCAAAACCAAATCTAGTTAAAAACATTTTCATTTGCTCCTTTGTAGCGTTCTGACTTTCATCAAATATTATAAAAGAATTATCCAATGTTCTTCCTCTCATAAATGCTAAAGGAACTGTTTCTATTATATTTTTATCTATCATTTGACTAACTTCTACGAAACCCAACATTTCAAACAAAGCATCATAGAGCGGCCTCAAATAAGGATCTATTTTTTGAGATAAATCTCCTGGAAGGAAGCCAAGTTTTTCTCCTGCTTCAACTGCAGGTCTTACAAGCATAATTCTTTGAACTTGCCCACTACTCAATTGTTCAACAGCAGAGGCTATTGCTAAATAGGTTTTGCCAGTTCCAGCTGGTCCTATTCCAAAAGTTATATCCTTAGATTGAATGCTCTTGACATAATCTATCTGTATACCTCCTTTTGGAATAACAACAAGCTTTGGTGTATTTATGTGTGCAGCTATTTTCTTTTCTGAGGTATTATCGTTATTAGTTGTATTCATTGCTTCTGTGATTTGTAAATGGACTTCTAAAGAAGTTAATTCCTTAGAAGATAATAAATTCCTATATAATTCTAATAAAACACTTTTACCAATATTTAATTTATCTAAGTTACCAGAAAGTTTAAAGTTAAATCCTTGATTATTAATTTTAATCTGCAATGTTTTTTCTATCTGTTTTAAAAATAAATTGGTTGGCCCACAGAGCGATTGCACTCTTTGATGATCTTCTGGTTCTAACTGAAACTTAAGATTTTCCATATTAGAAGTCTGCAATACCTCTAAAGCAATTAGGTAAGACCTCAACAACCTTAATAGGAATTATTTGTCCTAAATTAGGCCTGCTCTGGTAAGAAAAATTTACTACCCGGTTATTCTCAGTCCTAGCCTGCAATTCACCTGGATCTTTCTTAGATTTACCAATTACTAAACAATTTTGGACTTTTCCTAACATCTTTCTGCTAATGTCTAAAGAGTGTCTTTTAAGGGTATGTTGCAACATTTCCAATCTTTCTTTCTTTACCTCTAAGGGCACTGTATCTTCCATCTCTATCGCCTTTGTATTAGGTCTTTCGCTATACATAAAACTATATGATTCATCAAAACCTATTGCGTCAACAAGATCTATCGTGTCTCGAAAATCATTATCAGTTTCTCCTGGAAACCCAACTATAAAATCAGAAGAAATACTAATACTATCTCTAGTAGATTTTATTTTGTCTATAAGAACTAAATATTCTTCACGTGTATGTCTTCTCCGCATATTTCTTAAGACATCATTTGAGCCACTTTGTACTGGTAAATGAACGTGACTAACTAACTCAGGTACATCTTCATAAACCTTTATTAGATCATCCCCGAATTCAAAAGGATGAGAAGTTGTATATCGTATTCTATTAATTCCTTCAATTTGAGAAGTTTTCCTAATAAGATTAGCTAATCCTTCGCCCTTAACTTTAGATTTAGTATCTCTGTAAGCATTAACATTCTGTCCTAAGAATATTATTTCTGAAGTGCCTTTTTTTGATAAATAAACAACCTCTTCTAGGATGTCACTCAAAGCTCTGCTTACTTCATTACCTCTAGTATGAGGCACCACACAAAAGGAACAATATTTGTTACATCCCTCCATAATAGAGACCATGGCAGAAGGTCCGTGCTTTGAAGAATCAGGTAAAGCCTCAAATTTTTCTGTTTTAGGAAAAGAAATATCCATAGCTAACTTATTCTCAGAACCAGAAGAATCATATAATTCTGGAACTCTATGAATGGTCTGAGGACCAAAAATAATATCAATAAATGGGGCCCTTTCTTTTAAAGCCTTTCCTTCTTGACTGGCAACGCAGCCTCCAACTCCTATTTTTAAGTCTTTATTCAACCTTTTTAACTTCTTCCACCTACCTAACTGATGGAAAACCTTCTCCTGTGCTTTTTCTCTTATAGAGCAAGTATTTAACAAGATAAGATCAGCTTCTTCTGCCTTTTGTGTTATTTCAAATTCATGACTCTCTTTCAAAAGGTCTTGCATACGATTAGAATCATATTCATTCATTTGACAGCCATGGGTCTTGATGAATAATTTTTTGCCCATATATAATTGTTAATATAAATAAAAAAGGTGCTAATTGTAATGGCTAAAAAAGGAATCTACAAAATTCTATTTGTCCAACTTGGAGAAATTTATGAGTTATATGCTAAATCTATCTTTCAAAGTGAGCTTTATGGCTTCATAGAAGTAGAGGAATATTTATTTGATCAAAATACTACTATTGTAGTTGATCCTAGCGAGGAGAAATTAAAAAATGAATTTAAAGGCGTAGAAAGAAGTTATTTACCTATAGGTTCTATACTGAGGATTGATGAGGTAGACAAAAAAGGTAGCGCAAAAATAACTAAACATAAAGGCGAGAAAATATCTACACTCCCTAATATACCAAATGGTGGTTTTAAAAAAAAGACTGATTAGGAGCTGCTTTCTTTGAATAGGACGTGTTTGTAATATCTAAGTTCTTCAATAGACTCTAGAACATCTGACATAGCTCTATGCCCACCTTCTTTACTGAAATTGTCTAAAGAATTAGGAAACCATCTTTTGGCTACTTCTTTAATTGAACTTACGTCAATATTTCTATAATGAAAAAAATCTTCTAATTCAGGCATATATAACGATAAAAATTTTCTATCATGAGAAATTGTATTGCCACATAAAGGAGATTTTCCTGCTGTTAGATGCTGTTTTAAAAATTGAAGTGTTATCTGCTCTGCTTCATTAACTTTCATTTTGCTTATCTTCACTTTATCTATCAAACCTGACATTCCATGTTGGTTTACATTCCATTCATCCATATTATCTATAAACTCTTGTGGTTGATTTATTATTAAATTTGGTCCTTCAATAATTTCTGTTAAATCAGAATTACTTATAGCTGTTGCTATCTCAATTATTCTTTCTGAACTTGGATCTAAACCAGTCATTTCTAGATCTAACCAAACTAAAGGTGGGTATTTATCGTTATTTATCATTTTATCCTTGAAATAAAACAAGCAGTATAATGAAGGATAAAATATATGGTTAGAAAAATTTTAAAATCTTTAAAAAAAATAACATTAGGCATTCTTATATGTACTATCATTCCATCTTGTTCCTTTATAGGAGAATTATGGTACAAAAATTTAGATAACTATCTTGCCAACTATTTTTTTGAATACGCTAACTTCTCAGGAGATCAGAAAAAATACATAAATGAAGCGACAAAAAAGTATGCTGTATGGCATAAGAAGAATGAACTTCCAAAATATAAAAAAAATTTATTTAAATTAAAAAACACAAATATTTATAATGATTTAGCTACCATTGAAGACACATACGAAAATTTTTATAAACTATTCAAAGATTCAAATAATTTTTTTACTCCTTTTTTTACAGAATTCTCAGTAAATCTCACTGATAGTCAAGTGAATGAAATAAAGAAACATTTTAGTAAAATAAATGAAGAGAATAAAAAGAAATATCAGAATACATCTTTTAACCAATATATTAAAGAACTAAAAATAAATACCGTTAAAGGATTTAAAAGGCTTGGCATATATTTAACGGAAGAACAAAAAAATAATGTTTTTTTAAGGATAGATAAAATTAATGATAATCGAGAAAGATATATTTCAAATCAAAAAAGATGGAATGAAGGGTTAATCGATATTCTAGGTGAAAGACAAAAGGAGTTTTTCAAAATATTACTTATGAAACACATTGACATAGCTGATAATGAAGATGATGTTGGAAATGGATATGAAGATAATAAAAAAAAGTGGCTTCTAATTATAAAAGAAGTCATGGGTTCGCTAAATAAAAATCAAAAACAAAATTTTGATAGAGAAATTGATAGATATATTGAATTAATAAATGGAATAAGCCAAGACTGATCTATGACTCATAAAAACACCAGCCCTAAGTCAAATTTTGGATTCCTAAAAGTTGATGTAGACGAAAAGTCTAAATTAGTTAATGAAGTATTTGACAACGTTGCTGAAAATTATGACTTGATGAACGATTTATTGTCTTTTGGAGCTCATAGATTATGGAAAAGAGTAGCTGTAGAGCTATCTTCTATAAGAGAAGATTTTAAAATACTTGATCTAGCAGGGGGCACGGGTGATATAGCCAAACTCTTAGCCTCTAAAATAGGAAAAAATGGTCAACTGATTCTTTCAGATTATAACCAAAAAATGTTGAAGGAGGGAAGAGATAGACTTATAGATTTAGGGATAAATAATATAAGTTACGCACAAATTGATGCCCAATTTCTGCCATTTAAGAAAGACAGCTTTGATCTAATAACTATTGCATTTGGGCTAAGAAATTTTGCAGATAAAGAACTTTCTCTAAAGTCTATATATCAATGCCTAAAACCAGGCGGAAGCCTAATGGTATTAGAATTTTCTAAACCTAAAAACGAGATCCTAAATGAATTGTATGATCTTTATTCTTTTGAAGTAATGCCTATTATAGGCAGTATAGTAACTAATAGTGCAGAGAGTTACAGATATTTAGCAGAATCAATAAGAATGCACCCAGACCAAGAAGAGTTAAAAAAAATGTTTGAAACATCTGGCTTTAGCGATTGTAGTTATGAGAATCTCACAAATGGTATTGTTGCGATTCATAGAGGATTTAAAAAATAAAATTATGCTAAAAGACTTCATAAGATTAATTAAAATTATTCATATTCTTATGAAATATAGGATAGACCTTATACTAAAAGAAAATAATTTTTCTTCTTCATTGGCTTCATTTATTCTTTTTTTTTCTCCCTATAATCTAATAAGACCAAAAGATGAAGGGGGTGTAAGATTAGCCTCAGCTCTTGAAGAAGCTGGACCTATTTTTATTAAGTTTGGTCAACTTTTATCTACAAGACCCGATATTCTTCCTAGTAATATTGCTAAAGGACTAAAAAGATTACAGGATAATTTAATACCTTTTAATACAGAGCAAGCGAAAGAATTAATTGAAAAAAGCCTTGGTGATTCTATTGAAAATACCTTCTTAAGCTTTGCTGAAAAACCAATAGCTTCTGCTTCTATAGCTCAAGTATATGAAGCGGTACTGCATTCTAAAGAAGAAGTTGCTATTAAAGTAGTCAGACCTGGTATAGCTAAACTTATCAATAAAGATATCTCTTTAATGCGTAAAATCATTAAATTCATTGAGTGGTCTTATCCTGATTCAAGGAGACTAAACTTATACCAATTATTAGAAGAATATAAATTTGTTATCAATGATGAATTAGACATGAGAATAGAAGCCTCAAATATTGGACAAACGGCCAGGAATTTTAAAGGTAATAATCTGCTTTACATTCCTAAAGTTTACAAAGAGTTTACTTCAAAGAATATCCTGGTTATGGAAAAAATAAAAGGGATACAAATCTCTGATATAGAAGAACTTAATAAAAATAAAATAAATTTAAAATTACTTGCAGAACGGGGTGTAGAAATATTCTTTAAACAAGTATTTGTAGATAATTTTTTCCATGCAGATATGCACCCCGGAAATATTTTTGTAAGTCCTAAAGAGCCTCAAAACCCTACTTATATTGCGGTAGATTATGCGATAGTTGGCTCATTAAGTGAGGATGAACTCTTTCAAATAGGTAAAATATTAATTGCTCTATTCAACAGAAATTTTCTAGAAATATCCGAAATAATGATCAACTCTAAGTGGGTTGATCAAGAAACAAGGGTAATAGATCTTGAAAGAACAATTAGATCTGCCTGCAATCCTATATTTGAAGAGCAAATTGAAAATATTAACTTTGGGGAGCTTTTAATGTTTCTATTTCAGTCTTCAAAAAAATACAATCTTATCCTGCCTTCAAGTTTAATGCTTCTTCAAAAGACACTGATAAATGTTGAAGGTTTAGGAAAGCAACTTTATCCTAAATTAGATTTTTGGAATATTGCTAAAGCTTTCTTAAAAGAATGGTTAGCAGAACGCTATAATCCTTTAAAGATCCAGGAATGGTTTAAAGACAATATGTTTGAATTGATTGAGCAATCAAAGAAAGTACCCCATTTAGCTGAAAAAGCAATAACCCAAATAGGAATGCTTGAGAATTATAGCTTACAAAGTGAATATCAAAATAAAGAATTAATACAAGAGATTAAAAAAGGTAACCAAACTCAAATTGTAATTTTTCTTGTCATAGCTGGGATAGTATTTTGGAGTGTTTTCAATATCTAGTTACAATTTAATTTATGAATAAAGAAAAGAATATATTACAAGAGTTAGATGAGGTATTACAAAATAGAAAATTAAATGGTTCGAAATTATCTTATGCTGCTAAACTTTTAAAAGAAGGTCCAACTTCTATATCTAAAAAAATACGCGAAGAATCAGAAGAATTAATAGAGGCTTATTTGTCTGAAGATAAAGAAGAAAAAAATATTATTCATGAAGCAGCAGATCTCTGGTTTCATACTCTAGTGCTCCTTGCCCATGAAAATATAAGTTCAAACCAAATACTAGAAGAATTAGAATCAAGATTTGGGATTTCTGGTTTAATTGAAAAGAAAAATAGATAATAAACTAAATTGTAGGAGTAAATATGGGATTAGGTGGAATAAGCGTTTGGCAACTTTTAATTATATTAGCAATCATCGTTCTTATTTTTGGGCCAAAAAGACTGAAAAACCTAGGTAGTGACCTAGGAAATTCAATCAAAGGATTTAGAAAAGCTATAAAAGAAGAAGATAAAGAAAAAGAAAAAGAAGAAGAAGAGAACAAATTTTAATCATTAAATGTTAGACATAGGATTCTTTGAAGTAATTATAGTAGCTTCCTTATTCCTTATCATAGTTGGTCCAGAGAGATTTCCTGAAGTAGCTAAAAATTTCTTTAAAGTCATAAACTGGCTTAAATCAAGAATAAAAGAAACTAAGCTTGAAGTAGAAAAAAGTCTTAACTTAAATGAAATCAAGCAAGAAATATATAACGAAAGTACTTTAAAAGAACTAAGCGACCTTAAAGCGCTAAAAAAAACTTCCAAAAAAGATGTAAGTAAGAATGAAAGAGACTATTGATTCTCAGGGCTTTTTTGAACACCTTAAAGAATTAAGAGCTCGGATTTTAAAATCTTTCTTAGGTATATTTATATGTTTTGTTCCATTGATTTACTTTTCTAATCCTATCTACATATTTGTTTCCAAGCCATTACAGGTATTTCTTCCAGAATCTTCAACTATGATTGCTACTGAAGTTGCTTCTCCTTTCTTAACACCTATTAAACTAACATTCTTTGTCTCTTTATTGATATCAATTCCATATATTCTCTACCAAGCATGGGGATTTATATCGCCTGGAATGTATAGACATGAAAAGATTTTTGCTTATGGCATCTTGTTTTCTAGCGTAATTCTTTTTTATCTTGGGATAATATTTACTTACTATGTCGTCTTTCCTTTAATGTTTGGTTTTTTTACAAGTACTGCGCCTGAAGGCATATCTATCATGACAGATATAGGCAGCTATTTAGACTTTATATTAATCATGTTTCTAGCTTTTTCATTTTCATTTGAAGTGCCTATATTTATAGTCCTTCTGACTTGGGCAGGAATTACTACCCCCGAAAATCTTAGCTCTAATAGACCTTATATAATAATAGGTTGCTTCATATTAGGAATGTTACTGACTCCTCCCGATGTTATATCACAAAGCTTATTAGCTTTGCCTACTTGGATTTTATTTGAAGTAGGAATTCTTCTAAGTAAACTAATCCAGAAAAAAAAGAAACTTAATTTATAACTAATAAAAAAGTTACCGGACCATCATTTATAGAGCTTATCTGCATATCAGCTCCAAACTCACCAAAGAAAGATTTTTTATGTAGAGAGATTAAATTTTTTTTAAGGCTATCAAAATTAGATTTAGACCTTTCAAATTTACCAACTTCTGAAAAATTTGGTTTATTGCCAGTATTAGTTTTTACAGATAACGTAATCTCTGGAACCAAGAGAATTTCTCCCGAAACTTCCTTAATATTTTTTTTTATTCTCCCTTTGCTATCTGAAAATAATGCATAGGAGATAATTTTTTTAGTAGCCCTAAAAGAAGTATCAATTGTATCTTGGTCTGTAAATCCCACCATTATAAGCAATCCTTGACCTATCCTAGCTGTTTCTTGTTTATTAATTAATACGGCTGCTTGAGTAACTCTTTGTAATAACAGGTTCAATTTACTAGCTAATGTATATATTAATTCAAATTTCTAGATTTGAGCTCCATTCTCCAATGGCTGCTTTTCTATTCATAAGGGCCCTGTGAGATAAGGCTAATTGTGCTTTTTCAATATTCTCATCTTTTCCTAGCCAAGCTTTTAAGGCTGGTTGTTGAAGTGCTCGACCAAAAGAAAAACTAAGCTTCCAATCAAAACCACCTACTTTATTCATAGCATCTAAATGAGCGGTAGCATTTATATCTGATTGACCTCCTGATAAAAAAGTTATACCTGGAAGATCTGAAGGGACATTATTTTTTAAACATTTGAGAGTTAATTCTGCCACTTCAGATATATCAGATTGAATTGTCGCTGAAGAACCTGAAGTTACCATATTAGGCTTAAGTATTGTTCCCTTTATATTCACATTATTGTTCTCTAAACAGTTAAATAAAGAACTCAAACATTTTGAAGTAGCGTCATAGCATTCTCCAATAGAATGATTGCCTTCCATCAAGACCTCAGGTTCTACCATAGGAACCATATTATTTTCTTGAACTATCTTTGCGTAATCAGCTAAAGCTTGCATGTTAGCTTTAATGCATTCGTCACTAGGTAGGCTTTCTCCAATGTTAATAACAGCCCTCCATTTAGTAAACTTTGAACCAAGACTAAAGTACTCGGTGCATCTTTCTCCAAGACCATCTAAGCCTTGCGTGATTGTTTCATTAGGAGAACCTTCAAAGGGCTGCAAACCTTTATCTACTTTTATTCCAGGCAAGGCCGATTGCTTTAAAATTATATCTACAAGGGGAGTGCCATCTTTCGCAGATTGTTTGATAGTTTCATCAAATAAAATAAC
>Ga0315339_1000916_pt1 | contig 30371 bp, 22 predicted proteins | sample ASW17metaG_FD_204514 | JGI IMG/M metagenome (GOLD analysis project Ga0315339, IMG submission 204514) | Ammonia-oxidizing marine archaeal communities from Pacific Ocean, United States - ASW #17 | ecosystem: Environmental > Aquatic > Marine > Oceanic | place: USA: California | collected 2016-12-05 | reverse complement strand
ACACTGAGCATTCCAGGGATGGCGACCGCTCCCAGCACGATGAACAGCACGGGAAAAATCAAGGGTTTGCCAACGGCTAGCCCACCCAGTCGCCGTAGCTCACCAGTGAGGGCTCTGCTGCCCGACTCGGAGTCGGCTTTGATGCTTTTCTGCAGCCCTTCCTCGCCCAGCATCATGATGAACGCCGGCAAGAACAGCATGGTCAGTAACCACGCGGCGAACACGCCAAAGGCGATGAACAGGCCAAACACCTGTACCGGAGGTATTGGTGCCAGCGCCAACGACGAGAATGCGACAGCGGTCGTGAGCGAAGTGAAAGTGATGGGCGGTGGCCAACTCTCTGTAGACCGTCCGCAGGGTGGTCGCCCGGTCTTTGCCGGCCGGATAACGCTCGAAGAACTCGCTCAGGATATGATGCTATCCAGCACGGCGATCGGCATCAGGAACACCGGGATCCTGGAACTCATGATGTGGAGTGTGAAGCCAGTCCCCGTCAGAAGACCCATGGTCCAAACAACGCTGAGCATCGCCACCACGACCAGTATCAGCTTGCGGAAGAAATAGAACATCAGCAGGAAGATAAGCAGCCCAGCAAGGGGCGCCAACAGGCCCATCTGGATGAACATGTCTCGCCCAAACTTCTCTTCAGCCCGGCCAGGTAATTGCCACCGCCAGCCAGACCGTGAACGTTCAAAAGGCCTTGTACCTCGGATGTCACACCGTTAACATCGCCTTTCTCTCGCAGAGGGATATAAACGGCCAAGCCTGTGCCGTCCTCAGAGATCACCCGGCTGCCCAGTATCGAGTCCGCAGCCAGAGCGTCAGCGATACTTTTCACATCATCTTCATCGAAGTCACCAGCCGGAAGCTCGACGAAGTCACCAGACGTTAGCTCGACTGCCCTGCTTACAGAGGTGAAACTAAGCACGCCAACAGGCTCGATATTTTCGATGCCCTTGATGTCCGAAACGAGCCTTGCCGCCTTGCCCAAAGTGGCGCCGTTCAAGACGCCCGACTCGTCGACGATGCCCAGGACCAGCATATTCTTGCTCCCGAACTCTTCAGCGATGGACTGGTTCAGCACACGCACGGGTTGGAGGATGACAGAATATTCTCGAGGTCAGTGTCGACTTCCACCCGCAGTATGGCCGCTCCGAGAAACACGGTCGCGATCAACGCCGCGAATAAGACCAGCTTCGGTCTAGCTATGCCAAGTTCTACGATTGCCATTTGGGCGGCTTCCAATAATCTAATCAACAGGGCCTCCGGTGGTTGGCTGTGATAATCTCGGCACACTAGCCAACTGCCAGTTGGACGTTATGACGATGAACCATATTTTAGGGTAATTTATATCTTGGTTTCAAATATCCCAGCGTTAATCTGACCCATAAATAGGGCCTTTATGCCGCCTCCGCAACGCTGCCAATCCGCAGCCTGGATAATCTCCGGCAACGCCCGATTTTTGACACCCGCTACACCCATTGCTACACTCGCCTAGCTTGGCCCTAGAGGCTATCGGAGGTACCTGCATGGCGGTGTCGCAAAAGGTCCGGCGTTTCATGGACGAAGGTGGCTGGATCCGCCGCGTTTTTGAAGAAGGCATGGCGCTGAAGGCCCAGATAGGAGCCGATAAGGTATTTGACCTGTCACTGGGCAACCCGGTGATAGAACCACCCAAGGAGTTCCATGACGAATTGCGCCGCCTGGCCAGCGCCCCGATCGCCGGGATGCACCGCTACATGGCCAACCCCGGCTACATGGAGACCCGCCAGGCAGTCGCTGACGCCCTAAAAATTGAAAGCGGCCTGGACTTCTCCGGCGGCGAAGTGATTATGACCTGCGGCGCGGCTGCCGCAGCCAATGTGGTCCTGAAAACCATCTTGAACGAAGGCGACGAGGTGATCATCCTGTCGCCCTACTTCTGGGAATACCTCTACTACATCGACAACCACGGCGGTGTGGCCGTGGTAGCCGCCTGTGACGACCAGTTCCAGCCCGACCTGGCGGCCATCGAAGCGGCCATGACCCCCAAGACCAAGGCCATCATGGTCAACTCCCCCAACAACCCCAGCGGCGCCGTCTACTCGGAAGAGAGCATCAAGGGTCTGGCGGCTTTGCTGGAACGGAAGCAGGCCGAGCATGGCACTGAGATTTTCATCATCAGCGACGAGCCATATCGCCGCATCATCTTCGGCGGTATGAGCTTCCCGCAGGTGCTGCCCCACTACGACAACAGCGTGGTGGTCACCTCCCACGCCAAAGACCTGGCACTGCCAGGGGAGCGCATCGGCTACATCGCGGTGAACCCCAATTACGCCGGTAAAGAAGAACTGTCCTCCGGCCTCGCTTTCTGCAACCGCACCCTAGGTTTCGTCAACGCCCCAGCGCTGATGCAACACATCGTCCGCAACCTCCAAGGGGTCACCGTGGACGCCGGGTATTACGAGAGGAAACGAGACTATCTCTGCCGGAACCTGTGGAACCTAGGCTATGAGGTGGTGCAGCCGCAAGGGGCGTTCTATCTCTACCCCAAAGCACCCATAGAAGACGACGTGGTGTTCTGTCGGACCCTATTGAACAGCAACGTCTTGGTGGTGCCGGGCAGGGGGTTTGGAACGCCCGGCTACTTCCGCATCTCTTACTGCGTTGAGGACTGGGTCCTGGAAGGAGCGGTAAAGGGATTCGCGGCAGCTTTGGCAGCTCCAGAAGGTTAGCCGCTACTATTCGTCATATTCGATATGACCCCGTTCCAGGTACTCCCTGACCCGCTTCGGGGTCTTCGGGTTCGGTATAACCCAGTAGAACACGGCCGCGAAGCAGTAGATGACGATCAACGGGACCAAGGCCCATTTGAAGCTGCCCGTATGGTCGAAGATGACACCCATCCACACTGGTGTGCTCATGGACATGAACTGGTCGGGCAGATGTTGCCAGCCCCTTAGAGTGGCGTAGCTGCGCCGTCCGAAATAGTCTCCCATGATCGCCCAGGCCAACGGGTTGGCAGTCTCGGAAAAGGCTAGCAACACCACGAACGCAAACACCTGCCAGATGTTTCCGGTGTCATCCACCAACACCAACATCGACAGCGCCCCGCCGATCATGCACACGGAACTCAGCTTCTTTTTCGACCACTTGTCGCTCAGCCAGCCGATGATTGGCGTCATGATTAAGAGGCTGAAAGACATCGCAAAGATGAAGGCCACCGCGACGGGCTGAGCATCATCTTCGCTGCGTCCCGACCCCATCAGGAACCAAACGACCAGCGGCACAAACAGGAATGTGGTGCCCGAGTGGACCACGTTCCGCATCCCAACGGCCAACACCAACATCCAGAATGTCGGCGTACGCATCGCCTCGGCGGCCATGAAATCCGGTTCTCCGGCATGGAGGACGGCCGCCCCATGCCGGTCGCCTTGATGATCTTTACCGTCGGTGGCGATGACCTCGGCGATATTTATCTCATCGTCGGGTATCGGGTCTCCATCCGGGCGCAGCCCCATGCTCTCGGGGTCGCGACGGATCAAGAAAGACAGCGGTATGACCACCACCAGAATTATCACTCCGGAGATGAACGCCGCCGGACGCCAACCGGCGCTGAGGACCAAGAACCCCATCAGAGGAGCGATTACCGTGCCGCCGATGGCTGTTCCCATGCCCGCTATCCCCATGGCCAGGCCACGGTGCCTGCGGAACCATTGGTTGATCGCCGGCATGGTTGCGTTGTTGTAGCCGGCCCGAAACCCCAAGGACAGCAAACCCACAAATATACAGATGAAGTAGAGATAGCTCTGGGTGAACGCGAGCAGGATGAATCCGATTCCGGAAGTGAGGCCCCCAAACAACAGGATCACCCGTGGCCCATAACGGTCGGTCGCCCAGCCCATAATCGGGCCCTGTAGACCGCCTTCCATGCGGCCGAGCATCTCAGCGAAAGAGATCGCAGCCACACCGATGCCCAGTTCGTTGCGGAGAGGAATGATATAGGAGGTGAAACCTTTGTTGAACGTGCCGTGTTTCAGAGAGTCGGCACTGGCGGAGATTATCGCGATCCACCAGCCATAGAACATGTTCCGTGGCAAGCGCATCTTCTCTGCGATTTTTTCTTTAATCAAATCTGAGGAGTCGCTCGGGTCTTAGACGGCTGGAGGCCGTATGAATACCGGATGCCGATAAACAGTCATGTGGTTAAGTCAGGTCTAGTATACAACCTGCCTTCGCTCCTAGACCCTGTCCAAGTCCACTAGAAGTCCGGAAAGCCAATCCAAAAATAAAACCGGCCCAGCCTGTGATGGCTGGGCCGGTGATTGGCGGGGTTATTGGGCCAAAGAACCCGTTTATAGATTGACGACGATGTTGTCCGGTCCTCTTGAAAGGATGACCTCAGCGATCTCGTCGTAGTTGTTGCCTTCGATGTGGTTGAAGTTGGCCGGCACGAACAGGAAATCTCCGGGACCAGCTTCGATGTACTCTTTGTAGTCTTCGCCGAAGTATACGCCGATGCGTCCTTTGATCACGTAGGCGGCGGTCTCCGCTTCGCCGTGGTGATGGGGTGGTCCCATGGTGTTGGCAGCGGCTTCAACCTTGCCAAGCCAAATCTTCGAGGCACCTGCGGTGTTGTTATCGATGCCAGGGCTCCGAATCATTCCCGGAGTTTGGGCGGTGGTTTCCGGCGAGGCCGTGCCGTGAACCAGCTTCATTTCTCTGCCGCTGATAGATGTACTCATATCTTCTCCGTTATTATCCGTAAACTTGCCTGCATTTAATCGGCAAACACTGTAGCGGCCATGATACCCCGCCGCAGCCCATGAGTACAACTCATCAACTCCCGCATGTTTTCTATCCCCGGTTCACGCTCAGTTACGCAACTCGACCAGCAGGGTAATCCACGCTGTTCTAAATATAATTCACACACAGTCAACAAAACCGTGGATAACCCTGCCCATGAAAACCCCGCTGCGCGGGCGGTTGCTTGGTGAGGGTAACCGTGCTTTACTGAGGCCAAGAAGACTAGGAAGAAAACCAGCCGCCGCATTAACGGAGAATCACCTTGGAAGTAACGAAGAAAATAGCCGAATACGTAGTCAACACCAGCCTGGAGGACTTTCCGCCAGAGGCGATCGTCGCCGCCAAGGCTGCCATCATCGACTGTCTGGGGTGCGCCCTGGCCGGGTCGAAAGAACCCCTGGCCGATGTATTGGTCAATTACATCAACTACCTCGGTGGTAATCCCGCTTCCACAGTCATCGGGCGCGGCTTCAAGACCACCGCCCAGGAAGCAGGTCTGATCAATGGGGCCATGTCTCATGCCCTGGACTACGACGACATCACGGTTATAACGAAGACACATCCCAGCGCCTTCCTAATACCAGCCGCGCTGCCGATGGCGGAAGAGATGGGCGCGTCAGGACGTGACATGCTACTTGCCTACCTGCTGGGCTTCGAAGTCGCCTGTTCTGTAGGCGAGAATATCAGCCCGGCCTACTTCGACGACCTTGGCTGGCACCCGACCGGGCCGCTGGGGGCATTGGGAGCCGCCACCGTCGCTGCCCGGCTATTGGGACTGGACGTTGAGCAGACGGCGATGGCCATCTCTCTGGGAGCATCGCAATCTTCAGGGCTACGGCAGAATTTCGGCACCATGACCAAGCCCTTCCACGCCGGACATGCCTGTAAGTCTGGCATCACAGCCGCCAAGTTGGTGAAAGGTGGATTCACTGCAGGAACAGACGCTATTGAGGGGCGCTTCGGGTTCATGCGCGCCTTCTCCGGCGGCAACGATTACAACCCGGAAAGGGCCGCCAGGTCATTGGGCAATCGCTGCTTCATGATGGAATCGGGCATCGAGATCAAGAAATACCCCTGCTGTGGTAGTGCTCACCTGGCCATGGACGCCACCGCAATCATTCAGCAGAACCAAGCACTAGAGGCAGCAAACATCGAGCGGATCGACGTCACAGTCAACTTTGACCCGCCGCGTTCATTGATCCATGCCCGGCCCAAAGAAGGTCTTGAAGGCAAGTTCAGCATGCAGTACTGCCTGGCTGCGGAGATCTTGGACGGCAAGGTCGGCATGTCGTCCTTCACTGACGAGCAGGTCATGCGGCCCGAGGCCCAAGAGCTGATCCCCAAGATCGAGATGAAGCGCACCGTCGGATACGAGGGCCAGACCAGTTGGGCGGAACCGTTCAACGTTGTTGAGATTCACCTGAAAGACGGGCGCACGCTCACGGCCCAGGCCGAACGGGACAGCGTCGGTGCATTGCGCGGCGCCACCTACGCAGAGGTACAGGCCAAGTACCGCGACACCGCGGCACTCGCGCTCACTCAGGAAAACGTCGCAGCGTCTCTGGAAATGCTGGACAACCTGGAAAACATCGGCCCCGTCGGCCCTCTGGCCGACCTACTCGCAGGCTAGGCCTACTGTGCAGTAACCCCGCCGTCGATCACCAACTCCGAGCCGGTCACGAACGAAGCTTCATCTGAAGCCAAATACAGCGCACCGTAGGCAATGTCGTTGGCGGTGCCGATCCTAGCCAGCGCCGTCCTGGAAATGGACGCCTCCCGGCTGCTGGCGTCGGGCCAGACTTGGTCTCCCATGTCGGTGTCTATAGGGCCGGGGTGGATGGAATTGGCCCGGATGCCCTCGGCGGCGTACTGAATCGCAGTGGACTTGCTGAAGATCCGCACCGCGCCTTTGGAAGCCGAGTAGGCAGAACTGGTTCGGCTTCCCACCAGGCCGGCAGTGGAAGATATGTTGACGATGGATCCGCCACCCGCCTTTCTCATCTCAGGTATGGCGGCTTTCGTGCCCAGGAACACACCTTTGGCGTTCACATCCATAATTTGGTCCCATTGATCCGAAGAGGTCTCCAGAACGTGGCCGCGCCGCCAGATTCCGGCGTTGTTCACTAGGATGTCCAGCTTCCCAAATTTCACCACCGCTTCTTGGACCGCGGCGTTCCATTCGTCCTCGTTGGTCACATCCAGGTGTACGTAGACAGCGTCGCCGCCGGCCTCGGCTATCTCCGCAGCCACGGCGATACCTTCTTGGTCGGTCACATCGGCCAGGATGACCTTGGCACCCTCTTGGGCAAACAACCGGGCTTCCGCAGCGCCCTGGCCACGGGCTGCTCCGGTAATCAGCGCTACTTTTCCTTCTAAACGCATTTTCCGCCCCTTTTTAACATCTCGATTTGCTTTGCGAAAAGCAGTCTAACTCGGTAAAGGCGCAGACTCAACATGGAGACTAAAAGCTAGTCTCAAATGATTATTAAATAGTTATTGACAATGAAAACCTCCCACGACTAAGATATGCCAATAGAATTAGAGGCCGTACTGTGCCTTGTCTTTATTTATATCCAGGGAATGAAATCCGGTATGTTACGTAGAAATAACATCACCGAATAAGAGGAGCAATATGAGCGACCAAGATATCGCCTTGATGGCCCACCTTATGCGCCGTGCTGGTTTTGGCGCAACCCGCGACGAGCTTGAAGCTCGCGTAGCAAAGGGTTACGAAGCTACTGTTGAAGAATTGCTCAGCACCGACGAGCAGGAAGAGCTCAACCGCGACGAGATGCAGCGTTTCCACCCTTGGACTTGGCGTCCGGGTACTCTGCCTGGCATGGGCGCGGCTGAATGGCTGCACGACTTGGTGAACACCAAGCGTCCTCTCGAAGAGAAGATGTCCCTTTTCTGGCATGGAATCTTCGCCACCGGCGTCTCCAAAGTGGACCACTACGACGACGTCATGGACATGATCATCAAGTTCCGTCACAAGGGCTTGGGCGACTTCCGCGAACTGCTCCTTGAAATGGCCAAAGACCCAGCTATGATTTATTGGCTGGACAACAACGACAACCACGCCGACGCGGTCAACGAGAACTGGGGCCGCGAGCTGCTGGAGCTCTTCAGCATGGGCGTAGGTAACTATACCGAAGACGACGTCCGGGACTGCTCCCGGGCCTTCACCGGTTGGACCATCGAGCCGAAACTGCCGCGAGGCCCCATCGGCCGCCACGACTGGTTCTTCGAATACCGTGAGGAAGACCACGACGACTCCGACAAGACTTTCTTGGGCCACACCGGCAACCACAACGGCGAAGACATCATCAAGTTCATAACCGATGACCCTGCCTGCGCACGGTTCATCGCCCGTCATCTCTACAGCTTCTTCGTGGCCGACGAGGTCCAGGTCCCCGCTTGGTCGGTGACCCCGCCCCGCGACCCCGAAGCTGTTGATCTACTGGCCAACACTCTGATGAACAATGGATACGACATCCGCACCGCCCTGCGCGTGTTGTTCAACTCCGACTTCTTCAAGAACTCCCGCTTCGAGCGTCTGAAGAACCCCACCGAAGTGGTGGTAGGCACTCTTCGGATGGTCGGCGGCGCCGAGTTCCCCTCCCCGGGTATCGGCGACCTGTCCCGCCAGCCCAATTACATGGGCCAAGACCTGCTCAACCCACCCAGTGTTGAGGGCTGGCATACCGGTGCCGAGTGGATCAACAGCGGCTCCTTGATGCGCCGCGTGAACTTCACCGCCGAGTTGGTTGGTGACGTTTCCCGCCCCGGTATCAGGAACATGGTCGACCGGATGATTGCCCAGGGTGACACCTCACCTGAGGCCGTGGTCAATGGCGCCCTGGACCTGATGGGTCCCCTGGAGGTCAATCCCGAAAGCCACGTCGAGTTGGTCGGCTTCGTTGCAGAAGGCGGCGACTTCTCCTGGAAATTGGCTGACGATATCGAGAAATCCACCGTACGGGTATCCGAGCTTCTGCAACTGATCGTCTCGTTGCGCGAGTACCAGTACGCCTAATCCGCCCGTGCGCCTTAATATCAGGAGATAGCTAACAGATGACTAGCACAAAGAAAGATCCGGTTCTGGTCGTATTTCAGTTGTCGGGGGGCAATGACTACCTAAACACTGTCATTCCTTACGCCAACCCGATTTACCGAGACGCCCGCCCCACGGTAGGAATCCCCGATGACCGCGTCATAAAGATCGATGACCACATTGGCTTCCATCCCGAGATGGGACCTTTGAAAAAGGTCTATGACCGGGGCGACATGGCCATCATCCACGGCATCGGCTACCCCAAGTCTCCTCGCTCGCATTTCCGCTCGATGGACATCTGGCACACCTGTGAGCCCATCCAGTTGGGAACCGAGGGTTGGCTGGGCCGCGCCACTCGCGACCTTGACCCCCAGAAAGAGAACGTGCTGACAACCGTCAGCTTCGGTCCTTCCCTGTTCAGAGCCCTCGCCCTGCCCGGTACACCCGTCGCAGTGGTCGACGACCTCGACAACTACGGCCTGCTCCCCGGTATCACCGAGAAAGAACAGCGGAACAAGATTTTGGATCGCTTCGCCAGGATGTACTCGCCGGCCATCGGCAGCAGTGCCGTCATGGACTACATGGGTCAGACCGGCCTGGACACCCTGGAAGGCGCCGACATCCTGAACAAAGCCCCCGGGATGTACTCCTCCAACGTAGAGTACCCCGACACACCCATCGCCAAGAAGTTGAAGGGCATCGCCCAGGTTCACATGGCCAACTTCGGCACCCGCGTCTTCTACGTCGACCACGGCAGCTTCGACAGCCACTCCAACCAGAATGGCATGGCCGACAAGCTGTGGAAGGACGTTTCCGAGGGCTTAGACGCTTTCTTGGACGACCTACGCGAGCACAATGCCAGCGACAACGTCTCGGTCTTGATGTTCACCGAGTTCGGTCGCCGCACTCATGACAATGGTTCCGGCACCGATCACGGCGCCGGTGGAGCCGCCTTCATGTTCGGAGACGCCGTCACGGGCGGACAATACAGCGAATTCCCCTCCATGAAATCCGAGGACCTGGAACAGGGCGACGTAGTACCCAACTACGACTTCCGCGGCCTGTACACCACCATCCTGGAAGACTGGATGGGCCTGGACGGCAAACCCATCGTGGATGGCAGCTTCGAGAAACTGCCCATCTTCTCCTAGACTGACCAACCGGCCTTTAGGCCAGATAGATCAATACAGGCGGCGCATGCGCCGCCCGTTATCGGATGCCCTGAATTTAGGGCGTCAATATACGGAGGAAAATAATGCTTACGGAAACAGTGGCAGGCAGGACCTACGACTACAGCCACAACGTTGGTCGCGGCTCCCAGTCTGGAATGGGCTTCAACTGGCCCAACTCCATGACCTTCACCCCGGACGGCACCGTCTACATCTCCAACCGGGGCAGTGAGAGCATCAGCAACGTTGGTTGGAACCGCACCGGCGTAGGCCAGCGCATAACCAAAGTCACCATCGGTCCCGAGTGGGGGGATGAGGAGTTCTTGGGTGAATTCAGCAGATACGGCAACGGCGACGGCCAACTGATCTGGCCCGCCGGCATCGCTTCCGACTCTAAAGGCCTGGTTTATATCACCGACGAGTGGCTGAACCGTGTATCGGTGTTTGGCAAAGACGACGAACTAGTTAGGTCTTTCGACACCGTCCAACCGGGCGACGGCGAGATTAACGGCGCGGCAGGCATCGCAATCGCCGCCGACGGCACCATCTACGTCAGCGACAGCCGGAGCCATCAGGTCCGGATGTTCAAGAGTGACGGCACATTCATCAAATCCTTCGGCTCCAAGGGTGTGACCGAAGGACAGTTCGATGGTCCCTGGGGTCTCACGGTAGACAATGACGGCAAGGTCTACGTTGCCGATTTCAACAACCACAGGGTCCAGAAGTTCTCGGCCGACGGCACGTTTGAACTTCAGATTGGCCGCCCGGGTAAAAAACGTGGTGACCTTAACGGCCCGACGGACGTGGCCGTCGATCCGGAAGGTGACATCTATGTCTGCGACTGGACCAAGAATGCCTGGGACCGCGGCCGGGTCCACATCTTCACCGCCGAAGGCAAGTTCCTGACCGCCCTGGTAGGTGACGCACAGCAGCTTTCCCAATGGGCCCAGATGACCGTCGATGCCAACGACGACTACGCCAAGCGTCGCAGGGAAGTCCGGACCACCGAGCCGGAATGGACGTTCGCCCAGCCCACCGCGGTGGAATGGGACTCGGCCAACAACCGCCTCATGGTAGCGGACACCCAGCGTAGCCGCCTTCAGATCTACAAGAAGAAGTCTGGCTACCTGGTGCCGCAGCTCAACCTCTGATTCTGTATCACCACGGTTATCAGACCAATCAGTAGCTATCAAACCTTGGCGGAGCCGTAACGGTCTCCGCCAAGGTTGTTTTTAGCCTCAGACCAAACACTTTCCCGTAAACCTTTTACCGTCAATGGCCGTACAGATATATGCCTAAACCAATGAGCCGAGCGGCCCAACAAGATTTCCTCAAGATGGCTGCGGAGCGCCCTGAGATGACCTGCGCCGAAACCCCGATCGAAATCCTGGAAGCAGCGTCTGCCGAGGCTGAACCGACTCCATTCATGGAAGAATACTTCGCCGCGGGGCACGCCAGTTGGCTGGCCTTCAAGCACGGCCGCAGGATTGGCCTGCCGCAGAACCTCATGGATCGCGCAATCCTGGTCCTCTGGAACCGTGCCGGCCTGCTCAATACAGACCGTCTGGTAGGCCAAACCAGCCCAGACGACGACAAACCCTTTTTTAGCGACGAGGGGCTCTACTGATAGAAGACGGATTGCGGGGGCGAAAATCCCCCTCGGTCCCCCTTTACGCAAAGGGGAAGGTCTCAAGTCCTTCTTTGCAAAAGGGGATTTTCGCCCCCAACCGACACACCAATACGCAGCAGAGGTAAACCATGGCCGAACAGTTCAACTACGACAGTCTTTTCTCAGCTAATTCGCGTGATGCCGGTCCGGGCACTGTCCGGCACTCCAAGTACGACTTTGCCGTCGCCTATCCTGACCCCGAAAACCTGCCCCTGAAAGAACTGATTGCCTCGGTCAGGGCCGGGTTCGAACGCGAAGGCAAAGACCTGGCCTACTATTCCTCGCCGGCAGGTGACCCCGAACTGCGCAAGTTGGTGGCGGAGAAGCTGACCCGCGAGCGCAACATGAAAGTGACTGCCGACGATATGGTACTGACCTCCGGTTCCGGCGAGGCCATCGGCATATTGATCCAGGCCCTTACCGACCCCGGCGATGTGGTGTTGGTTGAAGAGTTCGTCTACCTGGGGACCTTGAACCAGATGCGCCGATACGGCGCAGATGTGGTTGGGGTCAAATGCGACGATGACGGGATCATTCCCGAGGACTTGGAAAAGGTAATATCCGACCAGCTCGCCAAGGGCAAAACGGTCAAATACCTCTACACCATCCCGGCCTTCCAGAACCCGTTGGGCTGGACCATGAGCCTGGAGCGCCGCAAACAGGTCCTTGAAGTCACCGGCGAACACAACATACCCATATTCGAGGACGACTGTTACGCCGACCTCCGCTTTGAGGGCGAAGATGTCACTTCATTCCACTCTCTGGACGACACCGGCAGAGTGATATACGCCGGCTCATTCTCCAAGATCATTGCCCCCGGCATGCGCATGGGGTACCTGGTGGCCCCCACGACAGTGATTGCCCGTGCCTGGAGTTTCAAGTCGGGTGGCGCTGTCAGCCAATTCACCGCCCTGACCATCGCGGAGTTGATGAAGAGCGGTTTGGAAAAGCACGTCGAGGATCAGAATCGGGCTTTGGCTACGAAACGGGACGCAATGGTCGCGGCTCTGGGAGAGAACTTCGGCAGCTCGGTGACGTGGAGCGTCCCTCAGGGTGGGCTCTACTGCTGGGTCAAATTCCCCGAAGGCACCGACCTGGCCGCAGTGCAAGAAGAGATCTTCGACGAAGGTGTCAGCTACTACAACGGCTCCCAGTTTTCGCCGACCGGACAAGGCTCCAACTACGTCCGACTTTGCTTCGGACATCCATCGGTGGCGACGATCCATGAGGGGATCGCTGAATTCGCCCGCATCCTAGACCGCTTGAAGGTCTTCCACGGATAGGGAATTCCAAGACCCTGACGGCCTCTTATTCCGCTCACCGTGAGCCTGTCGAACCACTGTTACTGGGCAAGCTATACTAGCGGAATCAGGCATGACTCATGCGGCCCTTCGACGGGCTCAGAACGAGCGGTATGGGTTGACCAATCACATGTTGGCCATAAATACGTAGGGGCAGATTCCTAACCCGCCCTATTACTTTGCCACGGTGGTCGTCGAGTCGAAGGTGCTGATTTGGGACACGCGCCGAACCGACAAACATTCTGCCCATGGCTGGCCAGGCTTCCGAGCGCCTCAGCGGGTTGAAAACCCGCGTCTACGGTTGTGGTACACGACCGCCCTGCATTATTCGTAGGGCATCAACTCGATGGCCGGGCCGTTGGGGTCTTTGACGTAGATCGCCCAACCCTCTTCCTGGTATTTGATGTATTTGATCTTGTTACGGTCGCATCGCGATTTGATCTCCGTGAAGATGTTTCTGGCAATCGGCAGGGCTATGTGCATGACGTTGCCCACTCCCTCAGGCGCCTTTTTCTGCAGGCGTGGCACGTGAGGAAAATCGAAGAATGAAAGCCGCATGCCGTTTCCGATCGCAACATTCATGCGGGTCGACTCGTCCGAATCCCGGTTTGGGGCGACGCTGACAACCGGCATGTCCATGATCTCTTCATAAAACTTGGCCGTCGATTACAAGTCTTTGGCGAACACGGCGATGTAGTTCACGCCCTGGGTCGGGGCGTCTTTACCGCCCGTCGGTATCAGACTGCGGAGTCGCTCCCGCATGGCCTCTGTTTTGTTATTTGACGATGTCATGTTCGTGCCTCCTGACTTCGGGTTGGTCAGGATTTTCCAGGTCCAAGATCGATATCAGCCTGCCGTAGCCGATGAACTGCCCCGTAATCATACCCAATTCGAAAATCTCGGGGTCGGTGAACTCGTCATGGAGCTCATCGAAGAAGTCATCGTCCATGCTGTGGTGGTCGGTGGCCATTTGCTGAGCGAAGCGGATCGCCAGTCTCTCACGCTCAGTAATCTCCGCGCTCTCAACGTCACTGAGACTGGCGATCATCTCCTCGGTCATACCCTGCTGCACCGCCGGTACAGCTCTGCCAAGCTTTCAAGTGGCGCATTGGTTCAAGTCGGCGATCTTAAGCCGCACCAGTTCCTTCAGCCTCTGCTCCAGCAGCCCCTCCAGCTTGAGAGGGCCGTAGAATTCCCAGAAGGCCTCGTAGGCGTCAGGTAGATTCCCCGCCGCTTGAAATATGGCCGGGTTCAACTTATGCGCCTCCGCACCCTTGGCAATCTCACGGAGCCCCGGAGTCAATTCCTCCGTAGGCACCAACCGAATCCGAGCCATCTTCCACTCCTACCAAAACCGGTTCCAACCAAATGCAAACCAACGGAGCCGCGTGCATACGCATCTATGCGCAGATGCGCTGCCCCATGAAAACCCCACTATGTGGACTAGGCTGTGGGTCGGTTGGTTACGGCGGTGTCTACCTTTCTTGGGATGAACTTACCGCTGCCAGCGGCGGCCTTGAACTCCCGGTTTTCCACCACCACATTGCCTCTGAGAATTGTGGTCACGGGCCAGCCATCGGCCTCGAACCCTTCCCAGATACTGTAGTCGGAGATGTGGAAGTCGTTGATGGTCAACTTGCGCTTGAAATTGGTGTCGATGAGCGTGATGTCAGCGTCGCTGCCCGGGGCCAGCACACCCTTGCGAGGGTAAAGGCCCATGATCTTGGCCGCGTTGGCAGAAGAAACGTCCACGAACCGCTGCAGGGACATGCCGCGGCGGGAGACGCCCTCGCTGTAGGTCACACCCATGCGGGCCTCGGCGCCGTTGTGGCCTCCGGTCACGTCCGAAACCGAGCGGCCGGAAATCTTGGTTTCCCAGGATGTGCAGTACTCGTCGGTGGCCATGGTGCTGAGGCCGTTGTTCACGATGCCGTCCCAGAGCGACTGGCGGTCAGCTTCCGATTTCAAAGAAGGATAGGTGTGGTACTTCATGCCATTCTCTTCTCTATAATCGTCGGCGCTGAAGCAGCAGTAGTTGTGCAGAGTCTCGCCGTAGACGGGGCGGCCGTTGGAGCGCGCCTCCAAGATGGCCTGGAGTCCCTGGGTGGCGCTCACGTGGACGAAGTAGACCGGCGCGCCGGTCCATTCGGCGACGCGGAGCACCCGCCGGAAAGAAACGTCTTCGGATTCGGCGCTATGGACTAGGTGCATGTTGTACCACTCGGTATTCTCTTCCCGGGCCAACTTCTGGTACATGTGCTGCACCATGTCGTCGTCTTCAGAGTGGACCAGCAACATTGCGTTCATGCGCTGGATCTCCTCCATCAGGTCGTGGAGGTGGCCGGTACCGACCATCCGCGGCTCCCCGGTGGTGGCCGGCGGCCGGATGTTGGTCGTGAAGATCTTGAAGCTGGGGAACCCATCTTCCACCGCTTCGTGCAATGAACCCAAAATCTCAGGAGGAATGGAACCCAGAAGCATCAGGTGGTGGGCGTAATCGGCGTAGGAATTACCCTGCCAGACGTCGGTCCGCTCCTTGATAGCCTGAGGGATGTCAACGCCGGGGTATTGGATGGCGAAGTCCATCAACATGGTGGTGCCGCCGATCAGGGCGGCGCGGCTGACCTCTTCGGGAGGGGCGGTTTTCAGGTCGCCGTGGCCCATGATGGGCGCGGATATGTGGGCATGAGGCTCGATGCCGCCGGGCACCACAACCATCCCCTTGGCGTCGATCACACGGCCAGCTTCGTCGGGCAGAGCGCCCGGAGCGGCCACCGCAACTATCTTTTCACCTTGAATCGCAACATCCCATTCGCCAACTCCCATGGGGGTTACAACTTGTCCGCCTTTTATGACCATGTCCAACATGAGCGCGCCCTCCAAATAATCCGCAAAATCCGCATATTCGAGCATACCCAGACTCGATAAAGGAGTTTAGCACATAGCCGGAGGCACAGCACCAGGCGTAAAGAAAGAGGTTAAAGATAAGAGATAAAGACGGTAGGAAGATAGTCAGCAGTACAAAGCGAGTCCGGAGGCGCGTTTTTTAATCGCCGGCGTGGCTATGGGCGCTGTGTGTAGCACCGGGCAGTTGGTCTTCCCAGTCCGGCAGCAGTTCTTTCTTGGTCGTGGGCAAAATAAGGATGCTGATCACGCCGGTCAGACTGAGGCCCAATGAAAGAGCCATGGTGGCGTCGAAGTCGCCGGTGATGTCCCTGAGGTATCCGCCGATCAGCGCGCCGGTGGCCATGCCAACGCCTGCTCCCATCATCTGGTACCCATAGGTGGTGCCGATGGGGCCACTCCCGTAATACTGGCGGTTGATGATCGGGAAAGCGCTCATTTCGCCACCAAAGCCGATACCAAAGAGCACGGCAAACAGGTAGAACTGCCAAGGATCATGGGCGACAAACAACAGCAATATGGGCGCAACCTGCAGGAAGAAGCAGCCAGCCATCGCCGGTTTGCTCCCTGCTCTGTCCGCGATAACCGGCACTGCGAACCGGGTGATCGTGCTGGTCACCGATAGAGTAACGAAAATAGTGGCGGCAACTCCGGCCGAGATGCCCTCGAATTCCGCCATGGCCGCCAGGTAGACCAAGATTATCGCGTGGCCGGCGCAGCCCCAAAAATGTATCCCAATCAGATTCCAGAACGCGCTTGTCCGCTGCGCTTGTTTGAGGAACACTTTGGTGCGTATCCGGGCGACTTCTCCGGTCTGTACTGCCTTGATGGGTTCATCTTCCGGCGCGCCGAGGGGCCGCAGCCCGATAGATGCCGGCTCGTTATAGAAGAACTGGACCATTACCAAGATGATGACGCCGCCCAGGACACCTGGAATCCAAAACGCCGCCCGCAGGCCGTCGGTCTCACCACCGAAGTAGTGGATGATCAACAGCATTATGGGCACCGCAACCAACGGGCCGATACCCTGTGAGGACTGTAGCAGTCCCATACCTATGCCTAGATGTTTGCGGAACCAAAGGGTGACAGCAGCCGTCAATGGTACCTGGAATATGCCCATCGCGGCGCTCAATATCACGCCAAAGAACAGGTAGAATTGCCAAAGGTTGTGCATAAACCCGGTGAGCACCATGCCCACGATGAACAAGACGGCGCCCAACCGCATGGTCATGCGGACTCCGTACCTGTCGCCCATCCAACCTGCTGAAGGGCCGAACATGCCAGATACTATCCATTGGATGGCGAATCCCAAGCCCACCTGACCATAGCTCCAGCCGAAGGAATCAACCAGACGAGGGATGAGGATGCTGGAGGAGGAACGGAAGGAGGAGCTGAACAACCGCATGACGGCACCGACCGCCACGATCACCCAAGCGTAATGGACATCGCGTCCGGCGACGACTAAGTTAGAAGGTTTGAGGCTGAAGTTTGCCATTCGGACCCAAGTTACGAATTCTGACCGTACCCATGCTTGCGTCATTGGCAGAACCGGGCGAATATCAGTCTACATTCACCGTCGGTATGCCGTGCGGCTCCACTTGGATGGAAGGTGCAGGTTAAAGATTCGATACTGATTTGAAAAGATTATGTCTCCTGCGAATGATAGCCCATCGGTCAACCAAATTGATAGGTAACGGATAGGCCAAAAACATGCTCTGAGAGCCTTCGGCAGGACCCGCCGAAATCCCAGGGCAATTACGTTGACATTGTAACGAATACTTGTATAATTGAGGTTTACTAGTGCTATGCCACATGTGACGAATTCGTTCACCACACCTGTAATTAACCTTCCCCTGCGGTAACTATAGCCGCGTACGCTCATGCCTCAGGCATTCGGCCGCTCGGCCAAGCTCGTCCACACACGCTAAGGAGTATGGTAAATGGCTCTGTCTCCTGTCCTCAAAGGGCAATCTATGCAACTGCCCGACGTCAAGTCCTATTCTAAGATCCCGCAGATCATTGACGTCCCCAATCTAATCCAAAGTCAGATTCAATCTTGGGATTGGATCAAGGCTGAGGGGCTAACCGAAGTATATCAAGAGATCTCTCCGATTGCCGATTACACCGGCAATAAATACGAGCTGCATTTCTTGGAGCATTGCTTCCGTGACCCCAAGTACTCGCCGCAAAAGAGCAAGGAGCGGGAGATCACTTACTCCCAGCCTCTCTATGTGAAGACTCGCCTGGTCATGAAAGAGACCGGCGAGATTAAAGAACAAGAGATCTTCATGGGCGATATCCCCATGATGACCAACAATGGTACCTTCATCATCAACGGCGCAGAACGCGTCGTGGTGAGCCAGCTTGTACGCTCTCCCGGTATTTACTTTGTACTAGAACGGAACGCTATCAGCAACCGCAGCCTCTGCTCGGCCAAACTGATCCCGTCTCGTGGGGCCTGGCTCGAGTTTGAGACCAGCTCCAAGGACATAATCTCCGTCAAGGTAGACCGCAAGCGCAAGGTCTCAGCCTCCACTTTCCTCCGCGCCCTGGGCGTGGCGAACGACGAAGAGATGATGGCCCTGTTCTCCGACGTCGACACCGACGAGATCCATAACTACATGCGCACGACCTTGGACAAGGACCCCGTCCTTGAGCCCAAGGACCTGAACTTCAAAGAAGACGACCTGCACTCGCTGTGGGATTGGCTCCACGAAGACAAGGAATTCGACGATGAAGCGGCACGCCGCATCGCTGCCGCGCAGATCGAGTTCTATCGCCGTCTGCGACCGGGTGAACCGCCCAGCTTGGAGAACTCCCGGACCTTGATCCGGAACCTGTTCTTCGGACCCCGCCGGTACGACCTGGGCCGTGTTGGCCGTTACAAGTTGAATCGCCGTCTCGGACAGGGCCAAAATAACGACCTGATGACATTGAGCCTGGAAGACGTTGTCTCGGTCATTCGGACCATGATTCGCATCAACCAGGGCGAGGGGCGCCCGGACGACATTGACCATCTGGGCAACCGCCGCGTCAGAGCCGTGGGCGAACTGGTCCAGAACCAGGTCCGCGTTGGCCTGCTCCGCATGGAGCGCATGGTCAAAGAGAAAATGACGCTGGTGGATCCCGAAGCTGCCGCACCGCAAGGGTTGGTTAACATCCGCCCTGTGGTTGCTGCGGTCAGGGAGTTCTTCGGCGGGTCTCAGTTGTCCCAGTTCATGGACCAGACCAACCCACTGGCTGAGTTGACCCACAAGCGGCGTCTCTCGGCGCTGGGCCCTGGTGGCTTGTCCAGAGAACGGGCCGGATTCGACGTGCGAGACGTTCACTTCTCCCATTACGGCCGGATCTGCCCCATCGAGACTCCAGAAGGCCCCAACATCGGCCTGCTCAGTACCCTGGCGTCATTCGCCAGGATCAATCCCTACGGATTTATTGAGTCTCCTTATAGGAAAGTGTTCAAGACCCTTCTCAACGATTCCGACGACCTTAAGGGTCGGACGGTCACCGAGTCGGTGTTGGACAAAGACGGCAAGACCATCGTAGGCAAGGGCCGGGCCATCGGGGCCAACAAGATGAACGCCCTGAAACAACTGCCTAAAGACACCGTGATTCACGTGCAGCCGTTCGTCGCCACCGGCGATGACCAGGTCCTCTACCTATCGGCTGACCAAGAAGAAGACTTCCACGTAGCCCAGGCCAACGCGCAACTGGACCACCTGAACCAGTTCGTCCAAGACCGCGTAGAGCTCCGGGTAGGTGAGGAATACACCCAGGAGTCGGCAGACCTGATCGACTACATGGACGTATCGCCCATGCAGATCATGAGTGTGTCCGCCGCGCTTATCCCGTTCCTAGAGCACGACGACGCCAACCGGGCCCTGATGGGGTCCAACATGCAGCGTCAGGCTGTGCCCCTGCTGCGGCCTCAGGCCCCGGTGGTCGGTACCGGTATAGAAAGCCGGGTGGCGCAGGACAGCGGCCAATTGGTCCTATCTGAATCCGCCGGCGTCGTAACCTCCGTCAGCGGTCGTGAGATCATCGTGACCGACGAAGACGGCGAAGAACACTCTCACCCGGTCATCAAGTTCTCCCGTACCAACCAGGGTACCTGCTTCGACCAACGATCCATAGCCACCAAGGGCGACATAGTGGAAGTGGGCAGCGTGTTGGCCGACAGTTCCTCGACCGACCACGGCGAACTGGCCTTGGGCCAGAACGTTCTGGTGGCCTTCATGTCCTGGGAGGGTTACAACTACGAAGACGCTATCATCGTCAGCGAGCGTCTCTATCGCGACGATTACTTCACCTCTATACACATAGAGAAGCACGAGATGGAAGCCCGGGAGACCAAGCTGGGGCCCGAGGAAATCACCCGGGACATCCCCAACGTAGGAGAGACCAGCCTGCGTGACCTGGATGAGCGCGGCATCATCCGCGTCGGAGCCGACGTTGGCCCCGGAGACATCCTGGTAGGCAAAGTCACTCCCAAAGGTGAGACCGAACTGACCGCCGAGGAAAAACTCCTGCGCGCGATATTCGGAGAGAAATCCCGTGACGTAAAAGACACCTCTCTCCGCGTGCCCCACGGGGAACGCGGCAAGGTCATCGAAGTTAAAGTCTTAACTCGCGAAAACAAAGACGATCTTTCGCCGGGCGTGAACGAGGCCGTCAGGGTCTGGATCGCCCAAACCCGGAAGATATCTGTCGGAGACAAGATGGCTGGCCGCCATGGTAACAAGGGTGTGGTCGCCAGGATACTGCCGGAAGAGGACATGCCCTACATGGCCGACGGCACTCCCGTGGACATCATCTTGAACCCCATCGGCGTTCCGTCACGGATGAACCTGGGACAGGTACTGGAAACCCACTTGGGTTGGGCCGCTCGCGGCCTGAATTTCAGGGCCGCTACCCCGGTGTTCGACGGCGCTGGAGACCCAGCGATTGAAGATGCTCTGGCGCGCGTGTGGTTCACCGAGCAGGCAGGCGCCACCAGCATAGGCAACTCTGATAGTGGCTCACCTAAGGTCGATTACCCTCGGGTTGACCGTTGGTTGGAATCGAAGGGCTACGACCCCAGAGTGATATTTGACGAGACGAAATTCGGCGCCGCTCAAACAGCCTGTCTCCGGATGTGGCTGGTTGACGAAGCCGATGTCGATGCCAAGGAAATGACACTGGAAGAGATGCGACGCACTGCTATCGATGTACACCGCGAAAAGCGCATCGCCCCGCCCACCTTCGGAAAGTTCGAGCTCAGCGACGGACGGACCGGGCAAAACTTTGACCAATTGGTCACGGTTGGTGACATCTATATCTTGAAGCTCATCCACTTGGTGGAAGACAAGATTCACGCGCGGTCAACTGGACCGTACTCCATGATTACCCAACAACCCCTGGGCGGAAAGGCCCAGTTCGGCGGACAACGGTTTGGTGAGATGGAAGTGTGGGCTCTGGAAGCCTACAGCGCGGCATATAACCTACAAGAAGTGCTGACGGTGAAGTCTGATGACGTTGCCGGACGCGTCAAAACCTACGAAGCGATCGTCAAGGGTGAACCCATCGGTCAACCAGGTGTGCCAGAATCGTTCAACGTCCTGCTCAAAGAACTCCAAAGTTTGGGTCTGGCGGTGGAGTTGTTGAACGAAGAAAAGCGCCCGCCACTGTCCCAGGGGCTCGCGGACGAAACCGATCTATTCCAGGCGATGGAGACGATTTAATGGTCAGGATGGTAGATAAGGCGGAAACCCAAGGGACAAACTTCAATGCGATCCGCATCTCCATTGCGTCCCCTGAACAGATACTCAACTGGTCTCACGGTGAAGTAACCAAGCCCGAGACCATCAACTACCGCACACTGCGCCCGGAGAAGGACGGCCTCTTCTGCGAAAGGCTGTTCGGACCCACCAAGGACTGGGAGTGTTTCTGCGGAAAGTACAAGCGCATCCGCTATCGCGGTGTCATTTGCGACCGTTGTGGCGTTGAAGTCACGCGTTCCAAGGTGCGGCGTGAGCGCATGGGCCACATCCGCTTGGCCGCGCCCGTAGCCCACATCTGGTTCAGCAAAACCACACCCAGCCGCCTGGGACTGCTCCTAGACCTGTCTCCCAGGAACCTGGAGCGGGTGCTCTACTTCGCTCAGCACATCATTGTGTCTGTGGATGAAGACGTGCGCCTGGAAGCCCTCGAGCTGGAACAGGCCAAGTTCGACTTGGAACTGCGAAAAGCCCGTCGCCAAGCCGAGGCCCGCACCGAAGAACTAAAAGCCCGCCTGGAAAGCAGTGAAGCTACGGCCGATGAACCCGCCGAAGATGCTTCTGAGGACGAGCCCACTGAGGCTACCGAAGACGGGAACGCCGATGACGACGCTCCGGCCTCCCTTGAAGAGCCGAAAGTCGAGATGGATCCGGTCGCTATTCAGGCAGAGATAGACGCAGTTGCCGAACAATTGACCATCGAAGAAGGCCAATTGGAGGAGCAGCTGAAAGCGGCCATCGACGAGCTGGATGACCTGCGGATCCACAGGCTGATTGCCGAAACCCGCTACCGGGAACTTAAAGAGGCTTATGGTGACGTGTTCGTAGCGAACATGGGAGCCGAGGCCATCTTGGCCATTCTGAAAACCATCAACCTGGAGGCTCTCCGAGACGAACTGGTCAACGAGATGCACTCCACGTCCGGCCAACGCCGGAAGAAGGCCATCAAACGCCTGCGCGTTGTTGAGTCCTTCCGGGACAGTGGCAACCGCGTAGAGGACATGATCCTCTCCGTGCTGCCGGTCCTGCCTCCCGAACTGCGCCCAATGGTCCAGTTGGACGGAGGACGGTTCGCCACCAGCGACCTGAACGACCTCTACCGCCGCGTCATCAACCGCAACAACCGGTTGAAGAGACTCATGTCTCTAGGGGCGCCGGAGATCATCATTCGCAACGAAAAGCGGATGCTGCAGGAGGCCGTGGACGCGCTGATCGACAACGGCCGCCGAGGCCGCCCCATCCAGGGCAGCCACAACCACAAGCTAAAGTCTCTCTCTGACCTGTTGCGCGGTAAGCAAGGCCGCTTCCGCCAGAACCTGTTGGGCAAACGAGTGGACTACAGCGGACGCTCGGTCATCGTCGTGGGCCCCGAGCTCAAGATGGACCAGTGCGGCCTGCCGAAACGCATGGCCCTAGAACTGTTCAAGCCTTTCGTTATGCACCGGCTGGTGATCCTGGGCATCGCGCCCAACATCAAGAATGCCAAACGCATGGTCGAACGCGCCCGTGGGGAGGTCTGGGACATCCTGGAAGATGTCATCAAAGATCGCCCCGTAATGATCAACCGTGCGCCCACATTGCACCGGTTGGGCATCCAGGCATTCATGCCTGTGCTCATCGAAGGCAACGCCATCCAGATTCACCCGTTGGTCTGTTCCGCCTTCAACGCGGACTTCGACGGTGACCAGATGGCCGTCCACGTACCACTATCCCGGATGGCGGTATTGGAAGCCAAAGAAATAATGCTGAGCACCCACAACATGCTGTCACCGGCCTCCGGAGAACCTCTGGTTGCCCCGACTCTAGACATGGTCATGGGCTGCTACTACCTAACAGAGATTCGGGAAAACAGCACCGGCGCCGGTAGCAGATTCAATGACTTTGACGAGGCCCGTATCGCTCACGCGTCGGACCTAATCGACCTGCACGCTCCCATCCACGTCCGGGAACCGCGCCATTACGAAGGCGAATGGATCGAGACGACTCTGGGCCGGATGATCTTCAACGAGATTCTTCCCCAGAAGATCGGCTTCCAGAACACCCTGATGAACCGTGGAGCCCTGAAGGACCTTACCGCACATCTTTACCGGACTCTCACCAATGAAGAGACCGCTGAGGTCTTGGACGGCGTCAAAGACCTGGGATTCCATTACGCCACCACGTCCGGTATCACCATCGCCATCAATGACATCCAGGTTTCCGCCAAGAAGCCACAGGTCTTGAAAGAGACCGCGCTGTTGGTAAGCGGATTCGAAGACCAATACCTCTCTGGCCTCATCTCCGAAGAGGAGCGTTACGAGAAGACGATTGACGCCTGGACCAAAGCGTCCGACAGGACCACGGAGTTCGTTGAAGAGGAGCTGCCCAACTACGGCGGCATAGCTGTCATGGCCGTGTCCGGCGCCAAGGGTAATATCTCCCAGATCAAACAGATGGCCGGTATGCGCGGCTTGATGAGCAACCCGAAAGGACGAATCATCGACCTGCCCATCACCTCTAGTTTCCGTGAAGGCCTGACCGCCCTGGAATACTTCATTTCCACCCACGGAGCCCGAAAAGGCCTGGCTGACACCGCTCTCAGGACCGCCGACAGCGGTTACCTGACCCGGCGGTTGATCGACATCGCCCAAGAAGTGATCATCCTAGAAGAGGACTGCGAGACCCTCGACTCATTCTGGGTCACTCCGCGTCCTGAAGACACGACCGCCAAGACCCTGGCCGAACGCGTCAATGGAAGACTGGCCGCCGCGCCGGTCGCGCATCCTGAGACAGGAGAGATCCTCGTCGAGCGCAATCAACTGATTACCCTGGAGATCGGCCAGGCCATGGCCGACGCCGGCATCAGAGAAGTACCCGTCCGCTCGCCGCTGGTTTGCGAATGCCGCCGCGGCGTTTGCCAATCCTGCTACGGCGTCTTGCCTGCCACCGGATATACGGTATACATGGGCCAGGCCGTGGGCATCATCGCCGCTCAGAGCATCGGTGAGCCCGGCACACAGCTCACCATGCGTACGTTCCACACCGGCGGTATCGCCGGGTTGGACATCACCAGTGGCCTACCAAGAGTAGAAGAGCTCTTCGAGGCCCGTGTGCCCAAGGGTGCAGCGATCCTGGCTGAGATAGACGGCGTGATTGAACTGGAAACGGACGACGAAGGCCGCCGGCTACGCATCACCAGCCGCGAAGAGTTCCATGAAGACTATACGGCCCCCTTAGACGGCCTCATCTTGGTCGACCAGGGCGAGACCGTGGAGCCTGGAACAGTGCTGGCCACGTCCATGCCCGCACTCAAAGGTCGGAAGTCCAAGGCAGCCATCAAGAAGGCCGCTGTAGACGCCATTGAAGCAGCCCAGTCCGGTGAGGGCGAGGCCGTTGAACAGGTCGTCGCCAACATTGGAGGCCGGGTAGAGATCGACTCGGATGTCATATCGATCGTCTGGGACGATGTAGAAGTCCGCGAACATCTAATCAACGCCTCTTCCCGCCTGCTGGTCAAAGACGGCGAAAACGTCCTGGCCGGCGACCCGCTGATCAACGGCCCCCTGAACCCGCATGACATCCTCCACATCCGTGGCAAAGATGACCTGCAGGGCTATCTGGTAGACCAGGTCCAACAGGTCTATCAATCCCAAGGTGTGTCCATCCACGACAAACACATCGAGATCATCCTCCGGCAGATGCTCCGCCGCGTTCAGGTGGAGTCCACCGGAGACTCGGATTTCATACCCGGACAAATGGTCGACAAATACCAGTTCCAAAACCAGAACGCCAAGGTCCTGGCTGAGGGCGGGGAACCGACCACTGCCAAGCCCATCCTGCTCGGCATAACCCGGGCATCACTGTTAACCGACAGCTTCCTGTCCGCGGCCTCCTTCCAGGAGACCACCAGGGTGCTGACTCAGGCAGCGGTAAGCGGACAGCAAGACTGGCTGCAGGGACTGAAGGAAAACGTCATCATCGGCCGGCTCATCCCCGCCAGGGTTGAGATTCCCGGCATGGAAGAGCTGTTAAAGCCCCAACCGATGCCGGAGATCGCCGCAATGTCCCCTCCCGGCTGGTTGGGTGCAACCGACGCTCCTGATGACTCCGCCAATGGCGCCTTCAACCAGGAGCCCAGCGACGACGAACCGGCCGAGCCCAATATCTTCACTGACAATGCAGAATATGATGATTCAGAAGCAGCGCCAGAAGTGGCCGTCGAAGAAGAGGTAGAGGACGAACAGCCAGAAGACGCCCCGAAAGGCGAACTCGACGCTGAAGAAGACGGTGACGAAGACGCCGCCGAGACCAGCGAAGCCAGCACCAACGGCTCAAGTCTCGACACTGGAGAAGCGGATGCGGAGGGGAGCGACGAACCTAGCGTCGCCTCAGAAAATGAGGGAGACGAGTAAACCGGAGTCTACTCAAGGGCTAGATCTATCCGTAGATCTGGCCCCCAACAACCACCATCATCTTAGGTTGGCCAATCCAGTGATGATTGCCTCTGGGACCTTCGGGTACGACGGTTATGGCAGAGGCATCACCACAGATATGGATTTGGGCCAACTGGGTGCGGTGGTCCCCAAGACTTTCACCCGCCTGCCACGGGAAGGCAATCCTGAACCGCGGTGGTACCCTCAGTCCTACCGCGAGGCTTGGGACGCCGGCGACCACCTATTCCTCAACGCTATCGGTCTTACCAACCCCGGCGTCGAAGCAGCCATACGTGAAGGCACCCCCGACTGGAGCAAGTGGAACGCCACCTGCATCCTCAGCTTCTCGTCAGATTCCGTGGAACAATTCGGCGAGATGGCGGCCATGGCTGGCTCCGGGACCGGTTTCCAGGGCATCGAACTTAACCTCAGTTGCCCCAACGTGGAAGACGGGTCTATGTTCGGCCACAGTCCCAGTCTCACAGCGCAAGCAGTAGCGGCGGTCCGAGCCAATACCGACCTGCCCGTACTTGCCAAGCTGGCCCCCAACGTACCAAGCATCACTGCCATCGCCCGCGCAGCGGTCGACGCCGGCGCCGATGCTCTCACCATCTGCAACACCATGCCGGCCATGCGGATCGACACTCAGACACGTCAGCCGGTGTTGGGTAATATAACCGGCGGGCTCTCCGGCCCCGGACTGCGTCCGATCTCCCTAGCCCTGGTCTACCAGGTAGCCAAAGAGGTGGACGTGCCGATCATAGGCGTCGGGGGGATATTCTCGGGTGAACACGCCGCGGAATACATCCTGGCAGGTGCGTCAGCCGTACAGATAGGTAGCGCCAACCTGGTTGAGTTGTCCGCGCCCTGGCGTATCTTGGCCGAGCTCCAAGACTGGATGCGACAGTCCGGAGTGTCCAATCTCCTTAATCTGACTTAGCGCATCAACTGACAGCCCACGTTTCTAGGCCCTCTAATCGGCAATGACTGGGCGTGCATCCCCTAAGGGCTTTGGATACAATATAATTGGTTCTACGCTGCCTCAGCCGGCCTCAGGAAACGTCTGGGTGGTATAACCGGCACACCCAAAACACCGGCCTGGACACGGCGCCATTCTGCGAGGTCTAAATATCCATGGTTTCCGTTCTTCAAAAAGTGCTTGGCGATCCCAATGAAAAAGCACTCAAAAAGCTAACCCCCTTCGTCAAAGACATAAGCGAGCTGGAAGAAGATTTCCAGAAGATGACCGACGAGGAACTCCAGGGCATGACCGAGGAGTTCCGGTCTCGTCTGGCCGAAGGTGAAAGCCTGGAGGACCTGGTGTCTGAGGCCTTCTCCACGGTGAGGGAAGCCGCCCGGCGTACCCTGAAACAACGCCATTACGACGTACAACTCATAGGCGGCCTGGTCTTGCACATGGGCCAGATCGCGGAGATGAAGACTGGCGAGGGCAAGACCCTGGTAGCCACTCTGGCCGTCTATATCAACGCCCTGGAAGGACGTGGCGTCCACGTAGTCACCGTCAACGACTACCTGGCACGCCGTGACCCGGTCTGGATGGGTCAGATTTACCATTCCTTGGGCCTGACCGTCGGTTGCCTGCAGCACGACGTCAGTTACATGTACGACCCAGAGGTCACCAACGCCCCAGTCGGCATGGAACAGCTGCGCGCAGTCACTCGCGCCGAGGCCTATCGGGCAGATATCACCTATGGTACCAACAACGAGTTCGGTTTCGACTACCTCAGAGACAATATGGCCCTGGACAAGGCCAACCGGGTACAGAGAGAGTTGAACTACGCCATCGTGGACGAGGTCGACAACATCCTCATCGACGAGGCACGAACCCCTCTCATCATTAGCGGCCCGGCGGAAGAGCCGGTCCAGCTCTACCAGAGCTTTGCCAAGCTAGTGACACGTCTGGAGGAAGAGACCGATTTCACCATTGACGAACGCACCCAGTCCATAGGTCTGACAGTGGATGGCATCTCCAAGATGGAGAAATGGACCAATACCTCCAACCTCTATGACCCAGAGAACTACCACCAGGTCCATTACATGGAGAACGCTCTATCCGCTGAGATCTCCAAGATCCGCGACAAAGACTACGTGGTGCAGGACGGCGAAGTGATCATCGTCGATGATTTCACCGGACGCCTCCAACCGGGCCGCCGCTGGTCCGATGGCCTCCACCAGGCCGTTGAAGCCAAAGAGAACCTTAAGATTCAACGGGAGAGTATCACCTACGCCACCATCACTCTCCAGAACTACTTCCGCCTGTACCAGAAGCTGTCCGGCATGACCGGTACCGCTCTCACCGAGCAAGACGAGTTCTACAAGATATATGGGCTAGAGGTCGTGGCTGTCCCAACCAACATGCCCCTGGGCCGGAAGGACAACTCGGACCTGGTGTTCCAGACCGAGGACGGCAAATGGAACGTCGTCATTGAAGACATCGCCAAACTGCATGAGTCTCACCAGCCCGTACTGGTCGGCACCACCTCAGTGGAGGACTCCGAATACCTCAGTGAACGGCTGACCAAGCGGGGCGTTCCACACCAAGTACTGAACGCCAAGAACCACGAACACGAGGCGACGATCGTTGCACAGGCGGGCCGACTCAACTCCGTAACCGTGTCCACCAACATGGCCGGCCGTGGCACAGATATCGTTCTGGGCGGCAGCGACACCGACCGTGATGGCTGGAAGGAAGAACACGACAAGGTCATTGAATTGGGCGGCCTCTATGTTGTGGGCACCGAGCACCACGACGCGCGCCGCATCGACAACCAGCTACGGGGACGCGCCGGACGTCAAGGCGACCCTGGAAGCTCCCAGTTCTACGTCTCCCTGGAAGATGAACTGATGCAGCGCTTCGGCGGGGAACGGATCAAGTCCATCATGGGCTGGGCCGGTCTGGACGAAGATACTCCGGTGGAGAACAAGATCATCACCAAGTCCATCAGCGGCGCCCAGGTCAAGGTGGAAGGCTACCACTTCGACATGCGTAAGCACCTGCTGGACTATGACGACGTCCTGAACAAGCAGCGTGAAGTCATCTATGAAGACCGCTTTGAAGCCCTGAGCGGCGAGTCGCTCAAGGAAAAATTCGTGAATATGCTCCGGCGCACATTCACGGAGTCGGCGAATCACCACCTACCCGGCAAACATATCGACGATTGGAACCCCGTCAGCCTGATCGACGAGCTACGCCAGATCTGCCCTCTGCCACCGGAACTAGCCACCGAAGACCAGATATACGAGTGGGGCCGAGACCAAATCATGGAGATCCTAGATGACTTTGCCGGGACAATCTATGACGCCCGGGAACAGGATGTCGGCGAAGAACAAGCGCGGACCATCGAACGGTTGCTGTTGTTGCGGGCCATCGACACCAATTGGGTGCAACACCTGACGGCCATGGAGAACCTGCGCACCGGGGTCGGGCTACAGGCCTACGGCCAAAGGGACCCGCTGGTTGTGTACCGGTCTGAGGGCAATAAGATGTTCGGGACACTGCAGGTGGCGATCGAGAATGAGGTGATTCACACCGTGTTTCACGCCACGCTCAACCAGACGCCTGCCCCGGGGACCGGCCGTCGTCAGTCGGCTGCTGCCACTCCCAAAGAGAGCCCCATGAAGGCAGTTAACGACGCCAGTCGACCGTCCGCTCCCATTGCTACCGGTGGCAAAGTGAGCCGGAACGCCACATGCCCCTGCGGCAGTGGCAAGAAGTACAAACGCTGCCACGGAGCTGTCGCCTAGGCAGCAGCCTCAACCACGGTCATTCTGAGGCGTCAGCCGAAGAATCTCGTTGCCGGTGATACGGCACAGTTGAAAGCAAAGAGACCCTTCGCTTCACTCAGGGTGACAGTGGTGCCTGAAAACCCCAATTAAACCGACTATTTATTGCCGAACAAACGGGAGAAGAAGCCGGGCTTTTTGGCACCCGGCGTAGCAGCCTGTGGCGCACTCTCCGGCATGTGATGTCCGCCGTGGCTGTGGCCGCCAGGCCCATGATCGTGCCCGTGATCATCATGGCTCTCTTCAGCCTTTTCTTCGTGGGCCTCATGATTATCATGGCTGCCGTGGTCATGACCCTCGTGATCATCGTGGCTGCCGTGATCATGCCCCTCATGCTCGTCGTGATCGTCATGGTCATGGGCTTCAGACAGGTATTTATCCGGCTCTTTGTCGAAAGCTACTTTGCAGCCAGGAGCGCAGAAGTAATAGGTCGTGCCCTGGTAGTCGCTCTGCCCGCCGGGCGGGTTGTCGGTGTCCACATCCATCTGGCATATCGGGTCGATCGCTGTCGCCATTA
>Ga0315339_1000915_pt1 | contig 30380 bp, 29 predicted proteins | sample ASW17metaG_FD_204514 | JGI IMG/M metagenome (GOLD analysis project Ga0315339, IMG submission 204514) | Ammonia-oxidizing marine archaeal communities from Pacific Ocean, United States - ASW #17 | ecosystem: Environmental > Aquatic > Marine > Oceanic | place: USA: California | collected 2016-12-05 | reverse complement strand
GTGGCCGACCCCCGGCCCCGGAGGCGATTAAGCCATCAAATTGGTTCCTTCGGATGCCAGTACTCCAAGGTCCTCCGATGGCCCAGCGTCTAATATAAGTCGTGGTACCGAAGTGGGGGGCACGTCAGTCTCCGGCATCGAGAATTGGCGCAGATTCAGCCCCGGTCACGACAACCAGGGCCATCTCTACAACTATATCAAGCGGATCCTCGAGGATTCCGAGCCTTGTAGGAAACGTGGTGTCCGATACACCGCAGTCCGGCTGGAAGACATGTTCAGAATAGACGCGATGCAGGCAGTGGCCGGGTGGCTCGGGATTTCCTTCAGATCCAGCATGTTGGAGTCGACCTGGGGCGGGCTGGATTGGCACGGAGACCGGCTATCCACAAAATCCCTAAAACCGGTTGGCTGGAGCGCAGACCGCACTGACAACGACTGGCAGAATCGTCTCGCGAAGACGGGTCAATACGTGATGAACTTCCTGATGTTCGATCGGTTGAAGTGCTACAAGTACCCATGTCGTGCCCCGAGGGTGTGGGACGCGATGATCGTGCCCATCCTGTTGTGCCTTCCTATGAGGTACGAGAGGCGGTTCCTTGGCTTGCGGTACACCCTCGAGAACCTGGAGCGAGTCGACCTGCGAGGCGCGTTGACCCTGGCTTCGACGCCATGGTACTATCTGCGTCGGGTCGTCCTCTTCGCGCGCTACTATATGAGAGCAATTAGGGGCCCCAGACTCCATCGTCCTTGGATCGATTCTGCAGCGACCGGGGAACCGTCACGGTCCGAGCCGTCAGTGATAGCTTGACCCTGGTTCGGCCCTCGGTGCGCTCCCGGGCGCTCAAGGGTGGGCCCTTCTCCCCCTTCCTTTGACGGCTGCGCGCGCGCGATCCATTGGGAAGGCGGCCCTCTCCAGACGAAGCTGTCGCCGTCTTGCAGACGCCCGACGTGCGTGATGAACGGCTATGAGATCCACTCGAGCCCGTCGATCAGGTCGGACACATGATGCGTCTGAATCGTGTTCATGCGGGTCCCGGCTTTTGGATACCCAACCGCGGTCACCAACACCAGGTCGTCGGCGGCCAGCTTCCCTCGGCGCCACAGCGCCTCGAGACATTCTGCGATATGATCCGTGCTGTCCCGGGGGAAAGGCATGTCGAGGTACACCCCTTCGGTGCCATGGTACAAGTTCATACAACGCGCCGACCTCGCATCGTTGCTGACCCCCAGGATCGGTTGCGCCGGACGGAAGCTGGCAACGATACGAGCCGCGTACCCGGAAATGGTCACTGCGACGATCTTGGTAATCGGTAGTCGTTTGCAGAGCACGTCGATCGCCTCCCCCATGGCCCTCGGCGAGGTCAGATCCTCGTCCCGCTCGTCCGTCGTATGCACAGAATGCGACACCGCGTTCGCGACACGACTCATGAGCGAGACGGCCTCGGCTGGAAAATCACCGATCGCTGTTTCACCCGAGAGCATGAGCGCAGCCGCGCCGTCCAGCACGGCATTGCTGATGTCACAGACTTCAGCCTTGGTGGGAAACGGATTGATGATCATCGAATGCAACATTTCGGTAGCCACAATCACCGGCCTGCCGTTTCGCCGGGCCGATTCGAGAATAAGCTTCTGCGATAGCGCCAGCGTCTCAAGGTCGGTTTCCACCGAGAGGTCACCCCTGTCGATCATGATGGCGTCTGAGGCTCGGATGACCTCGTCCAAGTTGCTCATTGCACCCGAGTTCTCGACTTTCGACAACACCTGCGGGCCACCCTCACCAAGGCGTGCCCTGACTTCTTCCACCAGTGCGGCGTCATCCACGAAGCTGATGCCAACGAAGTCGACACCCTGTGATTTGGCAAAGTCGAGCATCTTTCCGTCCCGTTCGGTGAGCGGCTCAACCGGAAAATCTGCAGACGGAACATTGATGCCCTTGCGGCTCTTCAAGACACCTGCGATCTCCGCCCGACAATAAATATCGGGCCCTTGAACATCGGTCACCGTGAACCGCAGCGTGCCGTCATCAGCCAGAACTGTGTCCCCACTTGTTACGTATTGGTGCAATTTGTCGTAACTCACCGGCACCTTGTCCCGCCCGGAAAACTCCAGAGAAGTTGTAAGAACCACGGTGTCACCAAACGCAAAAGTAGGCTCGTGCTCCAACTCCACAGTGCGAACCTTCCGCCCCGGTATGTCGAGTAGAATCGGGAGCTGCGGCGCTTCGGATCGAAGGACCGCAATCGCCGCTCCATGCCAATCCAGGTCAGCGTGCGAACCGTTGAGTCGGGCCACGCTCATCCCCGCATCGACCAAACCCCTCACCTGCGAGGCGGAGCAAGTGCGGGGGCCTATCGTAGCAACAATTTTGACGTGTTTCACGTTCTATCCTGTTCAACGAAGAGTTCTCGACCCGGCCCATCACCCGAACCGACAGGCAACCATGTGCGTGTCAGGGATCTCCCCGCTGGGGAGCACCTGCGTCGACAAGGGAGAGGCGGTCTCCCGAGTTAAAAACCAGTTCGTTCAAGAGACTGCGCATCCTACGTCCAGAGTTACCATCTCGAAACGGATCGAAGTAGTCAAGGATTGGTGTCCAGTCGCCGAGTTCCGCATGTGCAGGGTCCCCGGCTCGATACCGGCGAACGGCCTCCAATGCATCCCCCAGTGAACTGAATACGATCTCGGCGCGCTCATACACGTGATCGTGCACACCCTTAAAACCATACTCGTTCAGCAAGAGGCTGCGTCGACCGGCCAGGGCCGCCTCTAGTGAGGCTGTTGCACCGAAAATGTGCCCGATCGCGACATCCGCTGCGAGCGCCGCCTCGGCCGGAAACACCGTGTTCCGGTGTGAGCCGTGTGAAAGCTCGAGGTAACGGTTCGAGTCCATCACGGCCCTGAGCCGTGGGTGACCAGCGTACAGACGTGAAGGTGCGTGTCGCCGGTACTGTGTCTTGATCACAAGGGCGATCGTCGGGTCCTCCGCAACCATCGTGATCAGGGTCTCGAGATCGGCTCGATGTTCCGAAGGGTGAATTGATCCGTACCTTCCAGGGGTGATGGTCTCGTCGAAGAAGCAGACTACGAAGGTTGCGCCGGCCGCCTCCAAGCGCTTGCGTAATGAGGCTGCTCGTTCTTCGAGAAGCTCGAAGGACGAATCATACGGATATCCATTCGCCACCACTCCCTGCGGCCCCATTCTAGCGCTTCCGAAAACGTCCCCGCATGCCTCGGAGAAGGACAAGAATGTTGTCGAAGTCTGCAACATGATCACGTGGCTCCGGGGCAGGTTCGAGTACTGGTAGCCAACCGTCGCGACTCCAAGAGGGGGCCCGACGAGCTGCATTGCATCCGTCTCGCGAAGGAACCCTTCTCCACTCACGAAGACACGGATATTTAGAGCCCGACAAAGACGGCCGAGAGCCCACGCATGGAGTAGGAGTGCGAAGGTGGTCCGAAATGCGGTTCTCAGTTCCCCACTTCGAATCAGAAAGCCGAACGCACAACGAGCCGCGTCCACCACCAACCGAGCCAAAACAATCCTCCCCTCCTTTGACCGCTGCGGCAGGAAGCGGGGCAGCGATTCGAGTATGGTGACCCCGAGTTGGTCCAAAGCACGTGAGTCGGGCGGTGTACGACGGACGTAGGACGTGCCCAACACATAGGTCTGGAACTCCGGACGATCCCCATCTGAGAACAACCAGTGGGGCTGAGTCCGATAGGATCGATCAGCCCCTAAGTCATCCCGCTGAAGAACCAGGACACCTGGGACGGCGGGGTTCGTGTCCATGGGCGACTCCCCTGTGGCCGACACACCAACCCCAGAGTCTTGCTCGGCCCGATGTGTCGACGAACCAGCGCCGATACGGCGGCTTATCCGGGCGGACAGGGAGTGAATTCGTGCCCCCCAATCGCTCGCTTGGCCGCAGAGCCGCAGGTCCACATCTGCGAAGGTGTCGCAAACGGGCTGACTCCCTATGAACCGCGGCCGGTGAAGCAGAACGACTGAGCGGTCCTTCTCGGAGCGGGCTAAGTGCGACGCGACAAGGATCCGGAGGACCAACTCTCGAACCGCCCCATAAGAACGCTTCGCGATGCGCAACTCGACGGTCCTTCGACCCCACCGGTCATTGATCGATCGGAGCGTCGATGACCTCGAAAGAAGGACCTCGGCCTGAGCCATCACCAAATCCGACGCGAGGCTCGTGGCAGCCCACGGAAGTTTGTCTCCCTCAGAGGTGTACATGCTCCCCGCGTGGAAATCCACTTCGCCAATCTTGATACCCGCAAGGCGGAGCAGTCTACAAAAACCCCTCTGCGCGCCGCTCTGTGGCGGCTCATCCAGTAGACGGACAACCCACTCGCTCCCAGCCCTCGCCCCCACGAGACGGAACCCCAGAATTCGCGCCAGGGAGCGCAGGCTGAGTCGATCACAGTAGATTATCACTCGGGGAGTATCAGTCCATGCAAACGTAATGAGTCGACCACACCCAGAACCGATTCGAAGTCGAGGTCGTGGCTCATGGCGATATCGAGTATCGAATTCGTACCGTCCAGGTCGAACATCGTTTTGAAGAAGCAGTCGTAAGCGGTCGGATCGGTGGAAAAAAGACCGTGCTTCGAGCAAAAGACCTGGCCCTTGATCGCCAAACGGGGGCAGGTGTTCCGGTCGAAGGTACGGAGGACCTCGAACACGAGATCCGACGAAGCGGCCAATCGCGCCTCGCTGATGATCTCAGGTGTGTCCAGATGCGTATGGTACTCGGGATAGGGCCAGTCCTCGGACTCCGGTGGAGGGTTCTCCTGAAGCGATCGTCGACTCGGGCAAGCTCTGTGATGATGCCTACCTCTGACGGAGTGTGCTCGACATCGAAATAGTGCCCTTCGGTCCAGGCCGAGAAATTGAACGTAGGAAACAGAACCGCGCCCTCGGGGGTGACAAGTTCCACAAGGACGTCAATGACGGTTTGCGGCCCGCCCTCGACTCCTCCAAGGGACTTGTAGCTCGAGTGCACGATGACCGTTGTTCCCCCGGCGACTCCCATTTGGGAGAAGTGGCCCATCAACTCATTACGTGTGAGCATCCCCGAGACCTACTTCGAAAGTTCGCGCAGGTCGAGCATCTATGCCCCAATTCAGTGCCCCCCCAACCCACTCAACCGTAGCACTCGGTCAACGCCAATAGTCCGAGCATCATCACGTCGTTCATCTCGCCACCGCCGACCTCGACGCCTTCCTGATACCGCGCCAGAATCTGATCGATGTACTCCGCGTCGAATACGGAATTGTCGACGCGGTCGAGCCATGACTGCGGCACCTTCCTCCCGAACCGTTCCAAGAAGAGAGGCCGAAGGGACGATCCGTAAAGGATTTCGGCCGTGTGACTGAAGCTGTGGTCGACGTCGTAGAGATAGGAATGGGGCCCGACCTGGAGATGCGTCGGATAACGAATGCGGTTCTCCAACATCCACTTCAGAGGGTATTTGGTGGGCTTAAGGTCGAGACCGCGGCCCCACGATTCCGGCATTTGTGAGAGGAAGTCTATCAGGCCTCCATCATGGAAGGGCAAGACACATCTCAAGCCGTTCTCTTCGGCCGTGTAATGAAGCGTACATACGGTCGAGCTCTGCCAATGGAAGGAGTTGTAGAGGTGGAGGTACCAGGAGTAGAGCGTCTCCGGCGTAACCTCCTGTGATGCCCTGGAGAGGTACGTCTCCTCCATCTCGGCCGAGTACTGGGATCGCCCGGCCGGCGTAAGGAGGGGGGTATTGTCCATGGACCACATCGGGAGCCGATTGCCCCGCAAGAAGAAGCTCGCCAATAGCTGCCGCGCCCGGCCCTCGTCACCCTCGGCCGGCTCATCGAGCACACCCTGGCTCGCTCGTGACTTGAAGATCTGCCAGATCAGATCGTCCTCGTAATCACCGTTCTGAAACGCCGAGAGGAACGTCGGCCCGAACAGGTAGGACAACATCTTGTCGCTATACTCACGGAAATCCTGGACCGGGTGAAAGATGGTTGCGAACTGGCTGAACCCCAGGTTGTGGGCGGCATCGCTCATCTCACCGGCGAAGACGGCCTCATCGCCATTTGAGGTCGATGCGGTGTACTCCGCCAACAACGCGTGATTGAGTCCGGTCAAGCTTGCGATCTGCTGGCGACGGTACATGGACTGCACGCGCTCCACGAGCGCATCGGCACCCGTCCGGTAGTCGAATTCGCAGATGTCGAGGCGGACACCGAAGAAGTCTGCGACAGCCTTGGCACGATCGATCTCGAACGGGTTGATCACACCGCTCCGGTCGGCGTACTGCATGCGACCGATCACGACCCTCACTTTCCTGGCCCCGTAGAGGTGCACGAGGCAGGCCAGGATAGCCGTCGAATCCCAACCGGACGAAAGATAAACGACGTTTCCGTGCACGGAGCCCCTGGCTGCGACCGCCTCGAGGAAGGTGTCGGTATACTCGTTCAGCTCCCGCTGTCCAAACTCTGCTGAACGGAGCGGCTGGAAGGGTCGCGTAAGAAACTCGATCCGGCCGTCAGCTAGACGAGCCCCTTGGTCCACGCCCAAGCGCCCCACGTCGTCGTAAAGCGTATGCTGCTTCGCCGGTCTGGACCCGTACACAGCCAAGGTGTGAGCAAGGCCTATCGTAGACAGCGCACCACCTGTGCCGGCAATCGGCAGCAGGTCCAACGCACTCGCCATGAGGACACAGCCCTGAGCGGACTGGTAGTATAGGTCCAGGGTGCCAAATCGATCTCCCCAGACGACGCAAGTGTCGTCCGAGTCGACCGAAACGAAGACGAAGCGACCCTCTACGGAGGCGATTCCTCGAGGACCCTCAAGGCACCGCTCCTGGAGACCCGACGCCGCGCTGAGCATGCGTCCGTCATTACTCCGGACCGCATAGACGTCACCGAAGAGAAAGCAGCGGGTACCGTCGGAAGTGGTCCAAGAGCGCGGGGGCCGGTCCGCCTGCACAAGGAAGGCAGGGCCCTCGGCAAGCGTTATTAAACCATCGGCAGCTCCAGGGAACTTCGACGGGGCTCCAGGGCCACTTACGATTCTAAGACGCATATTCTTGGTCCAAGGCTTCGAGTGCGCACCTGCACGCGCTCACGTTGTGATATGATCCCATCCGAGCGGTGTCCCGCGCGCGATGGGGCGAGTCGCCTTCCGACCCAGGAAGACCTCCAGATACTTCGGCGGCAGGCCGTGGCCCGGACGGATGGACCGGACGTTCTTCATGGCACCCTTCAGGAAGACCGTCCACTACCGTCACGTCGGTGCTGTTCTCCGTATGACGTGCCCAGACCTCATCGATCATCTCGAAGTGGAAATATGGAGACTCCGTGGTTATTCGAAACACGTCCGTCGCCGCGGCAGACGCGCCACAGGTGATCAACCGAGCCAGCACATCCCGCTCACTCCCTCGGATGGACTCGATCCCGTGTGTCTTCGCCACATTGACGAAAACGTCATTCGCGGCCCCTTCGGCAACGCCCAGGACCGTCGTATCGATCGCCCTCACCGTCCGCGTGAGAGCGATGATGTGGTCTAGGATGGAAACCCCCTCTTCCAAATCCAGGAGCTGAAGGGGCTTTCCATACAACCTGGTGCCTGCAATTCGGCAGGCATACGCTGCTACGAGTTTTCTCATGCCATATCAAATCGAGTACAGGTCGAGAGTTGCCAAGGAGCAGGCGCGGCAACATAGTCGAGAGCATCGGTGAGCGAAACAATCGAAATTCCATAAGTCCTGCGTCTTCGAGCTCCGCTACAGCCACCGCCACAACACATGGAAGCACGTCTTGGGTTTCCCATCAAAAGCCCGATCCGATATCATCGACCCATGAAAATCGTCACGTGCCACGAAGACGCGTTTCCCGCTCTGTGGAAGCGGCTCTGGGTTCGCCAGCCTAGTCGCCCTCCAATGTATACATCTCTCGCATATGCATTCTATCGGCAGCGGCCAGCGGACGAGGGCGCCACTCTCGTGGATCATTCTTTCGTCGTGGTGGACGGGGACAAACCCGTGGCCGGTATGCAGGCAGCGACAGTCGCTGTTGGGGGAAGACTGGACCTTCGGGCCTACGAAGTCCCGTTGATGGTTATGGAGGATCCAGACGTCATCGATCGCCGGAACTATCGTCGCCATTTTCTTCGACATTTCGAGACGATCCTACCGGCAGGTCGAGGATCGGTTTTCTCTCGCGACCCACTCGAGAACGGACAACTCTCGTTCTTCACGAGCTATCTCCTTCAAAATGGCGGGGTCTGCACACCGACCTTCCTTCAGGTCTTGGATCTAACCGTCACTGAAGAGGAACTGCACCGCGGTATTCGAAAGAGCTACCGCAGCCTCGTCAATTGGGGAGAACGGAACCTCGAAATCGAAATCCTGGACAGCGCCTCCCAGGTCGAGGCCGGGATGGCGGGTTTCCGTACGCTCCACAAGGAAGTCGCAGGCCGCGAGACTCGGTCGCCGACGAGTTGGCAGTGGCAGGTTGAAATGATTCGGGCGGGTGAGGCATTCGCTGTGCTGGCGCGCCTCGAAGGCCGTCTTGTTACGGCTGGGTTCTTCATGCATACTCCGTCGTGTTGTCTCTACGGATCGTCTGCTTCGATCCGTGAATTGGACAAGCCGCTGTCGCATGCCACGCTGTGGACCGCGATTCTACACGCGCGGTCGCTGCGATGCTCCTCCTTCGAAATGGGGGAGCGACTCTACCCCGGGCAAGGAACACCGAGTCCAAAAGAGCTGGGCATAAGCCTCTTCAAGGGCGGCTTCGGTGGTGCTACAAGAGTTGCGCTGAATATCGTATGGGATCGGAGCAAGACGGAATGAGTGTTGATCACGATGTATCCCAACACACCCGCGATTGGTACCAGGAGTCGTACGAAGAGGGTGGACTCGCAGCTCAGCGGCGATATCCCAACGAGGAACTGCTACGGTTCTTCGGCCGGCGACTGTTCCCGATTCCGGCCGCCCAACGCGAAGGAATCCATGTATTGGAGTTGGGCTCTGGGAGCTGTGCCAACCTCTGGATGGTAGCCAGAGAGGGATTTGCAGCCTACGGGATCGACCTCGCGCCCGAGGCGGCCGAACTGGGCAACAAGATGCTGGATTCCTGGGGTGCCTCGGCGGATCTGAGGACCGGATCGATGGACGACCTCCCCTGGCCGGACGAGTCGTTTCATGTGGTTTTCGACGTTTTTTCGGCCAACTGTCTGGACTCGGCGGCCTTCTCCAAATGCCTTGAAGAAGTTTCGAGGGTCCTGAAGCCGGGCGGTCACTTCTTTACTCACACGCCAAGCAAACGGTCGGACGACTTCCTGCACCCTGGACCGGCCAGTATGATCGACCCAAACACGCTCGACGGTATCCGGCGAGCGGATGCGGTCTTTGCGGGTAACCACTATCCGTTTCGTTTCAGTCACCCTCGCGAACTCGAATCCCAACTCCAGGAGGTGGGGCTAACGGTCGGGTATATGGAAACCCTCGGCCGCACCTATCACGACCGCCGTGACTACTTCGAATTCGTCATTGCTGAGGCGTCAAAAGTCTAGCTCCCCAAACCGAGCTCGTGTCAGATAATGCGAATTGAGCGTGTCGCGATCCTGGGTTCGAGTCCCTTGTGCCTCCTCCGTGCGGTGGACGAGGCGAACCAGGGTCGTAGCGTGACCATCTATGAAAAATCGGATACCCTGGGCGGAGCCTGGTGCCCACGGAAATTGTTCGGCGTAGAAGGAGTAGACGGTAAGAGTCACATATGGGCGCCGTTGTACCAGAGCGAGTTATATGCGGAAATGGTGGACCGTTTGCGAGCGGAACTGGGCATCCGTATCGAGCCCCTCGACCCAGCGGCTGTATATCCAGCAGCTGCGGGAGAGGCTTCCGAAGTCGGCATCTCGGCCTTCTATCCGGCTCGGGGTATGGTCGAGACCCTCGAGCGCCTGCAGGTACTCCTCGGGGACCTGAAGGTGGTGATTCGAACGGGACGGGCCGTGACGGGCATTCGAGCCACCGCAGAGGCTGTCATCGTGTATCACGCGGGCCGCGAAGAGCGACACGACGTCCTGTACATTCCCTCGTACGTGGGGTTGGGGAGCGTCGAGCTGGACGGCGAGCACTACGCCATTCCGTTTGAGGATCGGCACAGTGTCCATCTGAATCTATTGGTCGATAAGCCCGTCGGGTTCTCCTACCTCGAAGCGCCGGAGGACCTCACCTACCTCGATCGCCTCTGCGACGTCAGCCGCTGCATCCGGGACCGGCCCGGGCTCTCCGCTTCGTTCGCAGCAGTGAACGCGCGAGTGAGCTACGCGGGGAAGGACCTACTTGCGAGTGAGGGGCCCGAACGCTTCATCGGAGCCGCGGTCCGGGAACTAGTGCGGGGAGGCTACCTCGACACTGCGGCTGAGTTGTTGGAATTCGATTTCACGGAGTACACCACCGCCTACAGAGACGAGAGCGCGAAGCGTCGCCTCTACGAACTCGAGTCTGATCGAATCAGGGTGATGTACACGGAGCAGTTGATGGAAGGACTTGTCCATGGGACTCCGCCGACCTCCGAATGAGTGGCTGGCACCGTCCTGACTCCTCCCCGTTCCTCAGCCTGCCACCATCGACGGCTAGCGCGACCCGGCCCCCGACGCGTGCTCCACGGGGAATCTAGACGAGATGACCTCCCAGGCCTCCATCAGGACGTCCCTCATGAACCAGGTCCTGCCACTATATCGACCCAACAGGATGATATTGCTCAGACTTTCCTCCAACTGTCCTACGCAACTGGTGACATACTCGTTGAAAGCTGGAGTGGGCACGGGAAACGTGCTGTGCTCAACCTTTTTCATCCTCGATACACATCGCGCATCTCGTGAGACAAAGCCGAGTTCGTGGACCTCGCACAGGATGTCTTCCGTGGTGATGCCCTCTGCTTCCTCCGGTGAGCAAAGCACTTCCATCGTCAGGTTGTTGCGGCTTCTTGTGAGATGGGGCTCGAGGTTCGGATAGAGTGTAATCCTGAACGTTTTGAAATTGCTGTCCCAGCACCAATGATAGTGCGAGGTCGTGTCGCGAAGCGGCTGGTCGAACGCGAAGTGGAAGATGCAGGCCGTGCGGAAGGTCAGCTCGGCTTTGGGCGTGGTCAAGCCGGCAGCCCTGAGAGCCATGTGTGTTGGCGCCGTCCAAACCAGACAATCACACGGAAGGACGCCGTGGCCGTCGAGCTCCAGCTGGCGAATGCAGCCCTGCTTCTGCGTGATCGAACTGACATGGTCACCGGTAATGAATTCGACGCCCTTGGCTGCGGCCTTCTTTTCCAGATGCCCGATCCAGGAGCCGACACCTTTCCCGCTCCGCGGATAGAGGTATGCACCGTCGAGGCTGCCGTTCAAGCATGCTCGATAATCCTCCTCAGTATGGAAGCCGAGTTTATCGTCGAACGCAGGGAGAGCCTTCAGGTTGTTCGTCACTTCACGTGAAAAGGCGACCACACGAGACAGACCGAAGTACCGCACGGAAAACACCAGGGATAGTTCGGTGGGAGGCACGGCGTAGAGCTTGTCTACGATTGGCGCCAAGACCTGCAGGGTTGTTGTGGGGCCCAAAGTCTCCAGCAGATAGGTAGTAAGGTCGACTGAGTCACACCCTTGATGTCGCAAGATCAGTTCAGCGCAGGCCCTCGCATACAGCTCCTCCGGCAGGGTGCGAAGATCTATGGTCGGCCCGCTGAGGTTCCATTCGCCGTTGTGGTAGTTCCCGTTCTTGAGAAACTCCAGGACCGTCCAGTTCTCCACGATCTCTTCGGGTGTCCCGAACACGACCTCGTCCAACGGCACACTTCCGGTGAAGCTTGGAATGTGGGTCCCGTGGTCAAAGTAGTTCCCCTGGTCGTCGGCAATCGAGCCACACAGTCCGCCGAGGGTTTCCGTCTTTTCAACAACGCTGACCCGACGGAACCTGTCGGCGAGCAGAATGGAAGAGACAAGACCCACGATGCCACCGCCAACGACTACACAGTCGTTCCTCTCCATCGCGTAACCTCCAGAGTGGGACATACCCCGGTCCTGACCGCTCCGAAGAGCCCTCAAACCGTAGTGATAAGGATACGCCTTGAGAAGGAGACTCACTGTCGGGAGATCTCACCGGAAGCTCGTCGGGGATCTCCCCTCGGTCGACTCTGGCGCGACTCGAGGAACGGAGCGTTTCAGTCCACCTCTGCTCGGGCGCCTGTAGGGGAAACTTCAATCCTCATCGTCATCAATGAATAGCTTGAGGCCATCGAGACTTTTCACGATCTCCGGCCTGAGCAACTCACGCCCGACTTCTCTTCCATTAGCCAAGGCGTCGCGGATCATCGTCCCGCTGATCTCGGTAATCACTTCCGGCATCGAGACTACATGTGGGCAAGATCGCTCGGTCACTACTCCGTCACACCGGCGACAGTAGAATGGCCCGTAGAAGCGTAGGATCGTGATACCCAACTCGCCATCAAACCTCCGAGTGAGTTCATGAGCCTCGTACTTCCCGTAGTAATCTCCGACGCCTGCGTGATCCCGGCCCACAACGAAGTGTGTGCACCCATAGTTGCGCCGGATCATCGCATGAAAGACGGCTTCGCGGGGCCCCGCATACCGCATTGCGGTGGTCAGGACACCAAGGAACACACGATTGGCGGGAAAAAATTGATCCACGAGCGCCCCATACGCTGTCAAAATCGCGTTGGGGAGGTAGTCCCCACGCTTCTTCGCTCCGACCAAGGGCTGGATGAACAGGCCTTCGCACCTTTCGAGGGCCAGCCGCTGCAAGTGTTCGTGTGCACGATGTGGAACGTTGCGGGTCTGAAATCCGGCCACGGTCTTCCAACCCATCGACCGAAAATGAGCCCGAGTTTCAGCGGGGGTTGTCTCGTAGTCGATGAAGTCGGGTGTCACTCGCCGTTCGAGGTGGACACGTCCCCCGACGAAATGGTCGCCCATCCGGTAAAAGTGGGCGACTCCCGGATGCGATTCCTCGCTCGTGCCGAAAACCTTTTCTGCCACAGATGGTTTGTCACATTGATACAGGTCGGCGGAAACGAGCCTCCCCACCTGTACTCCGTTGAAGACAAGCACCACTTCCCGCCCCGGGGTGACCTCCTGTGCCTGGTCCGCAGATAGGTCCATAACCACAGGCAACGGGAACGGTTCTCCCGAGGGGAGACGCATGTCTTCCACCACCCCTCGGAACTCCTCTTCGTTCATGAATCCTTCGAGTGGCGCAAACGCCCCGAGAGCGATCTTCTCGAATTCGAGGTACTGTCGTTGATTGAGCGAAAGTTCGGCCACGGTCAGTTCTCTCCCTTGGGCACGCGAAGGGCCGGCACATCACGGAGGATTCTTGCAGCGGAGACCCCGGGATCGATCGGGTTGTCCCCGTCGACGACGAAATCAGCTCCTTCTGGCGGGACCCATGGGATATCACAACCAACGAGGTTTTCTGTTTCACCTCTTTCGAACGCCGCGTACAGGCCCTTGGTGTCCCTCCGTTGGACCGTGTCCATCGAGGCATCTACATAGATCTCGACGTAGTCCTCGATGTTGTCCCGGTTCCAGGTCAGCCGGGTCGGATCCTGATAGACGAGTGCCACTATGACCACGAGCCTCTGATCGGATAGTAGTTTGGCGATCCGCTGGACACGTTCGACTTGGACCACCCGCTCAGGCTGGGTGTGACCGAGACCGTCACCGAATGCCGCCCGAACTTGATCTCCGTCGAGCATCACAAGGCCCTCGAATCGAGGGCAGAGAGCTTCGTGCAACGCATTCGCCAGCGTCGACTTCCCCGACCCTGAAAGGCCAGTCAACCAAAGGACCATCTAATATCTCCTAGGACGACATTCCGCCTTCCTCGTTGGAGCCACGCCGTGACAGGGCACTTCGGACGAGGGCGGCATTGGCACGAGTAAGGATTTTGAAGTGGACACCGAGAGCAAAATAGACTCCACAACAAGCGAGCTTGGTAAAAAGGCGAATTACATAGGGAAGGTCTAGCCCCCGGACTACCACCATCAGGAGAGTCGACCCGAAGAGCACCGCCAGCATCGAAGCCACCCGCCTATACTCCCAACGAATCTCGTAGTACCGCTGACCAATGATGTGGCGCAGAAACAAGGTAACGATCGCCGCTGCGAGGGTCCCCCAGGCGGCACCGACGACCCCGAAAAATCGCACCCCTAGAACCACCAGCACGACGTTCGTGACGAGGCCCAGAATACTCAATATCGAAATGATCCCCGTCTTCTTGGCGAAGATCAACTGTGGCTGCTTGCCAAAGAAGAGCAACCCATAGTATGCGGCGAGGACACTGACGATCGGGATCGCCCCGTGAAACGGGGCCGGAGCGAGGAGGCGGACGGCCTCCTCTGAAAACAAGGCGAGAAGGAGTGCACCGGCCAGCGAGACGAAGACGAACGGGGTGAGGGACGTGCCCACCGTTTCGGGACCACCTTCGGCATGCTTGAACATGCGTTGGAAGGTCTGCGGAGTGAAGACGTTCTCCAGCGCTGTCGAGAAATTGAAGGCCAGGCGCGCGATTTGTTGCCCGACGGAGTAGATGCCGACCCCGCCAAGAGATCCGATGAGACTAATTACATACTTGTCGAACTGACTCGACACTACTTTCAGAAGAAGTAACGGTGTCAACGGTAAGCTGAGCTTGAGTGAGTCGAGTAGAGTTCGTCGACTGAACCCCAGAGGTAGTTCCCGAACAATGCGCCCCGTCAGAGCGGCCAGAACAATTCCGCCGGCCAGGAGTTGCGCGTACACCAGCCCTTCCGGGCCGAGCCTCATGAAGGCGACGAATATTAGGGAAAGCAGGGTCATCAACACGCGGTCCGCAAGCGTGTACCGCGTGTGTGCCCCGGCGTTTTCCGTATTCTTGAGGTAAGTGAAGCAGTAGGCTTGGAGGCTCGTAACGCCGGTTGCGCAGAAGGCCCAAAAAAACAGACCGCCGTACTCTGGGCTGGCAGTGAAGAAGTCAGAGATCGGTGCCCGATATATCCACGTGATTCCACCGCCAAGGGCCAGGGAACAGATCACAAACGCCATCGACGAGTAGAGCAGCCTGGACCGCTCCTCCCGAGTCCTGGACTCGAAGAAATTGCGTTCAAAACCGATGACTAGTCCGAAGTTCGCCAGGCCGCTCAAAAACCCGCCGAATGCACTTGCTAGCGCCCAGGCCCCGTAGTCTTCATCCGTGAGAATCCGCGTGAAGATCGGGAACGTTATCAACGGGAGCAGACTTCCCACCGTCATCGGCACAAGGAAGATGAGGCTGTTCTTCACCTGGCGCTCGGCGCCCATCGTCTTACGATCGGTCAGGCGACACCCCGGAGACCGGCATCACCACGAAGCGCCTCTCTAAAAATCGGCGGCAGGCCGAGGGTCACTCGTGGGGTTGCCAACACGCGACTACTCACGTGGCGAAGTCATGATCAGAAAGGAGTTAGTCTCGTCCCGGAGACGCGTCAGTGATCGTCCTCGGTCACCAACAAAGCGGGCGAGTCCGGCGCCACAACTCGGGACCTCACTACGCGTGGCTCGCTCGAAGCGCACGCTACTCAAAGACATGTCCTTGGGCCGCGGTGCCGTCAGCCGTGCATTCTCAATCGAGCCCTTGGTCACCGCGTTCATCGAGAATCCAGCTTCCGTAGCAAGCAGGTGCCCAAAGTCAAACTTGGAGATCCGATCTTTCCCACAAAGGTGGAAAAGGCCGCGATGACCACCCTCGATCAAAAGCCTGAGGCGGCCCACGAAGTCTGAAACATAGATGGGACTAAAGAAGAAGTCGTCGAAGAGTGTGATCGGCTCCTGCCGCTCCAGTGCCTGATAGAGCCATTCAGCGAAGCTCGTCTTTCGCCCGCTCGACCAGCCGAAGAAGTTGGTGCGGATAATCAAGTAGTCCGGTCCCGCAAGTTGCGCTGACCACTCTCCGTGCAATTTGCTCTTGCCATACGCGGTGCGCGGACAGGGGAGGTCTGTCTCCGTCATGAAGGGCTTGTCCCCGCTGAAGACACCGTCGGTCGTCACGTAGACCATTAAACACCCCTCGGGGGCAGCGCCCGCAATTGCCCCGGTGAGGTCGGAATTAATCGCATAAGCCCCGAGCGGATCGTCCTCGCATGCATCCACGTCGACCATCGCCGCACAGTGGATTACCACCTCGGGCTCAACGGCGGTCATCGCCCGCAGGAGGAACTCCGGGTCCAAGAGGTCCCCGAGTAGAAACGGCGCCTCGGAATCCCCCCACGAGGGGTGGCGATCAGTCCCGGTTACGTCATGTTTCCGCGAGAAGTGGGCTACCACGTGGGCCCCGAGCAATCCACTCGCGCCTGTCACGAGAATTCTCACGATCGGTCCACCGGCTTGCGACAGGAATCCTCCAGCGGGCAAGGAAACGTCGGACACTGGACAGAGCAACCATTGTACCGTCTGAAGACCGGCCGTGAACCCTCACCAACGAGAAGCTCGTCGGTACCGAGTTTCAATGCTTGGCTGTAAACCTCAACACTCGCCGCGAAGGCCCTTACAAAGTGGGCGATGTCAGCCTCAGTGTGCTCAAAGCACGGAAGGAAGTACCCAGGAAAGAGAACACCGCGGCCTACCATCTCTTGGATGAGGAGAGCACGGAAAGTAGGTGCAACCGCGCCACTCTGATCCTTGCAGACTGCAATGATGCGCCAGGGTGACGAATGAATTCGAAGGCTATCCTCCAATCCGTGTGCATCCACGGCTCGAGCCATTCCGTCAGCCGCCAGCTTCACCATCCGGCGCTGATGACCGACGACATCTTTGGATTGGTACTCATAGAGCGTAGCCCGCGCGGCAGCGATCGCATGGGCTTCACCACCGTGGGTCGTGGAGATCAAAAAGACGCGGGGAGCTACACGCTGCTTGATACCGCCGAGGTCCATGATGTCGGCCCGCCCCGTAAGTGCGGCGAACGAGAATCCATTCCCGATCGTCTTGCCCCACGTGGACAAATCCGCCTCGACGCCGTACATGGCACCCGCACCTGGGAAGTCGGACCGATACCCTGTCACCATCTCGTCCAGGACGAATACCGCTCCGCCTCGGCGCGCGATCCGGCCAACCTCACTGATGATGTCCGGTGACTGGAGAATCGCATCCTCGGGCTCCGTGATCACGCAGGCGATCTGGTCGGGATACTGGCTGAACAATCGCTCGAGCGACTCCGGACGAGTCGAATCATACACGACGGACAGCGCCTTGACCTCGTCAGGAATACCACTGTCACAGAGTGTGCTGCCCACGAACCAGTCGTCATAGCTGTAGAACGGATGATTGCCCGGAAACGCGACGAGCGGCCGTCCGGTAAACGCCCGCGCGAGCTTCACAGCCGCCGTCGTCACGGCCGAGCCGTTCTTCGCGAACTTCACACGTTCGGCGCCCGGAATGGCCTCGGCGAACTCACGCGCGAACTCCAGTTCGATCGCGGCAGGCCGTTGAAAGGCACTCCCTGCAGCGAGCTGATCCCTCACGGCAGTCAGAACCGGCTCATAGGCATGGCCCAAGCTGACCGCCCCAAGGCCAAGACCAACGTCCACATATTCGTTACCGTCAAGATCCCACACCCGACCGCCCTTGCCTCGCGCAATCGCGGCCGGAGAAAGAGCTGGATACTGGTCATCGCCCTTGGAATACGTATGGGCACCACCCGGGATCAAGCCATGAACCGCGGCCCGGTAACGGTTCGACGCCTCAAACGAGGTTATGTACCGGGGCATCGCCTCCGCTGAAGTCGAAGTGAATTTCGTCATTTGGAGTAAGGCCTAACGGACTGAGCAGAGGGCTTCACTAGGTCGACTAGTGCAGGGGTGGAATTGACGAACTCGATGATGTCTGCAATGGGCATCCGGGGGACGAAGTCCGCGGGAGCCTCATACACGCCTCGACACAACGCCAACTCTTCTAGATAGTCTATCGTCAAGCGAATCTCGGGTCTACGTACACCGGTCGGCACATCCACCACCGCCGCGTGACCAAGAACATGAAAGAACTTGCCATAGAGCCGGCTCCCCCCAGCCGGGCACGCGAGAGACGCGCCAGGGTCGGGTCACCCTCGAACCCCTGAGCCGCCTCGGCAATAATCCGCACACTCATGCGGTGTTCGCCCATCTCTCGGGATGAGTCCAATCCTCGGAAGAACAATCGAACCTCTCGAGAACACTCAACTGCTCCGAATCGAGGGGATCGAGACGAAGGACGGACACCGCAGCCTCCAACTCTGACATCTCTGCAACTCCTACAAGAACCACATCCACGGCGGCTTGATCGAGCGCAAACCGGATGGCCAGTTGTTCGAGCGACATTCCCCACTCAACCGCCTGCGCCTCGACTTCGGCTGTAATTTCGTCGGCCCGGGACCCGAATCGAGCGGCCCTCGGCCGATTGCGCCCCGTAAGCAACCCCTGCACCAACACGCTCCGCACCACGATCTCTTGCCCCGGTTTCTTCACCGGCGCTAATGCGTCAACAACCGACGGGTTTAGAATGCTACACTCGACCTGCACGACCTCACACCAATTTTGCCGGAGGGCCAGTAGCGCGTCGTCGACTCCATATGTCGACGCACCAAGGCGTCGCACCAGCCCCACCTCCCGAGCCGCGCTCAACGCCTCGCACACCTCAGCGTCCAACAAGTCGGTCGCACTCGCACTGTGCAGGAGGAGCGTGTCGACCGCCCCCACGCGAAGACGCTCCAGGGAGTCCTCAACACCATGAGGTACTTGCCCCGGCGAGAGCTTCGTGCATATGCGCACGGCATGTGAATCAATCAGCCCAGAAATTCGACCAAGAAGCTCCTCGCTCGAGCCGTAACCGGCCGCAGTATCGATGTAACGAATCCCATAGGAGAAGGCCGCCTTCATCAAGCTCTCTGGCCGGGTGGTAGTAAGTACCCCACCGTTCACCCCGTAGGCCGGGAGAAAGACCGCGGTGCCTAGACCAAGCTCCGTCGCTCTTTGCGCGGGGTCAGACGGCGATTCCTTCATGGCGTAAATGCCTGTCGCGTGTGCGTCCCGACCTCCTCGCCGGTGGAATCGCCAATTGTCATGCCCGCCTCCCCGAGTGCCCCTGTCACGACCCGGACAACCCTCTCGAGATCCTCGTCTCTCAGGAGCGGATACATGGGCAGCGACACAGCCTGCTCATAAAACCGTCTCGTTGCCGGAAGTGCATCCCGAGCATAGGAAGTGTACTCCCTGGTTGCATAGAACGAATTATCGATGACAGGCCTATAGTGGACCTGAAGCTGGATTCCCCCACTCAAGCAGCGAGAGAACACTTCCCGCCGAGACGTCCCACTGTCTGCGAACGGGATGCGTACCGGGTAGAGATGGTAGGCATGAGTGGTTCCAGGGCGCTCAGTGGGACAGCGAATCGAGTCAAACGGCGCGAACAGGTGACCATACATCGCAGCGATTTCACGGCGTCTCTGAACAAAGCCATCAAGCCTGGGAAGCTGAGCCAACCCCAACGCACACTGGAGGTCGGTGAGCCGGTAGTTGAAGCCCAACTCGACCATGTCTGAATGCCAAGGCCCCTCCCAATCGGGCACTACCCCCTCACCTCGCACGACTCCGTGGTTCCTTAGCATCCCCACCCGATCTGCGAGGCTCGGGTCGTTGGTCAACACCGCTCCCCCCTCACCGGAGGTGATGTGCTTGACCGGATGGAAGCTCAGCGTGGTGGCGTCAGCATGCTCGCACGACCCGACCTTCGTCCCGCCCGCATAGGTACCCCCCATGGCGTGACAAGCGTCGTCGAGCAGGTCCAGGTCATAGCGATCAGCCAACGCCCGGAGCGCCACCCAATCACACGGATGGCCTGCCATGTCCACACCGACAACACCTCGAACTCGCTTGCCTTTGGCACGAAGCTCTTTCACCCGCCGTTCGACCTCGTTGGGATCGATCGTCAGCGTGTCCTCGTCGATATCAACGAAAAACGGCTCTGCCCCGACGGACACACAACAATTCGCGGTAGCAAGAAACGTCATTGCGGGCACAAGGATCACATCGTCCCGACCCCAGCCCATCGCCTGAGCCGCCAGGTGCAATGCGGCGGTGCCGCTGCTGCACGCGACCCCCCGCGCCGTGCCGAAGTATCCACACAGCGCATCTTCAAATCGCTCAACCGTCGGCCCTTGCGTCAGCCAATCACCTTCAAGAATCTGAAGTACGGCCCGCCGGTCTGTCTCGTCCAAGGTCTGTTTGCCGTAACTGAGAACGGGCTCCTCGGCTTGCGACATGTCCTGCCCGAGACCTTCTCGAGAGTCGCTTTCCATCAGCCACCGACGATGAACGGTGGTTCCGTTGACCTGGGCATGGACACCCTCATCTGGGAGGCCCCGACAGTGCCGACCAACGCCTCAATCTCGTCATCAGAAAGCCACACGTCGTTGCTCTCGCTGCAGTACCGGAACCCATCCGGGCAAGGCGCTCCGGACCCGTTGGCGATGTACTCTCTCGGGTTCCAGAACGAGTGCGTCGGCGTAATAACGAAGCGGTCGTTGAACTCGACCGTGACACGTGCATCGTCTTCAGTCACCATGACCTCGTGCAGCTTCTCACCCGGCCGTATCCCAATCACCCGATGTTCACAATCGGGACCCACCACTCGAGCGATGTCTGTCACCCGTACACTCGGGATCTTGGGGACGATGAGCTCGCCTCCGACCATTTCTTCGAGGCCGCGAATCACAACATCGACTCCGCGGTCCAGGGTAATCAGAAAACGGGTCATTCGTTTGTCGGTGATCGTAAGAACCCCGGACTCCCGCTGTGCCAGAAAATACGGAATCACGCTCCCGCGGCTGCCCACGACATTTCCGTACCGAACAACGGCAAACCGCGTGTCGTGCACTCCCGAGTAACCGTTTGCGGCCACAAACAGCTTGTCGGAGCAGAGCTTGGTAGCACCGTACAGGTTAACCGGATTTGCAGCTTTGTCCGTGCTGAGGGCCAGGACCTTCTTCACGTCACGGTCGATCGCCGCGTCAATGACATTCGCGGCACCCAACACATTCGTCTTGATAGCCTCGAGCGGGTTGTACTCTGCCGCAGGCACCTGTTTGAGCGCGGCCGCATGCACAACGACGTCTACTCCGTCGAACGCGCGGTAGAGCCTCTCTCGATCACGCACATTTCCAATGAAGAAGCGGAGATTCGGGTGCTCTTCTATCGGGAATTCTTGCCGAAGTTCGAACTGCTTCAATTCATCACGGCTGTACACGACGAGACGAGATGGAGAGTGATCCTTCAACACCCGGCGAATGAAGGCTCTGCCGAATGACCCCGTGCCCCCGGTGATCAACACACTTGCACCATCGAGAACACTCATCGGTCCTCCCTACGACCGCGCACCTTCAAAAAGCCATCCACCTCACCCAAAACGCCGAAGTGAGATTCAAAAAGGACGCGGCTCGCATCTGTCTTGGACTTCATGTAACCTCGGGACTTGTTGGTAGACATCCATATCACTCATTGGTCTAGGTAACCGCGGATTGGCATTGTGTGGACCCAAAATTCCGGTGATCCCCAAGGCTTGCAGCCACACAAGACCCATGATAGATGGCGTGGCCGGGGCCGGGGCCGGGGCCGAAACTTCGCCAGCATGGCCCAACCTATCAAGACCTTTCGGACGAGTCGGACTCGGTTCGACGTGACACCTCGCCCTGGCATCGAGCGGCCTGTGGAGGCTAGAGGGAGGAGCGCCTCTCCCGCGACGTGACAACGTGATCGCTTCCGGGGGGGGGCGACGGCACAAGTGGTTCCCTGCGGGCCGCTAGCATTAGGATCTCCGGCGTCGCTTCAAGGCGCCTCAACGTTCGCTGGAGGCCATCCAGAGCCCTCCGCCTCGAAACGATGGCAATGGCGGTCCACCAGCACAATTGGACGTCGATCCAGAGAGACCGACGCTCGATATAGAACAGACCCAGAGTGCTCTTTCCCGGTCGGATCAGTTGGTTGTAAGCGATATCCGCGTCGGGATGGCCTTTCAAGATGTCGCCCTCATCGGAGAACACGATCGACGCAAAGTCGGTGATACCCGGCCTCACTGACAAAAGGCCCTGCTCAGCGTGTGTGTACAGATCGGTCTCACGCTTCACGTTGGGTCGCGGTCCGACCATGGTCATGTCTCCGTAGAGCACGTTCCAAAGCTGCGTCAGTTCATCAAGCTTGAAGCGCCGAACGAAGAGTCCGATGGGAGTTACCCGGGCGTCGGAGGCACTGGTCGAATCCACACCGCTCTGGTCAGCATTCACGACCATCGAGCGCAACTTGACCATCTGGAAGGGGCGCCGGTCCTTGCCCACACGGGTTGCCACATAGAACGGCGAGTGCTTGTCTTTCCACCAAACGAGGAACATCACGGGAAGAAGCACCGGGCTCGCAGCAACGAGGCCTAGCGCCGACACGGCCACATCGAAGATCCTCTTCACCGGACGTCTGTCTAGTCCAAGAGGCGGAGCGCGGCGGAAGCGATCGCCTGACTCGACGGATAATATGCCTCCTCGAGGACCCTCGATGTGGGTGCGGGGGCGTCGGGCAGCGTGATCCGCACAGGAGCGCACCGCAGATCTCCGGGAGCGAGGCTCTCCGACACCATCGCGAGAACCTCCGCCGAGATTCCGCACGTGCGCCATCCCCCATCGATCACGATAACCCGTCCTGTCTTCATTACCGACTCAAGGATCGGGCCCCTGTCCATCGGGTTTAGGACCCTGAGGTCAACCACATCGCAGCTGACGCCACTGCCGCGGAGTTCTTCCATGGCGCAGAGAGCCAGGTGGGTGGAAAAGCCTGACGCCACGAAGGTCAGGTCGTTACCGGTGGCGAGGAGCCTTGGCCCCTCGTCGGCCAACGTCAGTTCCTGCACCGGAGGGAGGCTGTCGACAGAGTCGTAGAGCCATCGGTCGTCAAAGAAGACCACTGGATCCGGGCAAAGAACCGAGGCGATCAAGAGATCCCTCGCATCGGCCACAGTGGCCGGCATAACGACACGAAGCCCCGGTACATGTGCAAACCAGGCGTGCAGCGCTTGCGAATGTTGGGCACCCTGCTCGCCGCCGCGATTGATGATCGCTCGCACGGTAACGCCCGGGTGGGCCTGACCCCCGAACATGTGAGACCATTTAGCCGCCTGGTTCACAATGGCGTCCATCGCGTAGAGCATGAAGTCGATCCTGGGATGCACGACGATCGGCTTCATGCCAGCCAGCGCCGCTCCGACTCCAGCCCCCGTACATGCCGACTCCGACACAGGAGTATCGATCACTCGATGGGCGCCGAACTTCTTGTCCAGGTCCGTCATGCTGTCTCCGACGTACCAGGGACTCCACAGGCCCTGGCCCATCACGAACGTCTCGGGATACCGGTCAAGCACGTATTCGAAGGCCGCCCTGATCGCCGTTGCATAGGTGTACTCCACCCTCTCGCCGTCGACCATCAGGCCCCCTCTCGCCGGGTATACACGAAGTCCATCAACGCTTTCGCTTCTGGCCAAGGATCGGACATCGCCTGTTTCCACAAAGCGACGATCTGCTGCTTGAGATCCGAGCGCAGCGTCTCTCCCTGAGTTGCAGACCAGTGGCCTGCCGTCACCATGGCACTTTCAAGCCTGGCGATAGGGTCCCGAGCGCGCCATTTCGCCAAATCATCATCCGAGCGCGCCACCCCGACGTCGACATCTGCTCTCCAATCTACGTGACCCAACCACCGGAAAGTGACAGCCTCAAGGAAACCGGGGCCACCGCCACCGCGCGCACTCTCGACGAGCCGCGCCGCTGCTGCGGCCACCTCGGTCACGTCGTTTCCGTCGACAACCTCGTACGGGATATCGTTGGCGACGGCGAACCGCGATGTGGCGTTCGAAGACTGGCGGAGACTGATGTGCATATGGCTGGCGAACAAGTTGTTTTCGACTACGAACAACACGGGGACCTCAAGCACCCTAGCCAGGTTGAGGGATTCCTGTACCGCCCCCTCCTCCATGGCTCCGTCACCACAATAGCTCACAGCCACGTCGTCTACGCCCTTCAGCTTGGCTGCCAGTCCCGCGCCCACGGCCAAAGGCACCGTCCCGCCCACGATCGGGACGGAGCCATAAAAGCCCCGGGGCTGATCCCAGAGGTGCATGGACCCCCCCATGCCTCGAGAGAGCCCGGTGTCCTTGCCGAGAATCTCCGCAAACAGCCGATGTACGCTCGATCCGAGTGCAAGGAGGTGAGAGTGCGAGCGGTGCGCACCGAAAACCATATCCGATTGGCGCAAACACTCCGATACTCCGACCGCCACCGCCTCCTGGCCGATCCCGAGGTGCACCGGCCCTCCAATCAACCCGTCCCGCCGCTTCTCAGCCAGATGCTGCTCTGTCATGCGAATGGACACCATGGCCCGAAGCTGGCTCCGGAGCACCGAGGGATCCTGCCCACGGAGGTCGAGGGGGTCCTGATACCGCGAGGGGTCGGCAAGGGCACCGAGACTGCGCCATTTCATCGGTTCTAGTCCTCGTAGAAGTTACGTACCGAGTCGACAACGTACGCCACATCGTCGTCTGAGAGGGCCACGTTCAGAGGAAGCATCAGGCACCGTTGAAAGAACGCGTCGGTCTTCGGCAGCGACACCGAAAAGCCAAGTTCCCCAAATTGATGCACGGGCGTTCCCGCCCACTGGATGATCGTCTGCACTCCTCTCTGCTCAAGGTGGGCTCTCAGTTCAGCCCGCCGGTCAGCCTCCAACTCATAGTTCTGATATACGTCAAAGTGACTTGGATCCGTGTCTGGAGCCGGGGGTAGCGTCAGCGATTCCAGGTCGCCCATTCCCTCCTGGTACATGGCCGCAATAGCACGTCGGCGCTCTATTTCCTGAGGGAACAACTTCAATTTGAAGTCCAGGATCGCCGCCTGAAGGTTGTCGAGCCGTGAATTGTAGCCCCAGGCGACGACCATTCCATGCTCATTCCGCCCGTGGTCACGTAGGAGAGCGATCCTCTCCGCTACTTCGTCATCGTTGGTAACGACAGCTCCCCCATCCCCGAAACAACCCAGTAGCTTCGCTGGGTAGAAGCTGAGGGTGCCAAAGAGGCCGAAAGTCCCGGCACTCTGCCCCTTGAATCTGGAGCCGAGCGCCTGCGCCGCATCCTCACAGATGATCAATCCCTCTTCCCGCGCCACCGCATCGATGGCGTCCATATCGCACGTTCGTCCATTGATCTGTACAGGCATGATCGCGCGCGTCTTCACCGTAATCCGGCGCGCGACATCACTGGCGTCTAGCATGTGATCTGGGCCGCACTCCGCAAGAACCGGAGTAGCGCCTACCATATGGACAGCCGCTGCCGTCGCGATGTAGGTGTGCGAGGGGAGGATGACTTCGTCACCCGGGCCGATACCGGCAGCCTTCAGGCCGATGATGATGGCATCGGTGCCGTTGGCGACACCAAAAGCGTGCTCGACTCCCATGAACTCGGCGAGGTTCGACTCAAACTCCTCACATTCTTTTTGAAGGATGAATGCGCCCCGACGGCACACGCCAGCCATGACCCCGAGCAACTCCTCCTCGTGCGCCCTAAAGATCTCAGGATAGGGAAAGAACGGAATCGAGCGAGGCGTCATCATAGAACTGGCATCTAGGGCTAGGTTTCGTTCAGACCGGACGACGGTCACCCGGTCAGCTTGGCCGCGCAGAGGATCACCTTGTGTGAGTGATCCGGCAAGCCCCTGGCAAGGGGGGCGAACACCGCCCGGGGAGCCGAATCCGCCGTGATCTCAGCCGGCATTGGAACGAGGTCGCCAAACACGAGGCGTTTCAGGAGCTTCTTCGCGCTCATCGACTTCGGGATCAGCCCGAGACGAGCAGCCAGAGCCTTCACCGGCCGGACGACCCGCTGTCGGATTGATACGGTCGTGACTGGAGTATCGCCGAAAAAGGCCGTCTCGAAACCGTGCTCGTCCAGCCGATCGCCGAGTTCCACGACTCCCAAGTATCGATGGCTGTGCGAACTGGGGTTGAAGTCGAATAGATCTTTGTTCGCCGTGGCTATCAGGACGCTTCCTCCACGGCGCAGTACGCGCCTACACTCGGCAAAGCACTTCTGGACATCAGGAACGTAGTAGATCGCCTCGAAGATGATGATGACGTCGAACGAACTATCCCGGAACGGCATCGCCTGAGCGTCGAACCGCCGAAAGTCAAACCGGGAGCCGTAGTGCCGACGTGCAATGTCCAGTAGAGCTTCCGAGTAGTCACCTGCAGTGATAGAGCGCGCGAGCTTCGCCAGGTACCCTACCCCCTGACCGGTGCCGCACGCGACTTCGAGGACGTCCTTGCCCCCGCAGAAGTCCCCAGCCCAGTGGTATCGCCGAGCCATGCGCTCGACCTGCTCCACGGTCACATCGTCACCTGAGACCTCGGTGAGCGAGACAAAGTCAGTCGTCAAGGTACTCCTAGAACGGGATAACACTGCATGTGCACGGACAACGATCTGATAGTACAGCCTGAAACCGAAAGGGGATATCCTGACCCGAGGTGCCCTCCGGTCCTCGAGTGCTCCGCACCCCAAACCTGATCCACCTCTAGGGTGAAAAGCTGAGCCGAGTTGGGCCTGGAATGAAGTGGCCGCCACCCCCAAAATGGGCGGGGGTCCGATCCTGCAAACTACTGTGTGGTCTGACGTTGTTGTACTCGTCTTTCCAAGTCTGAAGCGTCCGTTGGGCGTCGTCCAGGTCGATAAACCAGTGTTGTGAGAGGCACTCACGACGGAGGCTCCCGTTGAACGCCTCGATGAAGGGCTTATCGGTCGGCTTGCCGGGCCGGCTAAAGTCGAGCTTGACCTGATTCCAGTAGGCCCAGTGATCGAGGGCCGGGACGTGAACTCCGTTCCGTTGTCCACGGAGATGACCTTGGGCAAGCGACCGAGCCGGGCAGCCGCTTCGTTCAGTACTTGGGCCACGTCGTTGCCCCTGAACCCCACGCCAGCCTGGAGCGCCACGCACTGCCTGCTGCACACATCTAGAACGGTGAGCACGCGCACCGAGCGTCCGTTCGAGAGCATGTCATGTACGAAGTCCATCGCCCAGCGCTCATGGACGGCCGAAGCCGGCGCGCTTCGTTCACGCCTCACCGCACTGCGTCTGCGCTTCGGTCTCTTTCGCTTCAGTGTCAGGCCTTCTTCGCGGTAGAGTCGCTGGATACGCTTGCGGTTCACCGGCCAGCCCTCACGACGCAGCAGGATATGAAGGCGCCGATATCCGTAGCTCACCCGGACCCCCGCGAGTTCTCTCAGCCGAGCTCGTAGCGACTCTTGTGACGGTCGTACGCTCTGGTAACGGACCGTCGATCGTGAGACGCCCATGACCCTGCACGCCCGACGCTCCGGCAATCGGTAGGCCTGCCTCGCCCACTCGACTCCCGCTCTTCGCTGCGTCGGGCTCACCATTTTTTTCTGATCGCCTCCTGCAAGATCGTCTTATCCAACGCCAGATCCGCTACCAGCGTCTTCAGGCGTCGGTTCTCTTCCGGATTGCCTTGAGTTCGCGAAGCTCCGAGATACCCAGCCCTCCGTACTTCTTCTTCCACCGGTAGTACGTCTGCTCGCTGACCCCGAGCTTCCTGATGATCTCGGCCACCGGCGTGCCTGCCTCGCCCTGCCGTAGCGCCATCGCGATCTGCTCTTCCGTGAATCTCGACTTCCTCATCGGGCTCCTCTGCCCGCTCCGTGCGGGCTCTGTTCGAGACCCAATCTAGCTCGCCTTTTACGTTAGTTTTCCGGGATCAGGAATCGGGGTTTGGGGCACGAGGAGTCGGACCTCCTCGACATCGTCGGCGACATCAAATGGAGTGGTGTGCGGGGATCATCGCTTCGCAGCAACCGTGCTCGGCCAGGCTCAAAGTGATCTCCAAGTGGGGGACCGGAATCGACTCCATCGACTCGGAGACGGCGGGGCGCGTGGGCGTCTTGGTATACCGAACGCCAGGAGCCTTCACGGAACCGGTAGCCGACTCGGTCCTGGGGTACCTGCTGACCCCTTCGCAGGGGGCATCCCGTGGGCCACTCAGGACCTTCGCGACGGCAAGTGGTTCAAGCACCCCGGCCGCGCCCTCAACGAGTGCATCCTCGGCGGGGCGGGAGTTGGCGACATCGGCACAGCCGTAGCGGAACGAGCCCTGAGCTTCGGCATGACGGTGCTCGGCAACGACATCAGGGAGCTGGACGCCGCGTGGCATCACCGCGTCGGAGTCGAGGTCGTTACGCTCCCCGACCTTCTCGGGCAGGTGGACTTCGTTTCACTCCCCTTGGTCACAGCGTGGGGAGGCACGGCTTCGCGATGAGCCCCATGATCCATGATGATAACTCACGCCAGATGCGCCTAGCCCTGGCAATACCCCGAAAACGTCACCGTCCGGGGCGCCCAGGATCCTCGGACGATGGCGGGGCTAGGCACGGGCAAACCACAAGATCGCCCCGTCATCATCCCGATGTGTCTGGCGAAGACCGTTCTGCGCCAGCATCTGGATCAGGCCGTTAAGCGGCCCCTCATGATATTCCATCCTGATTCGCCTGAGACGCGAGAGCTCCGTCGCGGACGTACCCATTAGGAACGGGTACTCGGCACCCTCGCAGTCACACTTAAGCAGGTCGACATGGCTGGAGTCGACGCCGTCTAGGATCCCAGCAAGGGAGATGGTGTTGACGAGGTCCTCATCCGACGAAACGACCCGAGCGCGAGTGTCATTGTACGGGCTCGCGCTCTTCGGAATACTGAGGACCTGATCATCGGCGTCGAAGACCGCCCGTCGCTGGACGACCACAGTGCTCCCGAGTCGATTCTCGTTGATGTTGCGCTTCAGGACGTCATGGGCTTCCCCGTTAGGTTCGAACGCAAACACTCGTCGTGCGCCAGCGTGCGCGGCGTACAACGTGAACACACCGATGTTCGCCCCGACGTCCACAACGACCGCATCCCTTTCAACTACCCCATAGTCCCTTTTGGCGAAGATCACGAATACCGTGATTGTGTCATGCGGATGCCCTGAAAGGTGGATCGTCGGTCCGTTCCGGATCTTGACGCACCCTTTCCGTGGCGACGTTCTGCGTACGTAGTGCCAGATCACCTGAACAGGGTTGGCGAACACAACACAGGCCCGGGAGAAGTAGACGACATACCGAGGGATCTTGGACAAGGTGTTCAGCCAGTTCATGTCCATCTCCAATCTTGAGGGTCACTGAACCGCACCGGGTTTGCCGGAGGCTCCAACCCTTGAGAGGATGGAGTCATGAAAAGAGCGACGAGGTACTCCCAGAGGCAGGGGTCATTCCCCCCGGGCTCCTTATCCACATGAAACGGCTTCCTCATTTGCTCTTCCCCCGATTCGTAGCCAACCGCCGTGGATTCGGCCCAGACGGAACCCTCTACGCCCCTGCTGACAGCGCCCGCTGAGACATCCCAGGTCGTCTACGCCTGAAGATGCTCCCAGAGGCGGTGCCACAGCCCTCCGCCCCACCTCCGCGCAGCCGTTGGCCACGAGTACATCAGCTGCTGCGGAGGCTGCCCAAGCTGTGCCCCGAAGAAGTACGTCGCAACAGTCTTCCACACATATCCGCCTTGAGGTCTACGAACATTCCGTAGGCCTCCTGCTTGTACTCCACCAGCGAGTCCTTCTGGCCCCACCCGCGGAGCCCGATCGACGCCTTCAGGTGACTGATCTCGTACACGTGATCCTTACACCTGTCGTCGATCACCGAGAGCATGATGAAGCTCGTCACCTGCTCCTGATGCTCGCCTAGGCTGTCCAGCTTGCCCTGGGTCGAAGTGACGACGCGAAGGCCATCTCTAACGAGTCCGTCGAGGATCTCCCTGGATTCAAGCAACTCTTGGTAGAACGCCGGGGAGCGCTCCGAACCGCCCGACCTGGGCATCGAGGTCCCGAACTGCGCTGCCAAGCCGGCTGCCCCGCCGATTCCTCCGCCCCCCCCTCCGTTCGGCAGAAACGATGCTGACGCAGTGTACTCGAACGTCGTTGTGAGAACCGCGGGTAGAGTCAAGAGGACGCCAAGGACCGCCGGGAGCACGATGAACAGTCGCCGCCGCACCATCCAGCTCGCCACCGCGATGAGCGAGATTTCATCATCGTACAACTCATCCCCCCGCACCTGCTCAGATCCCGACTCCACGGCTAGCCCACCCCAAGCTGCTTAGACGCGATCAGCACCGTCGCCAACGTCCCCATGATCGACAATGTCCGAGTCAGGAACTCATCCACCCTGAATCCCTCTCCCGCTCCCTTCGGCGGAACAACGATCGTGC
>Ga0315339_1000914_pt1 | contig 30401 bp, 26 predicted proteins | sample ASW17metaG_FD_204514 | JGI IMG/M metagenome (GOLD analysis project Ga0315339, IMG submission 204514) | Ammonia-oxidizing marine archaeal communities from Pacific Ocean, United States - ASW #17 | ecosystem: Environmental > Aquatic > Marine > Oceanic | place: USA: California | collected 2016-12-05 | reverse complement strand
AACTCGCTTCCATGCCGACGATACATGGCTCAAGCTCGGCAAAGAACTGTGCAACAGCATCTCGTCGCAGTGTCTTGCGTAGAACCACCTCATCTCGCGAGTCGACACCGTGGACTTCAAGAATATACTTGGCCAAATCAAGGCCGATCCTTGTGATTTGCATGATATGCATCCTCCCTTTTCCGAACCGAAGGTACCCCGTTTTGGGGTGGCGGGGTCCATACCATTGCTCCTGCATTGCAAGCGCTTTTGGCGATATTTGCGGCCATTTTCGTCACTACAGCCGAGTGTCTGGCCTGTTTGCGTGACAGCATCGTCGTCACTCGCCCTCCCTCTTATCGCAGCAAGCAGTGACCGCAGGTCAGTGGATGAGTTCCGCGAGCGAGGTTCCATTCTGCTTGACGACCTCATAGGGCCGCGGACATTCCCGGGATGTCCTTGCACTTGGTTGACTTAATTCCGCATCATCACTTCAACGTCTTGCATCTCGGAGCAACGAGGGCTTCTGGAACGCTGGCTGCCGGTAGCGACGAGATCGCGGGTGCGGTGGGTCGAAAGAACGGCCTGATGGTCCGCAGTTTTGATTGCAACAAACCGCATCGCAGGTCACTTCGGCGTCAACAGCGTCCGTCGCCCCCCGCGTTTCGTAGGGTTTGACGTAACCGGCGGGCTTCAACTTCACGTCATGGCCGAGCTTGCGCAAACTGCGTCCGCAGTAATGCCGAAGATCCACAGACCTCCATGCCAACCGTGCAGCGAGGCAAAGTTTCAGAGAATGAGAATGGTTTCGTGCGTTTGATCGCCCTGTTGAAATGGACGGGTCCGTTTTGGGAAAAAACCCGGAACTTGAACAACACCCTTGGCCAACCTCTCGGCGTGTGCTGGGCATTCGCCTGCTGCTCAATGGACCAAGGCCGACTGTCTTAACTGCCATTGGGCGGCTGCTTTCCTTGCAGTCGGCGAAAACTGCACTGATGTTTGGTACATTCGATGGCACATTGGATGCCGGTGGTAGACGGACAAGATGACCACGGACCGCACCCCACCTTTGACATTACGCCGCGAACTTGCTGGATCGAGACGTCGCCGCAAGCCGCCTGAACCAGAAATCGACGGGCGATCTCAGCGATGTCTGGACCAGAGAGAGCTGGTTGCCTCTGGCACGCGCCATTGGCCTCGGACCAATGGCGGACCAGGGCGCGTTCCTGGGCTTGCAGCCCCGGTGGGTGATCGGCTGGGCCCTCTCGGGGTCCTGGTTTCACCAAAGCCCTGCCGACAATGGCCAGCGATCACATGAAACGCGATGTGGCGACCCGGGCTTTTGAAGTGACGATTGCGTTCAGGACACTGCCAGAAGGCTGCACCCACCACACCGATCGCGGCGGCCTAGCCTGTTTCAAACGGTTGTCACGACGGTTGGTTTTTATCTCATGTCAGGATTTCGTCCAGTGCTCCGGCTGGCGTTTTCCGGCCGAGCGTTTTGCGCGGGCGGCTGTTTGAGGTGTTGATAACCGCATCCGGTTCGCCCCTCGGTGCTGGCTGAGGTCTGTGCCTTTTGGGGACGTATTGGCGCAAAAGCCCGTTGGTCTTTTCATCACTCCCGCGTTGCTATGCATTCCCCGACAGGCGATTGCATAGCAATCTGCTCTCGTGCTGCCCTTGATTGTCCAAAACCATCCGTACGGCACGTTCGCGCACTTCTGGGGAATACTTGTTCGTTTTTTGGTCATGGTCCTCAATCCTACTCATGAGTTGGAGCCTCCCGCAAACTCGGCGCGGTTCAAGACCGCCGATGCCGCCCGGCCAAATCTGTGGGCAATGACACACAGGCCAAGGCGCTGCGCGCAGCAGGGCGCAATCTCGTCACGGGCCGCAAACGTGAGAGAACGCCCGGACAATGGCGCGGTCGATGTTGGATATTGCGACGACGGCATGCCCCCAGCCTCTCGAAACCAACGACTGCCGACAGGCGCAGCCGCGCCAACCCAAACCGGAGCTTCTTCGCTGAAAAAACCCTCTGCCGATCAATCGCCAGAACAAAACATGCGGCTCTGGATGGGTCGCCTTGGGTCGCCTCGGGCCGACGTGACGAACTCACCTTTTCTCGGCCGCTACGATCTGAAGCCCGTTTGCGTATTGTCATCACACCCGCCAATCTGGAACCGTTGCGACAACCGTTTGACTCCAGCCAATATGTGTCCACCCGTCATACAGAGCGTCTGGCCGAACTGGCATTGAGCCTTTGGTTGGCAGGAAAGTGGGACAGGTCTAAAGGCCTTTGGGAGTAGATGGTAAGTTTACAAATGCCGACGCAAACGGGTGGTTGGGACTTGCGTTCGATACAAGCTGTCGGTATCTCTCAAAACATCGCGGGTGTAGCTCAGGGGTAGAGCGTCTGCTTCCCAAGCAGAATGTCGTGAGTTCGAATCTCATCACCCGCTCCAAAGACACGGCTCGTTCCAAGGACACGGCTCCCCCCAAAGGCGCGGCTCCAAAGACGCTGCCGCGCGCCTCAAATTTCCTTCAATATCAATACGTTATTGCCGTGCAACTATCGACACCCAAGCCAAGCGAAAGATGAGGTTTCGAATTCCGTCTCCGCCTCGAACCTCTCTGCACTCCAACCTCTCGTCATGGGCCAGCACCAGCGATGCCGGACAACAGCAACAACCGGGTGCCAATCCACAATAAAGCGCGGGCGCAGCCCGCTCCGCTGGATCAGCTTTCGCCTAGGATTGCCCGGTCAAAAATGCCACCAATGCCTTGGTCGAGCCATCCTTGCCCTCGGCACTTTCGGCTCCTGACAACACCGGCTCCAGCGCGACGGCCAGTTCCTTGCCCAGTTCAACTCCCCATTGATCAAAGCTGTTGATGCCCAGGATCACCCCCTCGGCGAAAACCCGATGCTCATATAGCGCAATGATCTGCCCCAGCATCCGCGGCGTCATCTTGGGATAGACCAGCGTCGTGGATGGCCGGTTGCCCGGAAAGACCCGATGCCGCGCCTGCCGCTCCAGCTCTTCTCCGTCATAGGCACCTGCAATCTTCGCCTTGGCCTCGTCCAGCGAACGACCGCGCAGCAGGGCCTCTGACTGGGCCAGACAATTGGCCACCAGTAGACGGTGCTGATGCGCCAGCGTCGGCTCGTGGCCTTCGCGGCCCACCATGAATTCGCAGGGAACAACACGGCTACCCTGATGGATCAGCTGATAGAACGCGTGCTGCCCGTTGGTGCCCGGCTCGCCCCAAACAACCGGCCCGGAATTATGTTCCAGATCATTGCCGTCCATGTCGACGCGTTTGCCGTTACTCTCCATCTCCAGCTGTTGCAGATAAGCCGGCAGCCGCGCCAGCCGTTGCTCATAGGGCAGCACGGCGCGGGTCGCGTGGCCGCAGATCTGGTTGTGCCAGATGCCAACAAGCGCCAGCATCAAGGGCAGGTTCGCGCTGCCTTCGGCTTCGCAAAAATGCCGGTCCATCGCCTCTGCTCCGGCTAGAAATTCACGGAAATCCGCCGCTCCGACGGCCAGCATCAGGCTAAGTCCAATGGGCCCCCAGACCGAATAGCGCCCGCCGACCCAATCCTCAAAGCCAAAGACCCGGCTGTTGTCGATGCCGAATTCCGCCGTCTTGGTCAGGTTGGTCGATAACGCCAGGAAATGCCCGCCGGCAATCTCTGCGCCGACTTGGGCCGCGATCCAGTCGCGGGCGGTCTTGGCGTTGGTCATCGTCTCGATTGTGGTGAAGGTTTTCGAGGCCACAATCACCAGCGTCGCCGCCGGGTTCAGCCCGGCCATCACGTCATGAATATGCGCACCGTCCACATTGGATACAAAATGACAGCGCGGCCCGTCGGCATAGGGTGCCAGTGCCTGCACCGCCATCGCGGGCCCCAGATCAGAGCCACCAATGCCGATGTTCACCACATCCGTATAACGCCCACCGCCGGGCGCACGGATGCGCCCTGATCGAAGATTATCGGCAAAGTCAGCCATACGTCCTAGCGCCGCATGCACACCGGGCAGAACGTCCTGACCATCGACCAAAACCGGCTGCTCGCCCGAATTGCGCAGCGCCGTGTGCAGTACCGCGCGGTCTTCGGTCTCGTTGATGCGCGCACCCTCAAACATCGCGGCGCGGCGGGCGTCCAGATTGGCCTCCTTGGCCAGCTGCAACAGCAGATCGCGCGCCTTGGCATCTATGCCGGTCTTGGAATAGTCAAACAGCATCTCGCAGGCCCGAACAGAGAAATCCGTGGCGCGTTTTTCATCGTCAAACAAATCCAGAATACGCACATCCGGGTTCGCCTTATGATGGGTTTTCAGGTCACTCCAGCTCATCATATTCCTCCGCCGCATGTGTTGCGGGCCAACTCAATCAGCCCAGTTCTATTCTGACCAACTCATTCCGCCCAGTGAACCGTCATACCCTGCAAGACACCCGAAATCGGGGCCAACATTGGGTCGTTGATCTGCTGGGCACGCTCCAGCGCCGCGCGCTTGTCGGTACCTGTTATGACCAGATGTTTGTTCATCGCGCCATTCAGCACCGGCAGTGTCATCGACATACGCCAATTCACCACGCCCGCACCGTCCTGCTGGATTGGATAATAGCTGGGCGCGTCGTCGTCCAGCGCCTGCTTCAGCCCGTTAGACCCGGGAAACAACGACGCTGTGTGCATGTCGCCGCCCATGCCCAGAACCAGCACCGACAGCGGCAGATGCGGCCGCATCCCGACCTCTAGCGGGCCGATGCAATCGTCTGGGTCCGCCCCGTCGGTATAAACCGGCAACAAGGTGGCGGCAGCGGCGCGGCTTGTCAGCAACCGCTCGCGGATCAGCCGCGCGTTTGAATGGGCGTCCGTTTCCGGCACCCAGCGTTCGTCGGTCAGCAGAACGGTCACATTCGCCCAATCCAGATCAGCCGCGCACAGCACATCAAAGATCGGCCCCGGCGTGCCGCCGCCCGGCACCGCAAGGGATGCCGTTTGGTTGATCATCAACTGCTCATTCAACTCGCCAGCCAGATGGTTGGCGACGTCAATCGCCATCATATCCTGGTCCGGATATTCGATAAACTTCATTCCGCGATCTCCCTCCAGCGGCGGCCTTCGCGGTAAAGTAGCATAAGCGCCTCTTCGGGTCCCGCGCTGCCGGGCTGATAACTGCGCGGCCTGTCGCCGCGTGCTGTCCAGCCTTCGATCAGCGGATCAGTCCAGGCCCAGGCGGCCTCTACTTCGTCGCCGCGCATGAACAATGTTTGATTCCCCCGGATCACATCCATGATCAACCGCTCATAGGCGTCGGGCACTGCGGCAGCATCTTCGCCCAGGGCATCAGCAAACGACATATCCAGCGGCACCTCGATCAGACGCATGCCGCCCGGCCCCGGTTCCTTGATGGTGACGCGCAGGTTCATGCCCTCATTCGGCTGAAGGCGGATCACCAGCACATTGCCGCGCCGATCCGGTTGCTCGTCAAAAATTGAATGCGGCGGGTCCTTGAACACCACGGCAATCTCTGACGCGCGGCCCTTTAGGCGCTTGCCGGTTCGCAGATAGAACGGTGTGCCCTTCCAGCGCCAATTGCTTAGGTTCAGCTTCATTGCGATGAAGCTTTCGGTGATGGAATCCTTGTCCTCAGCATCGACCAGATAGCTGTTGACGCCTTCCGCCCCGGCATATTGCCCACGCACGATATCGCCCGGCTCAACCGGGTCCAGCGCCCGGATCACCTTTAGCTTTTCGTCGCGCACCGCGTCGGGGTCAAAATGATAGGGCGGCTCCATCGCGATCAGGCATAACAATTGCATCAGGTGATTCTGCACCATGTCGCGCATCGCACCCGATTTATCGTAATAAGCCCCGCGCCCGCCGACCCCGACGGTTTCTGCCACGGTGATCTGGATGTGGTCGACGTATTGCGCATTCCACAACGGCTCAAACAGGATATTGCCAAAGCGCACCGCCATCAGGTTCTGTACGGTTTCTTTGCCCAGATAATGGTCGATCCGGTAAATCTGGCTTTCGTCGAAATACGTCGCCAGCGTCGCATTCAGCGCCTTGGCGCTGTCCAGATCATGGCCAAACGGCTTTTCCACCACGATGCGGCAGGTATCATCGGCGATGCCGTATTTGTGCAGCCGCTCTGCCAGATCGCCGAACAGGCTGGGCCCGACAGAGAAATTGAACGCGCGCACCACATCGGGACGCATCATATCGCGCAGTTTTTCCCAGCCGTTTTCCCCCGAGGCATCGATGGCCACATAATGGATATGTTCAAGAAACGCCTTGACCTGGGCCTTGTTATCACTGCCTTCAATGGCGAATTCCTTGATCGCATCGCGGGTCAGCGTGCGAAACTGATCATCGCTCATCGCCTTGCGCGACGCGCCGATGATGCGGGCGTTGTCCGGGATCTGCCCCGACAAAAAACGGCGATACAACCCCGGCAGGATCTTGCGCCGGGCCAGATCGCCGGTGCCTCCGAAAATGACAAGGTCGAACGGATCGACCGGAATGACGCGCGAAACCATGCGGACCTCTGTATGTTTGTTTGGCAGCGTTAGCGCTAACGGCTTCCGCTTACCGATAGCTTGCACCAATGTCTAGCACGCAGTGACAGCATCACAACCACGTCAGCCCGCAGACAGGGGGTTTTCTTACCGTCTCGCCTTGGGTAGCTCTGATTACAAGCAATAAACCGGGCTGGGGCCACATGAAAGACAACACTGACGGCGCGGAGTTAGGCAAGGCTGGCCTTGGCAAGTTTGACCACCCAAAGATTACCGCCAAGGGCGAGCCCCGCGCCTCTGTTGCACTGAGCAATGCGCAAACGCTGTGGTTCAACACCGGCACGCTGTGCAACATCACCTGCGTCAATTGTTATATCGAAAGCTCGCCCAGCAACGACCGGCTGGTCTACATCACCACTGCAGAGGTCGCGAGTTACCTGGACCAGATCACCGCGCGCAATTGGCCAGTGGTTGAGATCGGCTTTACCGGCGGCGAGCCTTTCATGAACCCCGAAATGATCGACATGGCGCGGCTCTGCCTGTCGCGTGGCTATCAGGTGTTGATCCTGACCAACGCGATGCGCCCGATGATGCGCAAAACCATGCGCGCCGGGCTGCAATCGCTGCAAGCAGACTATGGCGACAAGCTGACGCTGCGCATCTCGGTCGATCACTACATGCCAGAAAACCACGACATCGAACGCGGTGTCGGCAGTTTTGCCAAAACTCTGGAGGGCATGAAATGGCTGCGCGATGCGGGCATCCGCATGGCCATCGCCGGTCGCACCGTCTGGGGTGACACGGATGCAGACTCGCGCAAGGGCTATGCGGCTTTCTTTGCGGAACATGACTTTAAGATCGACGCACAAAATCCTGGCGACACAGTGCTATTCCCCGAGATGGACGAAACCGCAGAGGTGCCGGAGATCACCACCGCCTGCTGGGGTATCCTGAACAAATCGCCCAATGATGTCATGTGTGCCAGCTCGCGTATGGTGGTCAAACGCAAGGGCGCTGATCACCCAACTGTGCTGGCCTGCACCCTGCTGCCCTACAGCCCGGAATTCGAAATGGGCGAGACCCTGGAACAGGCCGAGGCCGACGTCTCGCTGAACCACCCGCATTGCGCGAAATTCTGCGTCCTGGGTGGGGCCAGTTGTTCCGCATAGTCCTACCCACGCGCGCCAATCGCCCATCTTCGCCGCAGGCAAAGATGGGCACATACAGCGTGCCGCAGGCACTCATTGGGATCAGTCCACGTTACAGAGCACTTTACTGGGGCTCGGAACTGTCGAAATCCACATGAATATGATTGCCATCAGGATCATGAAAATTGACCTGCAGAACCCCGAATCCCGGAACCTCTGAAAGCTCATGGGCCACGCCTTTTTCGCGCAGCTTGGCCAGAAACTCGGCCAGCCCCTCAGCGCGAATGGAGAAATGCTCTATCTGCGGCTCAATCGACTTTGGCGCCGGGTCAACCGCCACCAGATGCACAATCGCCTGATCGCCCAGATATATCCACGCCCCCGGAAAGCCAAAACCGGGTCGCGGACCGGCATGCAGGTCCAGCACATCGGCATACCAGGCCACCATAGCGTCCAGTTTCGCGGTCCGCACATTTACATGATCAAATGCCAATAACGCCAAAATTCCCCCTTTCGCCAAAGACCTACGCCTCCAGCTCTGCATCCCAATAAAGGAAATCGACCCAGGTGTCATGCAGATGCCCCGGCGGAAACTTGCGGCCCGTATTGCGCAGTTCCTCGGCGGCGGGCGGGCGCGGCGGCTTGCGCAGCGATAGCCCAGCCTGACGCAGCGACTTTGACCCTTTGCGCAAATTGCAGGGCGAACAGGCCGCCACTACGTTCTGCCAACTGGTCACGCCGCCCCGCGCTCGCGGCACCACATGGTCAAAGGTCAAATCGCCCCTGGCTCCGCAGTACTGACAACAAAATTCGTCCCTCAAAAATAAATTAAAGCGCGTGAAGGCCACGCGCTTTTGGGGTTTTACATAGTCTTTCAGAACAACGACCGACGGGATCTTGATTTCGGTACTGGGGCTGTGAACCACCGCGTCATATTCCGCCACGATATCCACCCTGTCCAGATAGGCCGCCTTGACCGCCTCTTGCCAGGGCCACAGCGACAAGGGGTAGTAGCTCAGCGGACGGTAATCTGCGTTCAGCACCAACGCCGGGTGGTGCCGTAAACTGTTGGGCTCTCGTACAAAACTGGTTCTAAAGTCTTTCTGCATTGTCATTCCATGCTCCGTCGTCAATTGACGGGCCCCGTTGAATTCTCTGCTCGAGTCGGGGTGAACTATATATTGCGTAGTCCCCCTGACAACCCCCGCTACATGCGGTGGTTTCCTGAGTTGAATTAACCGGATATTTCCAAAGGTTAATGACGTCCGCGTGACGGAAACGGCCAAAAAACAGGCAAATGGCCCGCTCCTTTTAAAAAAGAGCGGGCCATCGCGTTTTGTTCTGTAATTTCAGGGCAAGATCGCAGGTTAACGCCCGCCAAGACCCAGCAGCGATGGGCGTACATTTGCATTCCAGATTCCACGACCGTCCAACGCAATCCGTACACCCGCGGTGTAGCGGACATTGTCCTGGGCAATCATCGTGCCCAAGCCATAGTTGCTGATCGCGTTGGTCGCCTGAACCTCTAACGACACCGGCAGTTTTTTCATGGTATAGCGTGCGCCCAGCGACCAGATATTGCCGTTAGCCCCGTCAATCACTGCACCTTCGCCGATGACGTCAAGCCCCTCAAACAGCTCATAGTTCGCCCCAAGGCCGATCCCATAGTGCCGCTGATTGCCCCAGGCCCCGATCTTGGGTTCCGCCGCAACCGTCACCCGGTCATTGACCTGATAACTGGTCGGCAAGCTAAGATAGAGCGACCCAACGCGCGAATTTAGGTTTCGACCGGCGACGAGATTCGCAGCCATCGAAACGGGGCTGCCATTGTGCTGATCCAGAAAACGCAACTTGCCAATGATCCGGTACTGACCGCCGGTGCTGGGCAGAAACGCCCCCGGCACGGACCCATCCTGCGCGAACCTTTCGCCGGTCAGGCCAACTTCCAGATCATAGTCTGGGCTAAAACTGATACCGCCGCCATGATGGCCATCTGTGCTGTAATTACCCCAGGCAACAATGCGCCCCGGATCAAGCGTATCTGCCGAGGCCATGGTCATTCCGTGAAACTGCAGGCGCTTTTGCCGTTCTGAACGCTCGCCTACGATGCCACGATAGTTCGGGCGATACCCAGGCCCACGCCCCGGTGTATAAGTGACACGCGCGCCGACGACGATATCATCCCCATCCGGGAAAAACGTCAAAATCTGAGTCGCGGGCGTCGCGCCCATTCCATTGGTCGCATAAAGATCAATCGCGGCTTTTGGCGTTAGGTTAAAGCTGCCGCCAACAGTCCAGATTGGCACATTGGTGATCGCGCCCGTGTTACTGATAGAGTTTCCGTTGCTGCCGAACGGCACATTCACCAGCCCGTAAAAGCGGACCCGCTCACTGGCTTTAAATGTCGCCCCGATTCCGGCCTGTGGAATTACGCCGTAAAATGGCACGCCGTTTATGTCCTCGGGAAACACCGAAACACCGGCGCTGGCGTGTACCGTCAATGAATCGTTTAGCTCAAGGCTTGCCGGGATGTGAAAAGAACCAATGAAACGCTCATCATCATTGCGCGAGTTCCAGAACTGGCTGCGGAATTCGTATTGCTCGACAGACGCGCGCGCCGTCATTTGAAAACGCTCATTGTCGACGAATTTATAGGCAACCTGCCCGCTGATCCCGCGAATACCGATATCGGGCGAACCAAAGGCAAAGGTGATCGGGTCCTCAAATCGCTGGACCGTCGCCCCAATCTGAAGCCGGTCAGTGAGCCCATATTCCAGATGCCAATGATAAAGCTGCGTACCGGTTCCGCCCGAATTCGCGTTACCATCCTGCTGGCCAACAGCCATCAAGAGACCGCCCCTGTTCAGCGTGTCAGCTGTGGCCATGCCCGGCAGAATATATTGCCCAGCCTCAAGCGGGGACTCCTGGGCCTGTGCAGGTGCGGCAAGACACGCCATAAGCGCAATGCCCGCGACACCTGATTTCGCCCTGCCCAATCGAAACTTTGCCATTCTACGTTCCATCCGTTCGCAAATTTGTTACCTCAATGAATACAGAGCCTTGGTTTACAAATCAAACCTCTCATCGTGCGAAATCGCAAGCCCTTGGGCACACGTGCGAATTCTGCCACAACATAGGCGGTCAGGACATGTGTGTCTCGCCCAATAGCACTGGGGAAAAGGCCGTGACTGCGGTGTCTATAGCCCCAGCTTGTCGCGAATAAACGCCAGCGCCACACTTAGCCCATCAGGCGCAATCCCGTGCCCGGTGCCCTTCATGACATGGGCGTAAACCTCAAATCCGGCCTCGGTCAGTGCATTTCCCGCGTCTGGCAGCGACTGAACAGGCACCACGTCATCCTGATCACCGTGCACCAACAGGACCGGCGGACGCGCGGTCACCTCATCCACCAGGCTTTCCGGCTGCAAAAGCCGACCGGAAAAGCCGACAACACCCGCCACCGGCTCTGGTCGCCTGGGGGCGACATGCAGGCTCATCATCGTGCCTTGCGAAAAGCCGAACAGCACCAGTTGCGCGTGGTTTATGCCTTCATCGGCCAGCACGCCATCGAGAAAGCCGTTCAGATCGCCGACGGCCTGCGCCATGCCGCGCTCTGCCTCTTCTTCGGAGGATCCGTCAATCCAGGGAATCGGAAACCACTGATAGCCGCCCGGATTGGTGCCGCAGATTTCTGGCGCGTTGGGCGACAGAAAGGTTGTATCGGGCAGATGCTCGCCCAACGGGTCCGCCAGCCCCAGCAAATCGGCCCCGTCCGCGCCATAGCCGTGCAAAAACACCACCACTGATTTGGTCGTGCCTGACTTTGCCGCGCGGCGGCTGCTTTCCAGTATGCGTGTCATCGAATGCCTTCCCTGTCCTTCGCCACGCGGTAGTACGCCCAGAGCAACCGCGCCGCAACCGCGCGCCACGGGGCCCAATCGTCTGACATTTCGCGCAATTGCCGTTCCGTCGGGCGCTCTGGCAGGTCAAACAGGATACGCGCGGCTTCTTGCAAGGCCAGATCGCCGGGAGCGAAGACATCCGCCCGGCCCAGCGAAAACATCGCATAAACCTCTGCCGTCCAAGGGCCGATGCCGGGAACCGCTACCAGAGTCGCAATCACCTGCACGTCCGGCTGCTCGCGCAGGGCCTTGAAATCGATCCGTGCTTCGGCAAGCGCGCGCGCATAGCGGATTTTCTGCCGGCTCATGCCAACAGCTCGGAACGCCTCGTCACTGGCGGCCAAGACCTTGCGCGGGCCGGTCAATTTAGCGGCCTTTAGACGCCCCCAGATCGCACTGGCGCTGGCGACACTGACCTGCTGGCTGACGATCGCACTGAGCAGTTGTTCAAACCCATCTGGCCGCCGCCGCAGGGGCAAGTCGCCGGTTTGCTGTAAGGCGTCGGCGAAACGGGCATCCAACTGCGCCAGAAACTGCGCGCCTTCGGCCACACATTCCGGCGTTTCGATGACGCGGCCAATCACAACCCGCGCACCCATTCCAGCGCCGCGTCCACCGTTTCCAAAATGGTCGCCTTGGGTGGTTCTGGCCGCCGCAACAGCGCCACGCGTATTCCCAACTGTCGCGCCGCGTCCAGCTTTGACCGGCTGGGCGTGCCACCTGAGTTTTTCACGACCAACCAGTCGATTCTAAGCCTTTGAAACAATGTGACTTCATCTTCGATACTGAACGGAGGCCGCCCAACCAGGTATTCCCCGCCAGGGAACGGAAACGGATTGCGCGGTTCGTCAATGCGGCGGCAAATGACCTTTCGGCCTTGCAAATTTGCAAAGCCCAACAGGCCATTCACCCCGGTGCCCAGGAAAACTGTCGCACCCTGTTCAATGAAGGCTGCCGCCTCTTCCTCGTGATCGAAAAAGCGCCAGTCATCGCCCGGCTGCGGCTGCCATTCGGGCCGCAGAACCACCGCATGTGGCAACTTCAGGTCACTGCAAATCCGCGCCGTGCGGTCCGTGATACGGGCGGCAAAAGGATGCGTTGCATCCAGCACTGCGTTGATGTCTTCGTCCCTTAGAAAGCGACGAAACCCGTCGTCGCCACCAAAACCGCCGATCCGCGTCGCCACCGCCAGTTTTGCTGGCTGCCGCACCGCCCCGGCAAGCGAGGCAATCACATCAATCTCGGGCATTTCCGCCAAGGCGGCAGAAATCCGTCGACCTTCGCCGCTACCTGCCAGCAACAACAGTTTCATCCGTCTTCCTCTGCCGCTTTGGCAAGAATTTTTCCCGACCGATCAATCACCACAACGTCGACCTCTATGCCAATATCGCCCAAAAACTCTGCCACACGCAGCCGCGCAGCCTTGGCAATGGCTTCTGGCATCCTGCCTCCAATCAGATCAAAGGCGTGCAGGGCCGTGGTCGCATTGGCAACCTCTGGTAATTCGAACTGCGCCGCCAAAGTGGTAAAATCCACCTGACTGCGCGAGCTATGCAAATCCATTGCACCCTGCGCCAGTTTCGTCATCTTGCCGATACCACCACCAATTGTAAGGCGTTTAATTGTCTGACGATTGGCCTTATTTGTCAGACCTTTAATTGTCTGACCATTAGAGCGGTTTTTTTTCAGATACTTAAGCAGCCCACCGGCGAAATCCCCCATATCCAGCATCGCATATTCCGGCAGATTATGCAGGTCTTGAACAACACGCTCGCTGGTTGCCCCGGTACACCCCGCCACATGCGCCGTTCCGCTGGCTCGCGCGACGTCGATTCCCCTGTGAATACTGGCAATCCAGGCCGAACAGCTGAAAGGTCTGACAATTCCGGTGGTGCCCAATATTGAAAGCCCGCCTTTGATGCCCAAACGTGGATTCCAGGTTTTTTTAGCGATTTCTTCGCCGCCAGGAATTGAGATAACTACTTGTATATCTGCAGATTTCTCAAACCGCTCCGCACATTCTGAAATTGTCTGACATATCATCTGCCGTGGGACCGGATTAATGGCAGGTTCGCCGGGTGCAATGGGCAGGCCCGGTTTGGTCACCATGCCCACCCCCTCGCCCGCCTGAAACACCACACCGCCAGCAGAGGCGGACACACGCGCGATCACCAGCGCACCGTGGGTGACATCCGGGTCATCGCCTGCGTCTTTCGTGATGCCCACCTCGGCCCAGCCATCCCCGGCCATAACATGCGCCAGCGGAAACACCGGTGTCTCACCTCGTGGCAAAGTTATTGTCACGTCACGCGGAAATTCGCCGCCCCACAGCCTGGTCAGCGCCGCCTTGACGGCGGCGGTTGCGCAGGCTCCGGTGGTCCAGCCTCGGCGCAGGTCTGATGTTGGTTTGCGGCTCATACTCCGGACTATAAGCGCGCCCGGAGGCGGGGCCAATCATGCAATCCGCGCTTTTCGTGCGGCAAAAGCCGCGCCATATAGGGAACATGACCGACTCGCCCGCCCTTCCCAATCTCAACTGGCCGGATTTCAGACCCGGCTGGGTCTGGCTGTGCGGTGCCGGGCCGGGCGATCCGGGGTTGCTGACGTTGCACGGCCTGCATGCACTGCGGCAGGCCGATGTGGTCGTCCACGACGCCCTGATCGACATGGCCCTGCTGAATTGGGCCCCGCAGGCAGAGCATATCAACGTAGGGAAACGTGGCGGGACGCCATCGCCCAAACAACATGAAATATCGCAAAAGCTGATCGACCTTGCCCACCAGAACAAACGCGTTCTGCGGCTAAAGGGCGGCGACCCCTACGTCTTTGGGCGTGGCGGTGAAGAGGCGCAAACCTTGGTGCAGAACGGCGTACCATTCCGGCTGATTCCGGGCATCAGCGCAGGTATCGGCGGGCTGGCCTATGCGGGCATTCCTGCAACCCATAGAGATGCGAACCAATCGGTTACTTTTGTTACTGGCCATGACATGTCCGGGAACACACCATCGTTGGATTGGCAAGCAATTTCCAAGGGTTCCGAGACGATCATCATCTATATGGGCATGCGCCATATTGGTAAAATCGCCACCGCGTTACGCGCCGCGGGCCGCCCGGCGGATGAACCCGCCGCCGTTGTTTGTGCCGCCACGACCCCAGAACAACGCGTCCTTGAAACCACACTCGGTCACATAGAGGCCGACATCGCCGCCGCAGACCTGTGCCCGCCCGCAATTATTTGCATTGGAAGGTCGGTTCTTATGCGTCAAGCGCTGGATTGGCAGGCGCTTCTGACTGGAGAGCAGCCGCGCAATACGGATCCGCTAGAGCACGGAGCGACAACCCAAAAATGACTTTAACTTACATCAATAAGCATTTGTTTTTGATGAATAACTATCAACGCAATAGATGCCAGGCCTAGTCCTCTCTGCCCCAAGCTCAGGCAGCGGAAAAACCACGCTGACCCTCGGTCTTCTGCGCGCGTTACAACAACGCGGCATCGCGGTTAGGGGCGCAAAATCTGGCCCCGACTACATCGATCCACGTTTTCATGAGGCCGCTTGTGGTGCGCCCTGCCTGAACCTTGATGCTTGGGCGATGCCGCCAGATCGCATCCGGAACTTGGCTGCTACTCCCGAGCTTTTGCTAATCGAAGGCGCGATGGGGCTGTTCGACGGGGCACCGCCAAACGGCAATGGGGCCACGGCGGATTTGGCGCGCATACTGGGCCTGCCTGTCGTGTTGATCGTCGATGCCGGGCGCATGGCGCAGTCCGTCGCACCGATTGTGGCCGGGTTTTCCGCGCATGACTCAGAGGTGCGCATAGCGGGCCTGGTTCTGAACCGTGCTGGCAGTGCAAGACATGAAGATATGCTGCGTAATGCGCTGAATAATATAGATATCCCTATCCTTGGGGTCCTGCATCGCAATAGTGAACTGACGCAACCTTCGCGGCACTTGGGGCTGGTACAGGCCCAGGAACGGCCTGATCTTGATGCCTTTCTGAACACCGCAGCCAAGGCCGTCGCCAATCAGATCGATCTTGATGCGCTCATTGCACTGGCCGAGCCCTTGCCCAAGGCCATTAACCTTCCGACGCAGCCGCCGCCGGCGCAGCGGATTGCTCTGGCGCAGGACGCAGCTTTTGCCTTTGCTTATCCGCATCTGTTGCACGATTGGCGCGCGATGGGAGCCGAGATTATTCCGTTCTCGCCGCTGGCGGATGAGGCCGCGCCAAGTGCTGACCTGATTTTTCTACCCGGTGGATACCCCGAGCTCCACGCCGGGAAATTGGCCGGAAACTCAAATTTTATGAATAGCATCAAAAATACGCCGCAATACACTAATATATATGGAGAATGTGGTGGATACATGGTCTTGGGTGAGACCCTGATCGATGCGGATGGCCATCGACATCAGATGACCGGGATGCTTCCGTTGGATACCAGTTTCGCCAATCGCAAACTACATCTTGGCTACCGAGACCTGACGCCGTTGGGCGGCCCATTCAAGGGCCCGCTAAAGGCGCATGAGTTCCATTATGCAACCACGCTCCGCGCCGAGGGGGCCCCGCTGTTTGACGCGAAAGACGCCGAGGGCACGGCCCTGCCGCCGATGGGGCTGCGGGTTGGGCGGGTCTGTGGCTCTTTCGCGCATGTGATTGATCGGGCGGTTTGAGACTTTCAATTACCGGTTCGCGGGGATAATGCGGATTGTATGACAGATATATCCCAAGCCACTTCCGACGACAGGCGCGCCAAACGCAATGTGATGATTCTGGTTATGGCGCAGGCCACGCTGGGCGCGCAGATGCCGATGATTTTCGTGCTGGGCGGATTGGCGGGGCAATCGCTGGCCAGCAACATCTGCTTTGCGACGCTGCCGATTTCTTTAATCGTGCTGTCCAATATGCTGATGGCCACGCCGATGTCGGCGATCATGCAGAAATATGGGCGGCGCGTTGGATTTTATGTTGGCACGGCGGGCGGTGCCATCGGCGGCGCGATCGGGGCCTGGGGCCTGATAGAGCAAAGCTTTGCACTTTTTCTGGTCGGATCGTTGTTCACCGGCATCTATATGTCGGCGCATGGGTTCTATCGCTTTGCCGCCGCTGACACCGCGTCGGAGTCCTACCGGCCCAAGGCGATTTCCTATGTCATGGCGGGCGGGCTGGTTTCCGCCATCATTGGCCCGCAGCTGGTCAAGGCCACGTCAGAGGCGATGGTGATTCCATTCCTTGGCACTTATCTGGCAGTGATCGGAGTGAACGTTCTTGGCTCTCTATTGTTTGTATTCCTCGACATCCCGACACCTGCCGCCCCCAGCCACGATGCCCCCAAGGGCCGAACCCGCTGGGAGCTGTTGAAGACGCCCCGTATTGCCGTGGCGATCATCTGCGCCATGGTCAGCTATGCGCTGATGAACCTGATGATGACCTCGACTCCGCTGGCCGTGGTGGGCTGTGGCTTTAGCCAGAACAACGCGGCGGACATCGTCACCGGCCATGTGCTGGCAATGTTCGCACCCAGCTTTTTCACCGGGCATTTGATTGCCAGATATGGGGCCGAAAAGATCGTGGCGATTGGTCTGGCCATTTTGGCCGCCGCCGGGGCTGTGGGCCTGATGGGGGTCGAGCTGGAACATTTCTTTGTCGCGCTGATCTTGCTGGGCATCGGCTGGAACTTTGGTTTTATCGGCGGCACCGCGATGCTGGCTGGCGCGCATACGCCCGAAGAACGCGGCCGGGTGCAGGGCATGAATGACATGATCGTCTTTGGCTGCGTCACCATAGCGTCGCTGGCGTCGGGCGGATTGATGAACTGTTCGGGCGGGTCCGCGCAAGAAGGCTGGACAGCGGTCAACCTGGCGATGGCCCCGTTCCTGATGCTGGCCGGTGGCGCGCTGATCTGGCTGATGATGCGCCCGCGTGAGATTTAGCGGGCATGTTCTTTTCGGCCCCGCCGATCAGTGACGACCTGGCCGATTGGATTGTCGATAGCTTCATCTGGCACCGCGAGGTCCACGCCCCGCCACAACGCCTTATCCTGCCAACGCGTGACTTCTTCACCGCACCGGGTGGCGAAAGCCATGAAACCGCAGTGGCCGTTCTGGCGGATCTTCAGCGTTTACTGGGGATGGAGAAGCGCGATATTGCCTTGGCCCCGTTGCCGGACATCCCGGATGAACTGAGCCATTCTTATGAGCGGCTAGGCGACGTCGCGGGCAGCTATGAATTTGACGCCGATACACCGCTTATCCGGTATAATCCCAAGCTTATGCGCCGTCCGATATTGTTCATCAACACGATGGCGCATGAGTTGATGCACGACAAACTGGCGCTGCATATGGATGATGTTCCCGGTGGCGTCGGCGCGCATGAGCTGGCGACCGATCTGCATTGTATTCTACACGGTTTCGGCGTGATTCAGTTGCAGGCGGCGGATGCGGCGGGTTGGACCGGCTATATGTCGCAATCCAGCCGGGCCTATGCGCTAGAGCTGTTTTTGGCGGTCAACCAATGCGACCGGGCTATGGCGCTTGGGCGGATGTCTGGGCGGGTCGGAAAACTGATGAAACGCGCGGGCAGGATGAAACGGCTGGCCAGCGATATTGACGAGATTTTGAAGACCTGATGGTTTTGCCGGTCAGCCGGTAAAACTGCTCCGTAGCAAACCAAACCTGCGGCTAAATTCAGACTGCGACAGACCACCGGCAGCAACTAGGGCCGGGGCGCGTTGAGCTTGGGTTAGCAACGCTTTTGCGCGCCAAGTGGCCAACAGCGCCGGTTTGGCCGCTTTCGATGGGCGCGTTTTTAGGCGTTGCAGCCCCTGCCCGGCCAGATCGCGCACCGTGGTTTCACGCCCATCAACCAGCGGCACCCGGCCACGGGCTTCCAATTCAGGTATCGCCAGAAACCAGTTCGCCAGACCCGAGGCCCAGGCGATGTCGCGCACGGCGGCCTCATCCGTTGCGCCAAGCGCGCGGGCAGTGGCCCAAGTCAGGTTTCCCGCCGTGCGGTCAAGATATTCGGCAAAGTGGTCGGCATCCTCAAACGGGTCTTTATAGATATCCCAGCGCCGTGCCTGCGCCAGTTGATCTAGCAGGCGCGCACCTTCGGCATCCAGAACCTCGGCCAGCGGCGTCGTGACCTCATGCGCGCGCACGGTTTGGCCTACACTGATTTCGTCCAGCGCGTCGCGCCACCATTGCAGGCGCATTTCGGCGATCATCGGCTCTGACGCGACCCAGGGCGCGCGGGCGACCTCTACGTTAACGGCATAGATCGGGAACAGTGCCGCACGCGCGGCGGGCGGCGCGGCCATGGCGGCGAGAAAACGGTCAGGATCACCCCGCCGCACAAGATCAGCACAGGCTGAAATGCTCATACAAGGTCGCTCATAAAGGCGTTTTCATACAGGGCACACCACGCTCAGCAGATAGCCGGTTTCGTGCTGCACGGCCTGATAGGTGTCAATTTCGGTCTGCGAGGCATCAAGAACAGCCGTCAGCGCCTCATCCGCGTCGGGGCGCAGCGCATCTATCCTGGCCTGAAGCGGGCCATAATAGGCCTGCCATGCGGCATCCGACAGGCGGCGAGAAGCCCGTGTTTCATAGCCTGCCGCCTGTACTTGACTGACGATTCCGGCCACATCGGTCGTTTCGTAACCTTCCCAGAATACGCGCGCGGCCTCTGACGGAGAATCGGTAAAGAAACACGGTTCAGAAAATGCCACTGCGCCGCCCTTGGCCAACGCCGGTCGCCACAGTTTCAGCCCCTTTTCGACCCCCAGAAAATAGATTGCCCCGGCGGACCAGATCAGGTCATAGGGGCCTTTCAGTTTGCCCATATGTCCCTTGTAGGCCTGCACACGCGGATCACCATCCATGCGGATCAGCAGCCTGTCGATGAACGGCTTGTGGCTGTCGATCGCGGTAATTGCCGCCTCTGGTGCTGCGGCCAGCAGGGCCGGCACATCGGCCCCCGTGCCACAGCCCGCGTCGCAAATCTTTGCATCGGCGTGCAGGCCCAGCACCTCTGCCACCCAGGCGACATCAGCGTCCATGCCCGGCCCCAGCCGATCAAGCCCTTGGTAGAGAGTAAAGAAGGCATCACTCATGCAGGTTTGGCCCCGTCGCGGATCAACTTCCAGTTTATTGCATCCAACAGCGCCTGAAAGCTTGCGTCAACGATATTCGGGCTAACACCGACGGTGGACCACTCATTGCCGTCGTCATCCATAAAGTCGATGATGACCCGTGTTGCGGCCTCTGTGCCGCCCTGCGTTATGGCCACCTTGAAGTCGACAAGGCGCATATCTTCGACGCGTTTTTGCAAGCTGCCGAGGTCAGCACTCAGCGCTTGCCACAGGGCATTCACCGGCCCGTCGTCCTGCATTTCCTGCGCGTGCTCGTTCTTGAAATAGCCGGTGCGCGTGCCGTCATTCGATGAAATCGTCACCACGGCCTCTGATTCCACAACGATATCGCCCTTGGCATTGCGGCGGCGTTCGCTGATGACGCGATACCGCTCCACAAGAAAAAACTGCGGCAGCAGGTCAAGTTCGTCCCGCGCCAGCAATTCAAACGATGCCTGCGCGGTGTCATAGCTATAGCCCAGCCCCTCGCGTTCCTTGATCCGGTCCAGAATACGGCCCAGCGCCGGGTCTTTCGGTGTTACATCAAGTCCCATATCGGCCAAACGGCTGCGCAGGTTGGATTGCCCGGCCTGGTTGGACATCGGAATGATGCGCGCATTGCCGACGATGCCCGGCTCGACATGTTCATAGGTCGTCGGGTCTTTCAGAATCGCGCTGGCGTGCAGCCCGGCCTTATGGGCAAAGGCACTGGCCCCAACGTAAGGCGCGGCCTTGTTGGGCACCCGGTTCAGGATATCATCCAACAGACGGCTGGCGCGGGTGATGCTGGCCAGTTGGTCGGTGGTCACGCCTGTTTCATAGCGGCTAACATAAGGTTCTTTCAGCAAAAGCGTCGGGATCAGCGTAATCAGATTGGCATTGCCGCAGCGCTCGCCCAACCCGTTCAGGGTCCCCTGAATTTGGCGCGCGCCCGCGTCGACAGCGGCCAGCGTATTGGCCACCGCGTTGCCGGTATCATCATGGGTGTGAATACCCAGATGATCGCCGGGAATGCCATGCGCGATGACCTTGGCGGTGATCTCTGCCACCTCGGCAGGCAGCGCGCCGCCGTTGGTATCACAAAGCACAACCCAACGCGCACCGGCATCATATGCCGCCATCAGACATTCCAGCGCATAGGCCGGATTCGCCTTATAGCCGTCAAAGAAATGTTCGGCGTCAAACAGCGCCTCGCGTCCCTGTGCCACCAGATGCTTGATGGACTCGCGGATGTTTTCGACATTCTCGGGCAAGGTGATGCCCAACGCGGTTTCCACATGGAAATCATGCGTCTTGCCCACGAGACAGACCGCAGGCGTGCCCGCGTTCAACACCCCGGCCAGCACCTCATCATTCGCGGCAGACCGCCCGGCACGTTTGGTCATGCCAAAAGCGGTGAACGTCGCGCGGGTCTTGGGCTTTTCATCAAAGAACGCACTGTCGGTCGGGTTGGCACCGGGCCAGCCGCCCTCAATATAATCAATCCCCAGCCCGTCCAGCGTCTGGGCAATCAGATGTTTATCCGGCGTGGAAAACTGCACACCTTGCGTCTGCTGCCCATCGCGCAGCGTCGTATCAAAAAGCCAAAGCCGCTCTTTACTCACAACGCCCCTCCTTCTCTGGTTCTTAAATATCCTCCGGGGGGGCTCACCATTAGTGAGCGGGGGGCAGAAAGCCCCCCTCCGCCCCAACTGTCACAGAACCAACTCATCTCAATGTCTCCAACTTCCCGGCATCAAAATCCGGCCCCGGCTGCCAACTGGCTTCGCCACCTATGTCAGTCACCTGCACCCCGGCCGCGTTCAGGATATCGCGCACCTCATCTGCGGCGGCGTAATCCTTGGCGGCCCGGGCGGCCTGTCGTTTGACCAGCAGGCCATCCACCACATCCTTGACCCAGGGTTCAACATCGGCAGTCTCATCGTCGATCTGCGCCAAGTCCGCCAGACCGTCCCAATCGGGCACCAGCCCCAGCAGGTCCAGCCCAAAGGCAAAGCCAGCCAAGGTCTTGCTGGTGCGGTTTTTGGCCAAGACATGCAGGCGGGCAATCGCGCCCGGCGCGTTCAGGTCATTGGCCAGAACACCCAGAAACTCCTCATCCGCTTTCCAGACATCCGCCTTTTTCAACGCGGCCACGGTTTGCGAAGAAAACCCATGCTGGTGCAACAGGCGATACCAGCCCCGCAAGGTCGCCTCCGCCTCGGCGCGTTTTTTATCGGTCCAGTCCATCGGCTTGCGATAGTGCGTGCTTAGGAAGACAAAGCGCATGACCTCGCCCGGCACGCCCTGCTCTAACAGGTCATGCACGGTGAAAAAGTTGCCCAAAGACTTGGACATCTTCTTGCCCTCGACCTGCAACATCTCGTTGTGCAGCCAATAGCGGGCGAACTCACCCTCTGGGTGGGCGCAAGACGATTGCGCGATCTCATTCTCGTGGTGCGGGAATTGCAGATCATTGCCGCCGCCATGAATGTCAAAGCTCTCGCCCAGCAATTCATAGGCCATGGCAGAGCATTCGATGTGCCAACCGGGCCTGCCCCGTCCCCAGGGGCTATCCCACCCGGGCAGTTCATCACTGGATGGCTTCCACAGCACGAAATCCATTGGGTTCTTCTTATACGGCGCAACTTCGACGCGTGCGCCCGCGATCATGTCATCGACAGAGCGACCGGACAATTCGCCGTAATGCTCACGCCAAGAATCCACCGCGAACAGCACATGCCCCTCTGCCTCATAGGCGTGACCTTTGTCGATCAGGTCGGCAATCATCGCAATCATCTGTGGAATGAATTCCGTCGCGCGCGGCATCTGGTCGGGCTGTAACGCCCCCAGTGCCCCCATGTCGTGCAGATACCAGCCGATGGTTTCATCCGAGCGTTCGCGCACAAGTTCCTCTAGCGTCCCTTTCGCCCCCGCCTCTTTTCGCGCCAGCGCCGTGGCGTTGATCTTGTCATCCACGTCAGTAAAGTTACGCACATAGGTCACGTGTTTCGCGCCATATGTCTGCCGCAACAGCCTGTACAGCGTGTCAAACACCACCACCGGCCGCGCGTTGCCCAGATGAGCACGGTCATAGACCGTCGGCCCGCAGACATACATGCGCACGTTTTTGGCATCCAGCGGTTCAAAAACCTCGCGTTTGCGGGCCTTGGTGTTGTATAGCCTGATCTCGGTCATCTTGTTCTTTCCTTCACGCGCATGCTGCAACATCGACGCACTCGCCTCGCCGGCGGGCTTAAGCAATTTCGACTGTGATGGAAAACGAAAAGACCGGCCCGCGTAACGATGTTAGCGGATAATGCAGCAAATGAGGGTTGCGATGGTCTTCATGCGGCTGTCTTAGCGCGCGGGCTGCAGCTTGCCAAGCCCCTTTGGCCCACGAAACACCAACCACAAGGCAAAGCCAAGCTCGGCCAATGTCACAACGATCAACAGCGCGACTTTGACATAGCCCAGCAGCACGACATCGGGCAGCGCAAATGCATGCAGGCTATCGGCCAGATATCCCATCGCCCCCAGCATCATCGCGTAGCCAATCAGACGCGGATAAGCCCTTGATTGCACAATCAGCCCCCCCAGAACCAACAGATGCACCGCAAAGAAAAGCTGCCATATCCAGACACCGCCGTCATGTATCCGCAACATAAGCCCGACCAGATCGGCACGTTGTGCTTGCGTGAACGCCCCCAGCCCAGCCCCCGGATCCGCCAACGCCATCGCCCCGACATGAAAGAACAGCATCGCCGCCATCACCGTCACCATGACAAACCGCGCCAACCCCGCAATCAGAGACAACGTCGGGTTCACCGCACGAAACATGAAAAACAGCATCGCCGTCACCGCTAGTTCGGCCAACATCATCACAACGTCGCCTGCCAAACCCGACAAGAACAGCCCGCGCTGCCCTAACAGGTTCCGGACAGTGCCCGCCGCATCCCCCGGCAGCTGGATTTGCCCCGGCACATAAGCAATCGCATATCCGCCCGCCACGGCAATCGTCAGATAAAACAGCCCCGCCGTGCGGGCATAGGATTTAGAGTTTGGATCGGTAAAAGACAGCATTTGAAACCTCCGAGGGGTAATATCTTCGCCATGCCCGCTGATTACCCCAACCCTAAATCAAACAAAATTGCCGAAACTCACCTACCACCCATACAAAAACGCATAAATCACATCTTTGGTTTCAAAATACCTTCGGGGGGAGTCGCCCTGGGCGACGGGGGGCAGACAGCCCCCAACCCGCCCACGAAAACGCACACCATCACACCCCGTGATATTTCAAATCACAGGCCCAAATTTGACAATCCCCCGCCCACAATGCCACCTCATTCCAACGCAGGAGAATCCATGAATCTTTCGACACGTATTACCGGCCTCAACGGCGGCGGCTCTGACGGCTGGGACGTCTTTAACAAAGCACGCGACATGATCGCCGCGGGCACGCCCGTCATCGAGCTAACGATTGGTGAGCATGACATCCGTACGGATCCCACGATTCTGGATGAAATGCACAAAATGGCTCTGGCGGGCCACACCGGCTATGCGGCCGTTCCCGGCACAACGGCCCTGCGCGACGCCATCGCCGAACGGGTCACCGAACGGACCGGCGTCAAGACCAACCGCGACAACGTCACCGTGACTCCCGGCGGGCAGGCCGCGCTGTTTGCCGCCCACACGGCTGCCTGCAATCCCGGCGACACCGCGCTGTTCATCGATCCCTATTACGCCACCTACCCCGGGACCATTCGCGGTGTCGGAGCCATTCCGCAGGCGATTGCCGCCAAGGCCGAACACGGTTTTCAACCACAGGCCGCCGACATCGCCGCCGTGGCCGCCGGTGCGAAATCGCTTCTGATCAATTCGCCCAATAATCCCACCGGCGTCATCTATACCCACGATACCCTGACTGGCATCGCGAAAACCTGTCAGGATCACGACCTTTGGCTGATCTCGGACGAAGTCTATGACACGCAGGTCTGGAACGGCAGCCACATCAGCCCACGCAGCCTGCCCGACATGGCTGATCGCACGCTGGTGGTTGGTTCCATGTCCAAAAGCCATGCCATGACCGGCAGCCGCGTTGGCTGGATCATCGGACCAGAGGACGCGATCGAGCATCTGATCAACTTGTCGACCCATACCACCTATGGCGTGCCGGGCTTCATTCAGGACGCGGCGCACTATGCGCTTGATCAAGGCGCGACATTGGAACAAGAAATCGCCGCGCCGTTTCTACGTCGCCGCGCCATTGCCGAACGTGTTCTCGCCCGCAGCAATACCGTCACTGCCGTGCCCTGCGACGGCGCGATGTACATCATGCTCGATATCCGCGCCACCGGCATGACTGGCGAGGGGTTTGCCTATGCGCTGCTAGACGCCGAACATATTGCCGTCATGCCCGGCGAAAGCTTTGGCAAGGCCGCTGCGGGTCATTTGCGTGTTGCAATGACCGTCGATGATGCCCGCTTTGAAGACGCGTTGAACCGTCTGGTCCGCTTTTCCGAGGGGGTAATCGCCGCAAAACCCGATATTGCGGTATAAACGCCCGAAATCCGGCGACAGGTCAGGCAGGGGGATGGTATCACGCGTCTATGCTGTTTGACCTGCCAGATGACGATACACTTTATGCCGCGCTTCAGGCGCGCGATGCCTCTTATGACGGGCGCGCCTATGTGGCTGTCACCACGACGCACATTTTCTGCCGCCTGAACTGCCCGGCGCGCGACCCAAAGCGCGAAAACTGCCGGTTCTTCGCCACGCCCGCCGATTGCCTGCATGCGGGGTTTCGCCCCTGCCGCCGGTGTCACCCGATGGGGCAAAGTGATCCGCAGGTGACCCAATTGCTAAAGGCGCTGGAGGCCCGCCCGGACCACGTGTTTTCAGAAAAAGACGTCACCGATATGGGCTTTGACCCGTCGCGCATTCGCCGGGCGTTCAAGCGTCAGTTCGGCATGACCTTCCTGGACATCGCCCGGACTCGCCGCCTGCAAACCGGCATGGCCACACTCGCGCGCGGCGAGCGTGTGATAGATGCGCAAATCGACGCCGGATTTGACTCCGCCAGCGCGTTTCGCGCCGCGTTTCAGCGTCTGACCGGTATCGCGCCGGGGGTTCTGCGCAAAGATGCCCGGCTACAGGCCGACTGGATAGAAACCCCACTGGGGCCGATGATCGCCGTCGCCGATACCAAATCCCTGTACCTGCTGGAATTCCTCGAACGCAAAGCCCTGCCCAGCGAATTCAAGCGCTTGATGCGCGACGCCAAGGGCGACCTAGGGTTTGGTCGCCTGCCGCCCATCACCTTGGCCGAGACACAGCTAAACGCCTATCATGCCGGTCAATCGGCGGACTTCAACGTGCCGCTTGCCCCCGGCGGCACCGAGTTTCAGCGCGCCGTCTGGGATCAGCTTCGCCAAATCCCCGCCGGCGAAACCCGCAGCTATTCCGACATCGCGGCGGCTATGGGAAAACCCTCTGCCACCCGTGCGGTCGCGGCCGCCAACGGGGCCAACCCCATCGCGATCATGGTCCCCTGCCACCGCGTCATTGGGGCCGATGGCAACCTGACCGGCTATGGCGGCGGACTATGGCGCAAAGACCGGCTGATCGCCCTTGAACACAGTTATCTGACAAAGGACTTACCATGACCAACGATATTGGCACCGACTTCCGCCTGCTGCACCAGCCGGGCAATCCGTTCATACTGGCCAATGCTTGGGACATCGGCAGCGCCAAGATGCTCGCCAATCTGGGCGCGCAGGCGGTTGCCACGTCGTCAGCCGCGCATGCCTTTACCCTTGGCCGCCCCGATGGCGATACCGTCACACGAGACGAGGCGCTGGCCCACGCGCAAGACCTTGTCGCCGCCGTCAACATCCCTGTCTCTGGCGATTTTGAATCCGGCTTTGGCGACAGCCCAGAAATCTGCGCAGAAACCGTGCGCCTGTCGGCAGAGTCCGGGCTGGCGGGCATCTGCATCGAGGACACAGACCATGCCAACGGCACGCATTATGCCTTTGACCTGTCGGTTGAACGCATGCGCGCCGCCGCTGCCGCCGCCCGTGCGCTGAACAAAGACTTCGTCTTTATCGCGCGCGCCGATGGCGTGATGACCGGCACATATGACATGACAGAGGCGCTGCGCCGCATCCGCGCCTTTGACGCCGCCGGTGCCGATGGGCTTTATGTGCCAATCCCGCCCAGTATGACTGCGATGCAGCAGGTCGTGCAGGCAACAGACAAACCCGTCAACGCCCTGACCGCCGGCCCCTTTGCCAAGGTCAGCCAAGCCGAATTCGCCGCCATCGGCATCGCCCGCATCTCGCTAGGCTCGGCCCTCGCCCGCATCACCCACCGCGCCATCCATGACGCCGCGCAGGCGATGTTCCAAAACGGCGATTTCACCCCACTGACTAAAGGCATCAGCAGCGACACGATAGACGACTTACTCCGCTAACCCCCATTCTCCGGTTTAAGAAAATCCTCGGGGGGCTGCCCTTTGGCTGTGGGGGCAGACAGCCACCTCCCACCTCTCCCCTTGCGCCCACCTGCCTCCGAACTACAACTGCCCCCAACCAAAGAGGAGCGCCCAGCCATGAACCACGACGAGTTACACCACTGGTCCAAGCAAGCCGCCGACTGGGCCCATGACTATCACAATACCCTGCGCGACCGCCCGGTGCGCGCGCTGACCACCCCCGGGGCCACCGCCGCCAAACTGCCAGCAACCCCGCCCGAGCAGCCAGAGTCGCCTGAACAAATCTTCGCCGACTTCCAAAGCATCGTCCCCGATGCCATGACCCACTGGCAACACCCTCGTTTCTTTGCGTATTTCCCGTCTAACGCCTCACCTGCCAGCCAATGGGCAGAACAATTGGCCAATACCATCGCCGCGCAATGCATGCTGTGGCAAACCTCGCCCGCCGCGACCGAGATTGAACAAGTCATGATCGACTGGCTGCGTCAGGCACTTGGGCTACGTGACGGCTTTCGCGGCACCATCCACGACACGGCCACCACTGCCACGCTTAGCGCCGTGCTGACCATGCGTGACCGTGCGCTTGGTTGGGACTCGGTGCAAAACGGCCTCTTCGGTGCCGCGCCGCTTCGGATCTACGCCAGCGCGCAAACCCATAGCTCCGTCGACAAGGCGGTGCGCCTCGCGGGCATCGGCCAGAACAATCTGGTGAAAATCCCCACCGATGCGCAATACGCCATGGACCCCGCCGCCCTCGACGCGGCCATCAAAGCCGACAAGGCGAACGGCCTCACCCCCGCAGGCGTCGTGCTCTGCACCGGCGGCACCTCCATCGGGGCCTGCGACCCGGTCGCCGACTGCATCGCCATCGCCAAATCCCACGGCCTCTACACCCACCTCGATGCCGCTTGGGCAGGGACCGCAATGATCTGCCCGGAATTTCGCCCGCTCTGGCTGGGTGCCGACAGCGCCGATTCCATCGTTTTCAACCCGCATAAATGGCTTGGCGTGCAGTTTGACTGCTCAATCCAGTTCCTCGCCGACCCCGCCCCGCAAATCCGCTCGCTGGGCCTGCGCCCCGACTACCTGCAAACCCTCGATCAGGACGAGGTCACCAATTTCAACGAATGGACCGTCCCCTTGGGCCGCCGCTTCCGCGCCCTGAAACTCTGGTTCACCTTACGCGCCTACGGCCTTGAAAATCTGCGCCAGATGATCCGCAACCACGTCGCCTGGACAGCGGACCTGGCCGAAAAAATCCGCGCCACCCCCGATTTCCAGATCACCACCGAACCCCGCCTGGCGCTGTTCACCTTTCAATATGCCCCTGATGGGGCCGACGCCAACGCCCTAACACAGCGCCTGCTGGAAAAGATCAACGATGATGGCCGCATTTACCTGACGCAAACCATACACGAAGGGCAATTCGTGATCCGTATGACAGCCGGAACTTTCGACTGCACGCGCGACGACGTCATGATGGTGCATCAGGTCGCAACAGAGATTGCCAAGACGCTATAAGGCCATCTTTAAGGCCATCTTTGGTTTAAAAATACCTCGGGGAGCGCGAGGGGCAGCGCCCCTCGTAACTAAAAAAGTGGAGCGCGAGGGGCAGCGCCCCTCGCCCACTGCGACGCCGAAGGCGGCGCAAAACCTAATCGTCATCCCAATGCATCTGATGCAGGAACCCATGCACGGATGCGGGCCGATGCGCCTCGGCAAAGTCCGGCACCCGGATAAGCGCAATACACAGCACCCCAACAACGCAAGCCCCGGCACAGATCGCGAATGCCAGCGGGAAGTTCCCCAGATCGCCCAATACGCCCCCCAATAACGGAAAGGCAATGCCGCCCAAGCCGTAGCTAAGGAATACAAACGGATAGTTCTGCCCCACTCGATCATTTCCAAAGGTATCCGCCGTCATCGCCGGAAAAATCGCGAAATTGCCGCCAAAGTTGAACCCGATCAGCGCTGCCATCAGAAACAACATCCAGGGCGTGCCCGCCGCATAGGTGAAACCCATCAGAAACGCCGCCTGTGAGCCGGCCATGATCGCGGCCGACCGCCTGCGCCCGATACGGTCGCTGATCAGCCCCCAGGCGATGCGCCCGATCCCGTTGGCTAATGAGAAGAACACCGCCATCGCCGTGCCCGCGATTGCGCTGGCCTCGGCCAAGGACAATCCTCCGGTTTGCAAGGCCTGCATCGGATACAGCTTCATCAACCCGACAGACATCAGCCCGCTGCCCGCCGAGACCGTAAAGGTCAGGAAAATCAGATAGAACTGCGGTGTGCGTAGCATTTCTATCGTGGTGAAATTCTCGCGGCCTTTCTGGCTGCCGCTGGCCACAGGCACATAACCCTTGGGCAGCCAGCCTTTCGGCGGCATCCCCATCCATATCGACCCCAGCAACATCAAACCGGCAAAGCACAGCCCATAAATCATGAAGGTGCCCGACAGCCCGGTACGGTCAATCAACTGCCCCCAGGATCCGGCCAGCTTGACCCACAACATGGCTCCAAAGCCAAATCCCGCCACCGCCAACCCGGTGATCATCCCCTTGGCATCGGGGAACCAGCGCATGCCCACCGCAATCGGCACCACATAGGCCAGACCAATCCCGGCCCCGCCGATCAGCCCAATACCGATGGCGACCGGCCAGAAGCCACTGCCGCCCAGACTTCCGGCCAAGACATAGCCGCCGCCCAGCGTCATCGCGCCGATCATGGCCAACCGCCGAGGCCCGAACCGCGCCAACAACCGCCCGGCAAAGACCATCGTCACCGCAAAGCTTGCCAACCCCAGCGCGAATACCGCCTGGGTTTCCAGCTTGCTCCAGCCTGCCAGCTCTAACGCTGGTGTGAACACCGACCAGGCATAGATCGCCCCAAGTGACAGCTGGATCAGCACCGCGCCCAGGACGACGAACCAACGGTTCGGGATGCCAGCCACCGCGTTTGCCGAAGTTTGTTTCATGATGTCCCCTCATTTGACCGAAAGGCTGCGGCAAGCCCGCGCTTGCCGATATGACATAGATCAGGGCGCAGCTTGCCCGTGGCGATCTTCGAACATGTCGCAAAACAGCCATCCTGACGCTTTCAGAGCAGAATCCACCGTATTTGCGCGCCCAATGGACCATAGGGAGAAACGCGCGATGCCGGATAACGACTGGAAAATCGCCCTAGTGGTGCGCACGATCGGGGCTGATCGGGGCCTTGCCGCGCGGGG